>Ga0105050_10005349_pt1 | contig 16523 bp, 15 predicted proteins | sample FRY01_FD_78088 | JGI IMG/M metagenome (GOLD analysis project Ga0105050, IMG submission 78088) | Freshwater microbial communities from Lake Fryxell liftoff mats and glacier meltwater in Antarctica - FRY-01 | ecosystem: Environmental > Aquatic > Freshwater > Ice > Glacier meltwater ... | reverse complement strand
TGGAGGTCGGTCCGATTCTGATGGGCATGGGCAACCGGGCGCATATTGTGACGCCCTCGATCACGGCCCGGGGCCTTCTGAACATGTCTGCGCTGGCGGGCACGCCCGTGGCGCATTACGGGTAAGACGCGCGCGCTCTCCCCCTCTGGCGCTCTTGCCCCCCTCTTTCCGGATAAAAGTATCCACGGGGGGTCCGGGGGGCAGTCAGCCCCCCGGCGCCGGAACACCGCGATGATGGTCGCGTGTGGCGGCAACGCACCCAACCGCCGCACGGCCACGAATCTCTGAACGGTTTGCAAAGTCACCGATACTTTGCGCCAAGGAGTTAACCCTTCACTGCCTTGCACCACCTCGCACACAAGCCTGCTGCAATTTCGCACACTAATTGTCGCAGGGTCTGCGTGTTTTGCGGTAACAGCGTTGCGCAAACGCCATGCCGCAGCGTAACACATCGCTATCTGAGGAGGAGGCTTTGGTATGGGATATGCAGAGATCTACGCAGCGTGGCAGGCGGACCCGGAAGAATTTTGGCTGACTGCCGCAGAAGCCATCGACTGGGTGCGCGCGCCGACCCAGGCGCTGAACGCGTCGCGCGCGCCGTTCTACGAATGGTTCACGGATGCCGAGGTCAACACCTGCTGGAACGCGGTGGACCGGCATGTCGCGGCGGGGCGCGGCGATCAGGTGGCGATCATCCACGACAGCCCGCTTACCCATTGCAAACGCACCATATCCTTTGCCGAGTTGCAGACCCGTGTCGCCAGCCTTGCCGGGGCCTTGCGCGCCAGAGGTGTGCAAAAGGGCGACCGCGTTATCATCTACATGCCAATGGTCCCCGAGGCGCTGGAGGCGATGCTGGCCTGCGCGCGGCTCGGTGCGATCCACTCCGTGGTGTTCGGCGGCTTTGCGGCGGCGGAACTGGCAGTGCGGATCGACGACTGCACACCGCGGGCGATCATCGCCGCGTCATGCGGTGTCGAGCCCGGGCGCGTGGTGCACTACAAACCGCTGTTGGACGGCGCGATCGATCTGGCCACCCACAAGCCCGACTTCTGCGTAATCTTTCAACGCGAACAAGAGGTTGCAAAGCTGGTTGAGGGTCGCGACCACGACTGGCACGCCGTGCAGCATGGCGTGACGCCTGCGGAATGTGTGCCGGTCGCGGGCAATCACCCCGCCTACATCCTTTATACTTCGGGCACCACCGGCGCGCCCAAGGGCGTGGTGCGCCCCACTGGCGGGCATCTGGTGGCGCTGAACTGGTCGATGCGGGCAATTTACGACGTAGGCGCAGGCGATGTGTTCTGGGCCGCGTCGGATGTCGGCTGGGTCGTCGGGCACAGCTACATCTGCTATGGCCCGCTGATTGCCGGGTGCACAACGCTGCTGTTTGAAGGCAAGCCGGTGGGCACGCCCGATGCCGGCACCTTCTGGCGGGTGATCGCGGAACATGGCGTGAAAAGTTTCTTCACCGCCCCGACGGCACTGCGCGCCATCAAGCGCGATGATCCCGAAGGGCTGCTGATCGGCGATTACGACCTGTCGCGCTTCAAAACGCTGTATCTGGCGGGTGAACGGGCCGATCCCGATACGATCCACTGGGCGCAGCGGCACCTGCAAAAGCCGGTGATCGACCATTGGTGGCAGACCGAAACCGGCTGGCCGGTTGCGGCAAACCCGATGGGGGTGGAGCCACTGCCGGTGAAGGTCGGCAGCCCTTCGGTGGCAATGCCCGGCTATGATGTGCATGTGCTGGACGAAGGCGGCCACGCCGTGGCTCCGGGCACGCTGGGGGCCATTGCAATCCGCCTGCCCTTGCCTCCCGGCACCCTGCCGACGCTGTGGAACGCCGAAGACCGGTTTCACAAAAGCTATCTTGCCCATTTTCCGGGATTCTATGAAACCGGCGACGCGGGTTACATCGACGCCGACGGTTATATCTACATCATGGCGCGAACAGATGATGTGATCAACGTGGCCGGGCACCGCCTGTCGACCGGCGCGATGGAAGAAGTGCTGTCGGGCCACCCCGATGTCGCCGAATGCGCGGTGATCGGCGTGGCAGATGCGCTGAAGGGCCAGTCGCCCGTCGGATTCTTGTGCCTCAACCGCGGGGCGGGGCGCGAAAGTGCGGATGTGGTGCGCGAATGTGTGGCGCTGATGCGCGAAAAGATCGGCCCGGTGGCCGATTTCAAACGCGCCTGCGTGATCGACCGGCTGCCGAAAACCCGGTCAGGCAAGATCCTGCGCGCCACCATGGTCAGGATCGCCGATGGTCAGCCGTTCAAGATGCCGGCCACGATCGATGACCCCGTGGTGCTTGATGAAATCCGCAACGCGCTGGCAACGCTTGGGTATCCGCAAGTGTGATGGCCCTTGGGACGCAACGGCAAGCGGCGGAATGCAGTCCGCGCCGCCAGTGATTGCTGGACTTTGGCGTGCTGTGGCGTAACGTGCACCTGTGAAGCATACTGCACCTTCGTTTTCCGCCACCCTGCGCCACCCGGCCTTGTCGGGGGGGCTGCGATGATCCATTCCCCCGAGATGGACCAACACCAGTTTCTGCGCCTGATGGAACTCGCAGGTCCGGATACCGCCGCCGAACTGCTGCGCCGCCTGACCGCCGATCTTGATACCGTGGCCAACGGTCTGCGGCAGGGCTTTCAGGGCCCGTCACCCGATTGGGACGCGGTGCGCGCCCATACCCATGTGCTGATCGCACTGGCCGGAGTGGCGGGTGCCGTGCGTCTGCAACATCTGGCCGAAGCAATGAACCTGCAGGCGCACCACCGCGACGACGCCGGGCTGGATGCCAAAGGTGCCGATCTGATGCAGCATCTGTCGGTGCTTGTCGGTTTCATTGCGGCGAAGTCCGCACGGACCGGCGCATCATGACCACGGGCCGTCATCGCAGCCCAACTGCGGCAACCGATGCGCAACCCCGCCCGATTCTTCTGATCGAAGACACGCCTTCGTTGCAGATGGTGTATCGGTCGGTGCTGGCATCGGCCGGGCACCGTGTTTCGGTGGCAGGCACCGCCGCGGAAGGGCTGGCACGGTTTAACGAGGTCACTCCGCAGGTGGTCTTGCTGGACCTTGTGCTGCCCGACCGTGACGGGCTGGACCTGATGCAGGACATGCTGCGTATGCGCCCCGAAACCAATGTGATCGTCATCACCGCCAACGGGTCGATCAACAAGGCGGTGGAGGCGATGCGCGCCGGCGCGCATGAGTTTCTGGTCAAACCGTTTGACGAGCAGCGCTTTCTGGGTGCTGTGGAAAACGCCCGTTCTGCGCCGGGGTCGCGCGCCCCGCGCAGGCCCGCGCCCGCGCCGCCACAGCCAAAACTGGCGGGGGCCTTTCTTGGCACATCCGAAACGATGAATCGCATCCAGTCGAAAATCCGCTCGGCAGCGCGGTCGATGGCCACCGTGTTCATTACCGGAGAAAGCGGCACCGGCAAAGAACTGTGCGCGCTGGCGGTGCATGACAATTCGCCGCGCGCCGCCGGTCCGTTCATTGCGCTGAACTGTGGCGCGATACCGCAAGACCTGCTGGAATCCGAAGTGTTCGGCCATGTGAAAGGCAGTTTCACCGGCGCGATTGCCGACAAGCCGGGGGCGGCGGCCGCGGCGGATGGCGGCACACTGTTCCTTGACGAAATCTGCGAGATGGCACCGGCGTTGCAGACAAAGCTGCTGCGCTTTCTGCAAACCTCTGCTGTGCAGCCTGTAGGAGCCACCCGTCCGCGCAAGGTCAACGTCCGCATCGTTTGCGCGACCAACCGCGACCCGCTGGACGCCGTGCGCCGCGGGCAATTCCGCGAAGACCTTTATTATCGCCTTTATGTCGTGCCGATCCACATGCCTCCTCTGCGCGACCGGGGCGAAGACGTGATCGAGATTGCCGAAGCCGCGCTCGTCCGCTTTGCCGCCGAGGAAGGCCGCCAGTTCGACGGCCTCGACCCGGAGGTTCAGGCCCTGTTCCGCCGCCACTCCTGGCCCGGCAACGTCCGGCAGGTGCTGAACGTGATCCGCAACGTGGTCGTGCTGAACGAAGGGGGCCGGGTAACACTGCGCACCTTGCCCGACGATCTGGCCGATCTGGACAGTCCCGCCCACATCACCGCCCCCCTGCCCAACCGCGCGCGTGCAACGGACAATACGGCGCCGGACGAACTGCTGGGCCGCACGCTGGCCGAAATCGAACAAATAGTGATCGAAGCCACCATTGCCCGCCACGGCGGATCCGTCCCCAAGGCCGCGCGCGAACTGGACGTGTCGCCATCCACTCTTTACCGCAAACGCGAGGCTTGGCTGAAACCACTGAAACCCTGAAACCGCCAGGTCGCGCGCCGTCAGGCATGGATAGCCACCCGGACGGATCCGTCAGTCGTCTGTCTTCATTTCCCAGCCATCGGGGAAGAAATCCGACGGCAGCACGGCTTCGGTGGCGATGCGCTCATGATGCCAGATGGTTTCGGGCGTCACCTCAATCGGGCCGATGCTGGCGACAATCATGCCTTCGTCCTCATCCCTTTCGGTCTTGAAGCCTTTGGCTTTCAACGCTTTTTCGACCGCAGCCCAGTCTGGTTCAAGGTCTTCGGCATAGAACTGATAATAGACCACCGCCTGTTTGGGCAGTTTTATCTGCCCCTTCATTTCCACGAAGGTTTCAAAGGTCTCGGCGCGCTGCGCCTCGAAATCATGCGACATGGGGGCCTCGCCAGCAGAAGGGACGCGGCACAGCCGCCGCGCAGCCCCATTGCACGGAATTCCCGCAGTCACGCAAGCCCGAAACGGCGGGTCAGGCCATCAACTGCCGGCCAGCACGTTTTGGCGTGCCACCACGCGCGGCAGATCAATCGTCGCCATCTGCCCTGAAGCGCTCGGCGTTCTCCGCCGCAGACCGGCCCCGGCCAGTTCGCGCCGTGCCGCGCCCATCGTCACAAGGGCATCCGCCCCCGGATCAAAATCCCGGGCATGTCTTCCCGTCTTTCCGCGTCCTTCGGTGAACGGGTATGCGCTGCCCGGCAGAAGGGGGATCAGTGACCTGGGTATGCGCGGTGGTGAATGTACCAAAGCCAAGGCACCCCGACAAGAACCATGTGGATCAGCCCTTGAATACCCGCCGGGCCAGCAGAACGCGGCTGAGGGCGGTCACAAAGCACAGCACGCCGAAAATCCATGCCAAGGGGGCAAAGGCGGCGGGAAACACGCAAAGGACGGCAAAGAAGGCGATGGTCTCGGTGCCTTCCAGCAGACCTGCGGTGAAGTACAGCGATTTCTCGCCGCGACCGGAGGTTTGCATGCCGCGTTTTTCGGCGAGTATCGCATAGCCGAGGAAGCTGGATCCGTTGACATAGAACGAGGTCAGTAAAAACGCCCCGGCTGCGCCATTGGCCGGATCGCGCAGCACAAAGGCCAAAGGCACAGCCCCGTAGAACAGGAAATCGCAGGCTATATCAAGGTAGCCGCCGAAATCGGTTTTTGCCGTCGCCCGCGCCACCGCCCCGTCCAGACCGTCGGCCACCCGGCTGACCAGCAACGGCATCAGCGCGGCCCAGCCCGGCCAGCCAAGCGCGATCATCCCCGCCGAGGCCAACCCCAGTGCCAGCCCCACCAGCGTGACCGCATCCGCCGACGCGCCGCGCGCCGCAAGCCAAAGCCCGGCGCGGTTCAGGCCAGGGTCGATGATGCGCCGTGCGATACCGTCGAACATGAAAGCTCCTGTTGTTGTCCTTGCCTGACGCATCACGCGCGGGCTGGCAACCGGATGACATATGGATCACACATCTTTCGGCCGGGATGCAGCCTGCAAAAGGTTACGGTTACTCACAATCGGGTGGGGTGAGAGACTTTGAATTGCACCCGACCGCATCGGGGCCGTAAGCCTGTCACGGAAGACCGCCGCACAAGCGGGCCGCAACAGGGGACATACCATGACCAGACGCATTCTTGCCGCACTCGCCGCGACCGCAATGATCGGGGCCGGCATCCCCACCATGGCACAGACAAGCCCGGAATGGCAGGCAGTGCTGGATGAGGCCGTGGGGCAGACCGTGTATTTCAACGCCTGGGGTGGGGATCCCAAGATCAATGATTTTATCGCCTATGCCGGCGAACAGGCGATGTCGCGTTACGGCGTGACGCTGGAGCATGTCAAACTGGCCGATACCGGTGATGCCGTGGCGCGGGTGCTGGGCGAACAGCAGGCCGGGCGCACGACCGGGGGTGCCGTTGACCTGATCTGGATCAACGGCGCGAATTTCGCGGCGATGAAGGAAAAGGGCCTTCTGCACGGTCCGTTTGCCGAAAGCCTGCCGAACTGGCGTTGGGTCGATGTGGCGGGCAAGCCCGCTGTCGTGACGGATTTCACCGAACCCACCGGCGGGCTGGAAAGCCCATGGGCGATGGCGCAGCTGGTGTTTGAATACGACAGCGCGGTTTTGCCCGAGCCGCCGCGCAGCACAGGCGCGTTGCTGGAATGGATCACAGCCAATCCGGGCCGCTTCGCCTATCCGCAGCCGCCCGATTATCTGGGCACGACATTCCTCAAACAGGTGCTGTATGGCGTGATGGCGGATCCCGCCATTCTGCAACAGCCGATGGACCCCGCCACTTACGATGCGGCGACGGCCCCTTTGTGGGCCTGGCTGGACGCCGCGACCCCGTATCTGTGGCGCGCAGGCCGCGCCTATCCCGCCAATGAACCGGCATTGGGGCAATTGCTGGCGGATGGCGAGACGGTGATCTCCTTTGCGTTCAACCCCGGCCGCGCTTCGGCCGTGATTGCTGCGGGAGAGTTGCCGGATACCGTGCGCACCTTCGTGCTGAAGGAAGGCACCATCGGCAACGCCAGCTTCGTGGCTATTCCCTTCAACGCAGGCCGGATGGCCGGCGCGCAGGTGGTGGCAAACCTGCTGCTGGACCCGGAAGTGCAGGCCCGTGCGCAAGACCCGGCGGTTCTGGGCTTCCAGACGGTGCTGAGTGTCGCCGCCCTGCCCGAGGCCGACCGCGCGCGGTTTGAGGCGCTGGAACTGGGCGTGGCGACGTTGACGCCGGATCAGCTGGGCCGGACCCTGCTTGAGCCCCATGCCAGCTGGATGGAGAAAATCGCCGGGGACTGGGCGCGCCGTTACGGGGTGGCGCAGTGATGCAGCGCCGGGGCGGCTGGCTTGCACAGGCGCCCCGGATCACGCTTTTGTTGATGGTGGCGCCGGTTCTGGCGGGGTTGGCCGGAACGCTGGCCCCGGCTTTTGGCATCGTGCCGATGCCCGATGCACCCCCGGGGCTTGCCGCATTCCGTCAGTTGGCCGACTGGCCGGGCACGGCGGAAGCCGCGCGCCTGTCGGTGACAACCGGGGTCGCCGCAACGGTGCTGTCACTGGCGATCACCCTGCTGGTGGTGGCCGCCTTGCAGGGCACGCGGGCCTTCACCCTTCTGTTGCGCCTGCTGTCGCCGCTGTTGTCGGTGCCGCATGCGGCGGTGGCCCTGGGAATGGCGTTTCTGATTGCGCCGTCGGGGTGGATCATCCGCGCGTTTTCGCCCTGGGCAACGGGTTGGACCGCCCCGCCCGATCTTTTGACGCTGAACGACCCGATGGGGCTGGCGCTGATCGCGGGGCTGGTCGCCAAGGAAGTGCCGTTTTTGTTGCTGATGGTGCTTGCGGCCCTGCCCCAGACCGATGCGCCCCGGCGGATGATGGTGGCAGCGACGCTGGGGTATGGCCAGACCGCCGCATGGGCCTATGGCGTGCTGCCCGCCGTCTACCGCCAGATCCGCCTGCCGGTCTATGCCGTGCTGGCCTATTCCATGACGGCGGTGGAGATGGCGTTGATCCTTGGCCCGACCCTGCCGCATAGTCTGGCGGTGCAGATCACGCTGTGGATGATGGACCCGTCACTGGCGCAGCGCGGCACGGCGGCGGCGGCGGCGCTGCTGCAACTGGGGCTGGTGGGCGCGGCTTTGCTGGGCTGGCGTGGGTGCGAGATGGTGGCCAGGCGGTTGCTGACGTGTTTGGCCACGGCCGGCGCACGCGGCGCGCAACTGGACGCGGTTTTGCGCCCCGCAGCCGCAGTGCTGGCCGGGCTGGTCGTGGCGGCGGTGGGGCTGGGTCTGGCCGGGTTGGCGGTCTGGTCGCTGGCGGGGCTGTGGTCGTTCCCGGATGCCTGGCCGGATACGCTGACGCTCAAGACATGGACGCGCGCCGCGCCAGATCTCGCGGAGGCAGGGGGGATGACGCTGACGCTGGCCATGCTGGCCACGCTGGTCGCCGTCACGCTGACGCTGGCCTGTCTGGAGGCGGAAGCCCGGCACGGTTTGCGCCCGACCAGCCGCGCGCTTTGGCTGCTGTATCTGCCATTGATCGTGCCGCAGGTGGCGTTTCTGCCGGGGCTTCAGTTTCTGGCGCTGGTGACAGCGATCGAGGGCACGCCGCTCGCGGTTGCCGCAGCGCATCTGGTGTTCGTGCTGCCCTATGTGTTCTTGTCGCTCGCGCCGCCCTACCGTGCGTGGGATACAAGGATCGCCACGGCGGCGGCGGCGCTTGGTGCCGGGCCGGAACGCATCTTCTGGCAGTTGCGTCTGCCGATGCTGCTGCGCCCGGTGCTGACGGCGGCAGCGGTCGGCATCGCGGTATCCGTGGGGCAATACCTGCCGACGCTGCTGATCGGCGGCGGTCGGGTGGTGACGCTGACGACCGAGGCGGTGGCGCTGTCATCAGGCGGCAACCGCCGCATCATCGGCACCTATGCGATACTGCAAATGGCCTTGCCCGCGCTGGCCTTCGCCGCTGCCGTCGCCTTGCCCGCCCTTGCCTTTCGGCACCGGCGCGGCATGCAGGTGGCGGCATGACGGGGCTGCACCTGACCGACCTGCGCGTCACCCGTGGCGGCTCCACACTCGTGGCACTCGACACAACCGTCGCGCGCGGTGAGGTGCTGACGATCATGGGGCCATCCGGTTCCGGCAAATCCACGGCGCTGGCCGCGATCATCGGCACACTCGCCCCCGCGTTCAGCCTGCAAGGCAGCATCGCACTTGACGGTGTGGATGTGACCCACCTGCCGACCCGCGCCCGCCGCATCGGGTTGCTGTTTCAGGATGATGTTCTGTTCCCGCACCTGTCGGTTGGCGGCAACCTCGCATTCGCGCTGCCCGCGAGCGTCAAGGGCGGCAAGGCCCGCCGCGCCGCCATAGACGCCGCACTGGACCAGGCCGGTTTGCACGGCTTTGCCGCCCGCGACCCCGCCACCCTGTCGGGCGGACAGCGCGCCCGTATTGCCCTCATGCGCACATTGCTTGCCAGCCCGCGCGCCCTGCTGCTGGACGAACCGTTCAGCCGCCTTGACGCCGATCTGCGCGCACGCATCCGCAGTTTTGTGCTGACCCGTGTGCGCGAAGAAGGCCTGCCTGTGATCCTTGTGACGCATGACGCCGACGACGCCCGCGCCGCCGGTGGGCGGATTGTGTCGCCGCTGGGTCAGCCATTGCCCATTCGCCCGCAGAGCGTGGTTGGTAAAACCGGTTCGATCGGCTAGGCTCGGCAAACCCGAACGTCGCAAGGAAGCCCGATGATCCGCCGTCCTGCCGCCCTTTTGATCGCCGCCCTGCTGGTATTGCCCGTTCAGGCGCTGGCCTGTTCGAAACCCGCCGGAGCGCAGGCCGCCGAGGCCGAAGTGATCCGCCTCGTGAACGCGCAACGCCAACAGGCGGGGCTGCCCGGCTTGAAAGCCTCGGGAAAGCTTGCCATGGCGGCGCAGGTTCAGGCCTGCGACAATGCGGCACGGCGCATCTATTCGCATGTAGGCTCGGACGGATCCGACCTTGCCACGCGGTTGAAGCGAACCGGCTATCGCTACCGCCTTGCGGCGGAAAATACCGGGCGGGGCTTCAACCAGGCGGCGCGGGTTGTGGCGTTCTGGATGAACTCGCCCGAACACCGGGCCAATATCTTGCTGCCACGCGCCCGCGAAATCGGTGTCGGCCTTGCGCTGAGCGACGCACCCGAAAGCCGCAACCACTGGATCACAGTGATGGGCGCATCACGATGACGGCGCAAGACGCGGCACGGGTGTGGCGTGCAGGATGCACCGGGTCGAAGGCACTTAGACCCAGTGCGCCAGACCTTAAAGCCGGTAAAGGCCCCGGAACTTCTTTTCCAGATAGTCCAGCAGCGGGCCTTCGGTCGGTTCTGCCCCGCAAGCGTTGGTGATCACCTCGCGCGGGGTGAAAAGGCCGCCATGACGTTGCACGTTTTCGCGCAGCCATTCGGTTGCAGCCAGCGTCTCACCGACAGCCAGTTGCGTATCCAGATCGGGCACCGCTGCGCGCAGGGCCGTGTTCAGGCAGCCGGCATAGACGTTGCCCAGCGAATAGGTCGGGAAATAACCATAAAGCCCCACCGACCAATGCACGTCTTGCAACATCCCCTGCGAGGCGCGCGGCACCGCCACGCCGAAATCCGACAGGAAACGGGTGTTCCACGCCTCCTCCAGATTATCGACCGCCAGCGTTCCACGTATCAGCCCGCGTTCCAGATCAAAACGCATCATGATATGCAAATTGTAGTGCACCTCGTCGGCTTCCGTGCGGATGAAGCCCGACTGCACCCGGTTCACCGTGCCATAAAACGCATCCGCCCCGGCGATGCCGAAATCGCCAAAGCGTTCGCGCATCCGGCCGTACATCCAACTGGTAAAGGCGCGGGAACGGCCCAACTGGTTTTCGTAAATCCGGCTCTGGCTTTCATGCACCCCCATCGATACGCCTTGCCCCAGCGGGGTCAGGGCATAATCCGGGTCGATGCCAAGCTCATAGCAGGCATGGCCCACCTCGTGGATCGTCGAATAAAAACAGTTGAAAGGATCCGTCTCCACCACCCGCGTTGTGATGCGCGCATCCGACCCCGACCCTGACGAGAACGGATGCACCGCCAGATCCAGCCGCCCGCGCTGCCAGTCATAGCCGAAAGCCGTGGCCAGATCGCGCGCCATGCGCATCTGTGCGTCTTGCCCGAAATGGCCTGCCATTGGTCTGGGCTGATACTCCGCCCCCAGCACTGCCGCGCGCAAAGCCACGAGGCGGGGCCGCATCCGGTCGAACATCGCGCCTAGGGTGGCGGCCGTCGCACCGGGTTCGTAGTCGTCAATCAGCGCGTCGTAAAGATCGCCGCCCTGCGCCAGACACGCCGCCTCTTCGCGCTTCAACGCGATGACTTGCGCGAGGGTCGGCAGGAACGCCGCCACATTGTCCTGCGCGCGTGCTTCGGCCCAGACGCCCTGCGCTTTGGATGTCACCCGCGCCAGTTCCTGCGCCAGACGGGCGGGCACTTTGGTGCTGCGGGCATGGCTGCGGCGGATAAGACGCAACTGCGCCTCGGCTTTTTCATCGGCGGGCTGCGCCTCGGCCAGCCATTCCGCCAGTCGCGCATCGGTACGACGGGCGTGCAAGACGCCTTCCAGTGCCGACATTTCTTCGGCCCGCTGTTCACCGGCACCACGCGGCATCATGGTTTCCTGATCCCAGCCCAGCCGACCGGAAATCTGCGCCAATGCCTCGGTCTGGCGCTGGTATTCCATCAGGTCGGCAAAGGCGGTGGTGGTGACAGTCATGCAGTTCCCTTTCGGATCGACCCGGCAAGCGGGTATTGCGCAAAGTGCCGGGCGCGGATGATCAGCACCCACAGGATCACAGCCCCCACCTGATGCGTCAGTGCCGTGTGAACTTGCGCTGCCGTCAGCACCGCGGCGATGCCAAGCGCCATTTGTGCCACCAGCATCGCCATCACAAGGTCATAAGCGCGGCGGGTGGTGGAATGGGCGGATTTCCGGCCCCGCAGCCAGACCACTATGCCAAAGGAAAACAGCAGATAGCCCGACATCCGGTGGATGAATTGCACCAGACCGGCGTTTTCAAAGAAAGCGGCCCAGACGGGACGCCCCGGCACATAAAACGCATCTGCGGGAAAGAACTGGCCGTTCATGTCCGGCCACGTCGGAAAGGCGCGCCCGGCGTCGATCCCTGCAACCAATGCCCCCAGCAGGATTTGCAGAAAGGCAAAATGCATCAGCCCCGTGGTCATGCCAAAAAGCTTGCCTTCGCGGGAACGACGCGCCTGCATCAGCGCCGTCTCGGACCGCGCCAGCAAGAACACGTACCACGCGATAAAGCCAAGGATCACGAAAGCCAGCCCCAGATGCGTGGCAAGCCGGTAAGACGCCACATCAACCCGGTCGCCGCCTAGGCCCGAGGATACCATCCACCAGCCTATCGCCCCCTGCGTTCCCCCCAAAGCGCCCAGCAAAAGCAAGCGTGGGGTCCACCCCACAGGGATCTTGCGTGCGGCAAGAAAGCCAAAGAACCCCACCGCCCACACCAGCCCGATCACCCGGCCAAGCTGACGGTGGCCCCATTCCCACCAGTAGATGTTTTTGAACGCGTCAAGGCTCATGCCCTTGTTTTGCAACTGATATTCCGGGATAGCGCGGTATTTTTCGAACTCCATGGCCCATGCCGCATCCGTCATCGGCGGCAAGGCTCCGGTGACAGGCCGCCATTCGGTGATCGACAACCCGGAATCGGTCAGCCGCGTCAGCCCCCCCACCGCGATCATCGCGACCACCAGCAGGAACAATAACACCAGCCAGATGCGGATGCCCCCCCGCGCGCCACCGGTGCCCCGGTCGATCCCGCCCACGTGCGGCACAGGCACGTTCGTACCCGCCCCGACCTCTTCGAATATGCTGCGCTTGCCTGCCATCAGAGCCTCCGTTGCGGGGCCAAGGTTAGGCGTGGCACAGGGTGGCTTCAAGGGGGTGGCACCGTTTTGAGCCGTCGTGCCGCAGGCAAAACACCCGAATGTGCCCACATTGTCGCGCCAGGCATCCCGGCCAGGGCCGCAAAGCCGGAAGGTTGGCCAAAATAGCGGTATCAACCACAGGTCGAACAGAGTAGGGTCAAAAAAAAGGTATCAAGGTCCGGCATTGGACCTGCGCCGGTCTGCCACCCATCGATTGCATCGATTGCGGCAAACGAGATGCCCAACCCGAAAAGGCAGCACAATGATCGCTTTCGAAGCACCATTGCCCGATTTCACGCTAAGCCTTGCGCATGCCGTCATTCTGTCGTCGGACGTGCCACTGCTGATGCTGCGTGGCGATCTGACCGTCATGGTGGCCAGCACATCGTTTTGCCACAGCTTTCAGATTGACCCGCAGCGCGTGCAAGGCATCAGGCTTGCGGACGTCGGGGGCGGTGAATGGAACGTGCCGCAGCTGGACGCATTGTTGCTTGCGACGGCGTCCGGGTCGGTTGCCGTCACAGATTACGAGATGGACCTGATCCGTCCGGACTTCGGTAACCGGTGCCTGTCGATCAATGCGCACAAGCTGGTTTACGCAGGCGATGACCGCATCATGGTGTTGTTGTCGATCAGCGATGTTACCGACGCGCGCCGCCGCGAAAGCCGGAAGGACAGCCTCGTGCGCGAAAAGGCTGTGTTGCTGGCAGAATTGCAGCACCGCGTCGCCAACAGCTTGCAGATCATCGCCAGCGTTCTGTTGCAAAGCGCGCGTCGCGTGCAATCGGAAGAAACGCGCACCCATATCTACGATGCGCACCACCGGGTAATGTCGGTTGCGGCGCTGCAACATCAGCTTGCGCTTTCGCAAAGTGCGGAAGTGGGGTTGCAGCTTTACCTGACCGACCTTTGTTCCAGCATCGGCGCGTCGATGATCGGGGATCGCGCGACAATGACCATCACGGTCAAAGCCGATGAAAGCGTGGTAAAGGCGGATGCGTCGCTGAGCCTTGGGCTGATCGTGACGGAACTGGTGATCAACTGTTTGAAACACGCGTTTCCGGGGCAGCGCGCCGGATCGATCCTGGTCAGTTACGCCTCGGTTCCAAGCGGATGGACGCTGACGGTGCAAGACAATGGCGTGGGCATGCCAGCGGTCAAGGGCGATTCGCCCGCAGGGTTGGGGTCGAACATCGTCAAGGCGCTTGCCATGCAACTGAATGCCACCATCACCCTGACAGATGCAAAACCCGGCACGCGGGTGACTATCGCTCATACCGAAATCGTGGACATTGCCGCTATGAAACAGGCGGTGCTGACATCGGCGGCGCCGAAACCGGGGGTGCTTAAACCGGCGGTGCTTAAACCGGCGGTGCTTAAACCGGCGGTGCTTAAACCGGGGGTGCTTAAACCGGCGGTGCAAGGGCTGGACGCGGTTTAGCGGGCGCTATCCGCCCTGCCGCAGCTTCCACGCGATCTGGCGCAGCATGCCGTGGAAGGTCTGCACTTCCGCCCGTGTCAGGTTCAGCCGCCCCCACATGCTGCGCAGGCTGGCCTTCATGCCGGGAACCTTGGCCTCGGGGTAGAAGAAACCGGCCGCTTCAAGCCGTTCTTCATAGTGATCACCCAGCTTTTCCACCTCGATCCGGCTGGCAAATTCGGTGCGCGCCAGTTCCATCACCTCCGGCGCGACCGAGACCGTCTGCCGCCGCCATTCATAGCCCGTCAGCAGCACGCATTGTGCAAGGTTGAGCGACGGGAAATCGGGGTTTACCGGCACGGTGACGATGGCATTGGCCAGCACCACATCGTCGTTCTCCAGCCCCGCACGTTCCGGCCCGAACAGGATGCCCACCTTCTTGCCTTCGGTCACCAATGCGCGGGCCAGTGCCATCGCGTGTTCCGGCGTCATGACGGGCTTGGTCAGCCCGCGCCCGCGTGCCGTGGTGGCAAAGACGTAATCGCAATCGGCAATCGCGGTCTGCACGTCCGGGAACAGTGCCGCACTGTCCAGCACCCGCCCCGCCCCCGATGCCATCGCCACTGCCTTGGAGTTTGGCCATCCGTCACGGGGGGAGACGATCCGCATCCGGTCCAGCCCAAAATTCAGCATCGCGCGCGCCGCCCCACCGATATTCTCGCCCATCTGCGGGCGTACGAGGATGAAGGCGGGTTGCAGGTCTGCGGAAGTGGCGTTTTGCATGATTAAGGATCCGTTGCTGTGTGCCGTTCTGTTAGGCCAGAACTTGCAGAACTTCCACCGCCGGCATAGGCTTTCGCAGATCACCGGAAGCACGGAGGACGAGCGATGCCGGAAATAGATGCCAACTTTCCGCCCGGGTCGAAATGGGTGGTCAGCAAAACCGACCGGAACATCCTGAATGGGCTGAAACCGATGACATCGGTTTATCTGACCTTTGCCGATGCCACCCATTTTTCGGTCGAGGTTCTGCAACCGGGCCAGCCGCACCTGAAAATTCCGCGCAGCCTGTTCGGCGAGGCGTTTTCGCGGGCGATGGATGGCGGCGTGAACCTTGGCTATAAAGGCAGCAGCCACGCCCGCACAGCTTACAAATAAGCAGGCCATGCAACGGCATTTCCAATGCCGGGGATTGCGGCTATAGCCAGCCCACCCCCGATGGAGACCCCCATGGCCGAGACTGAGCGCCCGCAGATTTACCTTGTCACCCCGCCCGAGTTCGATCTTGAGGTATTTCCCGACCGTCTGGCCAGCGTGCTGGACGGCTATGACATCGCCTGCATCCGGTTGGCGCTTGCAACGCGCGACGAAGACCGCCTGGCCCGTGCCGCCGATGCGCTGCGCGAAGTGGCCCATGCCCGCGACGTGGCGCTGGTGATTGAAAACCATGTGCTGATGGTGAACCGGCTGGGCCTGGACGGGGTGCATCTGACCGATGGTGCGCGCAGCCTGCGCAAGATCCGCATTGATTTGGGCAATGATGCCATCGTTGGCGCATTCTGTGGCGTGACGCGGCACGAAGGCATCAACGCGGCCGAGAATGGCGCGGATTATGTGGCCTTCGGACCGGTGGGCCAGACCCCGCTGGGCGACGGCAGCCGCGCGGACATGGAACTGTTCACCTGGTGGTCGGAAATGATCGAGGTGCCCGTGGTCGCCGAAGGCGCGCTGACCGTCGATCTGGTGGCGGCCCTGGGCCCGGTCACCGATTTCTTCGGCCTGGGCGAGGAAATCTGGCGCGAAGCGGATGCTTTGGCTGCCCTGCGCGCGCTGCTGGCACCGCTGGAATAAAGCGCGCCGGGGCTTACGCTTTCGTGCGGTCTTGCGGGCCGAACGTGTGCTGCTGGTCAATTTCGGACGGACAAATGCCGCCCTGTGCCCCAAACGGGTGTGCGCTGCGGATCACCGCCTCGCAATGGGCGGCCAGCGCCTTGCGGTCCCTGAAATCGCTGACCGCGACGGGCGGATGAAAGATGACCTCCACCCGGCCCTGCCGGGACGTGGCCAGCACGCGCAACAAATGCGATCCAAAGTCCATCTCACCCCACCAGCCATAGTACCGCGCATCTTGCCCTTCGGGCGCATGATAGATCACTGTAACCGGCTGCACATGCAGCACGTGTTCCAGTCCATGCGTAAAGAACGCCGCGAAAAGCGTTGATTTGAACGGCAAAAGCCGCAGGCTGTCTGTGCTGGTGCCTTCAGGGAAGAACAAGATGCGGTGATTGGCACGCAGCCGGT
>Ga0105050_10005343_pt1 | contig 16533 bp, 18 predicted proteins | sample FRY01_FD_78088 | JGI IMG/M metagenome (GOLD analysis project Ga0105050, IMG submission 78088) | Freshwater microbial communities from Lake Fryxell liftoff mats and glacier meltwater in Antarctica - FRY-01 | ecosystem: Environmental > Aquatic > Freshwater > Ice > Glacier meltwater ... | reverse complement strand
GCCGGGTGACAAGGCAGTAGCTGACTTGGGTTGAGAAGCCGAAGCAGAGGACATGGGAAGCTTGACTCATGTCCGGAGTCACGAGTCAACCGGTCGAGCGCGACCACCTACCTGGGCAGTTACCAGATAACGCAGTAAGAGCGAAAACTTTTGTCCGTTTGCGCCCAGCCTGATGTGCTCAGACGAGGCGTAAATGGACAAAGTCTTTTTTGCTTCTTTTCTCTCCAGAAAAAAGAAGACTTCCTACTTCGACTTCGCCTTCAGCTCCTCGAGCTGCTGGCGCGCGCCGGCGATCATGCATGACAGGTCGGAGGTGAGCATCACCATGTCGAAGCCGCGCTTCACGGCGCCGGCGGCGAAGGGCGCACCGGCGCAGTGCATCACGCACTTGATGCCATGTTTGTGCGCCGTCTCGCGGATATTATCGCAGGTGGCGATGTGCAGCGGGTCGGGGTTGTCGCCGCGCGGCTCCAGACCCAGCGCGAAGGAGAGGTCGGCCGGGCCGATATAGACCGCATCGAGGCCGGGTGTGGCGCAGATGGCGTCGAGGTTGGCCAGGCCGTCCTTCGTTTCGATCATCGCGAACACCAGGATCTCGTCGTTGGCCTTGGCCACGTAGTCGGGGCCGCCGTATTGCGCAGCACGGACGGGGCCGGAGGAGCGCATGCCGACGGGCGGGTAGCGGCAGGCGGCGACGGCCATCGCGGCTTCCTCGGCGTTGTTCACCAGCGGCACGATGATGCCGTAGGCGCCAAGGTCGAGTGCGCGCATGATGGCGGCGGGTTCGTTCCACTTCACGCGGACGAAGGGTGTTGTGTCGGTCTGCGAGATCGCGGCCAGCAGCGGGCCGACGTCGGACATTTCGTTGATGCCGTGCTGCAGGTCGACGCACAGCGCGTCGAAGCCCTGGCGGGCCATGACCTCGGCGGTGAACCAGTTGGAGACGGAGATCCAGCCCAGGGTTGGGCATTTCCCGTCGCGCCACATCTGCTTGATCAGGTTCGGTCGCATGCACGCACCTCCGGTATTGTTCATTGATCGGCACCACGGCCATACAACAAACTGGCTGGCCCGGACAGCCGTGGCGCGGCAGACGTGAAAAAGGGGCCGTACCGAAGCACGACCCCTGTTCCGCGGGCGAAGGCGCGGTTCAGCGCTTGCTGAACTGGAAGCTGCGGCGGGCCTTGGCGCGGCCGTACTTCTTGCGTTCCACCGCGCGGCTGTCGCGGGTGAGGAAGCCGGCGATTTTGAGGATGCCGCGCAACTCCGGCTCGTAATAGGTCAGCGCGCGGGTGATGCCGTGGCGCAGCGCGCCGGCCTGGCCAGACAGGCCGCCACCGTTCACCGTGCAGAATACGTCGAACTGGTTGTAGCGGTCGGCCACCAGGAAGGGCTGGGTGATCAGCATGCGCAGCACGGGGCGGGCGAAATACTGGCCCACCTTCTTGCCGTTCACCATGATCTCGCCCTTGCCGGGCTTGATCCAGACGCGGGCGATGGCGTTCTTGCGGCGGCCGGTGGCGTAGCTGCGGCCGAGCGCGTCGCGCTTGGGCTCGCGCTTCGGCGCGTCGCTGGTGGGGATGATCTGGGCGACCGCGAGGTCTTTCAGGTCGGCCAGGGTTCGGCTCTGGGTTTCGGACATGCGCTCAGGCCCTCTTGTTCTTGGGGTTGAGGGCGGCGACGTCGAGCGGCTTGGGCTGCTGGCCGTCGTGCGGATGCTCCGGCCCGCCATAGACGTGCAGATGCTTCATCTGCAAGCGCTGCAGCGGGCCGCGCGTGATCATGCGCTCCACCGCCTTTTCCAGCACGCGCTCCGGATGGGCGCTGGCCAGGCGCTGGCCCTGGGTGCGGCCCTTGATGCCGCCGGCGTAGCCGGTGTGGTAGTAGAAGATCGACTGCTCGGCCTTGTTGCCGGTGAGCTTCACCTTGGCGGCGTTGACGACGACGACATTGTCGCCGCAATCGACATGCGGGGTGAAGGTGGGCTTGTGCTTGCCGCGCAGACGGTTGGCGATGATGACGGCGAGGCGGCCGAGCACCAGGCCCTCCGCGTCGATCAGCAGCCAATCCTTCTTGACCTCCGCGGGCTTGAGCGAGAGGGTGGTCTTGAGCATGAGGGCTCCCCTTGAACTGGCGGCGGCTTATGCCGGTGAATGCCCGCACCGTCAAGGGGTTGTGCGTGTGGTATCATATTACCACAGTCTGCACGGCGGGCTCCGGCCGATGTGTGTATACTCCCTGGCATGACCCAGATTCACGTTCTCGGCGCCACCGGGCGCTCCGGCCTGGCCCTGTGCCGGGCGCTGGAATCGCGCGGGATTGCGGCCATTCCGGTGGTGCGCGACGGTGCGCGCGCCGTCGCCCTGGGACTGGCCGGGGCGCGGGTGGCCGACCTCTCGGACCCCGTGGCGCTGGCCGCAGTGCTGGCCGATGCCACGCGCGTGGCCAGCTGCGCGCATGCCCGCCATGCCGCCGCGGTGATCGCCGCGGCGCCGCGCGCCGCGCGCCTGGTGCTGATGGGCAGCACGCGCCGCTTCTCGCGCTGGGCCGACGCGCATGGCGGCGGGGTGATCGCCGGAGAGGCGGCCCTTCTTGCGTCGGGGCGAGCGGGGGTGATGCTGCATCCCACCATGATCTACGGCGCCGAGGGCGAAGACAACGTGCGCCGACTGGCGGCCCTGATGCGCCGGCTGCCGGTGCTGCCGCTGCCAGGGGGTGGGCGGAGCCTGGTGCAGCCGATCCACCAGGACGACGTGACGGCGTGCCTGGTCGCGGCGCTGGAGCATCCGTGGCAGGGGGCCCAGACGCTGGTGGTCGCGGGGCCGCGGCCGATGCGCTACGCCGACTTCGTGCGCGCCGTGGCGGCGGCGGGGCTCGCGCGGCCGCTGATCGTGGCGGTGCCGGCGTGGTTGCTGATGGCGGCGAGCCCGCTCACCGTGCTGCCGGGGCTGCCGCGCATCCGGCCGGGGGAGATCCGGCGGTTGCTGGAGGACAAGGCGTTCCCGGACGATGCGATGCGAGCCACGCTGGGCGTGGTGCCGATCGGCCTGGAGGAAGGGTTGGCGCGGACGTTTGGCGGGACGTAATGCCAATCACTGCTTGGGATGACCCATGGCCAAGCAAGGCCAGGGCGTCGCCGTCCCGGCGCGAAGCCGCGCCACGGGGACCCACCAGGGGCCAAGCCCCTGGACCTTAAATATCTGAAAATAAATGGGTTTCCAAAGGCCGACGGCCTTTGGTGGGTCCCCGTCGGCGCGGCTTCGCGCCGCGACGGCAAAGCCCTGGCCTTGGCTTTCTCTATCGGTCAATCATTAGAGGGGTTAGTATTAGCCGGCAGCGGCGCGCGAAACCAAGACTCGATACCAGGGGTCGCGATGAGCGAGACATGGTATGAGGCCAGGGCGCTGCCCTGGAACTCACCAGGGGGCCGAACCCCCTGGACCCTCGGCCATGGGGTCAGGGGATGTCCAGGTCGGGGCGCCAGACCGCGGGGACGAAGGCGTAGGCGCCGCCGGCGCGTTCCACGTGGCCGAAGGTTGGGAAGTCCAGGTGCATGCCAGCGACCAGGAGACGGTCGGTGGCGGCCATGTCGAGCGCCTTTGCCCGGGTGGTGCGGGCCTCGTTGCTGTCGGTGTCGAAGGCCAGGCCCGCCTGCGGCAGGGCGAACTGGATGCCAGGGAGGTGGATGACGTCGCCCCAGATGAACAGAGACTCTCTGCCCGAGGCAATCATCCAGCCGGAGTGGCCGGGGGTGTGGCCGGGGAGGTGATGGCAGGTGACGCCGGGGATACCCTCCTGGCCGTGCGACATGGTGCGGGTGCGCGCGGCGTAGGGGCGCAGGGCGCCTTGGGCGGTGGCGAAGGCGCCGCGGGCGGCTTCGGGTGCGGCGGCGGCTTTTGCGTCGTCGAGCCAGAAGGCGGTCTCGAGGCCGTTGATGACGATCTCGGCGTTCGGGTACCAGGGCGTGCCGTCGGGGTCGACCAGGCCGCTGACGTGGTCGACATGGGCGTGGGTGACGAGGACGGTTGCGATGTCGGCAGGCTTGATGCCGAGCATGTCGAGCTTGCCGCGGGCGCGGCCCATGGCGGGGCCGAAAGCGGTGCCGCAGCCGGCATCGACCAGCACCTTCCGCCCGCCGATGTCGAGCAGGAAGGACGAGATGGTGATGCGCGGCGGCAGGACGCGGAAGGCGGCGGCCTCGGCCGTGGCCGCTGCCTCCTCGGCAACGCCGTTGAGGATGGCGGTGGAGGCCTGGAACTGGCCGTCATTCAGCGCGGTGACGGTGACATCGCCGACACGGATGCTGTGGATGCCGGAGTGCTGCATGGGCGTATTTCCACGGCTGGGAGGGGTCAGGCGGTGGCGCGGGCTGGATTGCGGCGCAGCGCCGACATGATGCTGCCAAGAATACCCTGAGGCAGGAAGATAATGAAGATCACCAGCAGCAGGCCGTAGATCAGGTTGTCCCAGCCGACCGCGACGGGGCCGAAGCTGATGCGCAGCGCCTCGCTGAGCAGGATGGTGATGACGGCGCCGATGGTCGGGCCGAGGGCCACGTAGAGCCCGCCGACGACGACGGCGAAGACCATCTGCAGCGAAACCGCGATGCCGCTGACGGAGTCGGGCGAGACGAACATCTGGTACTGGCAATAGAGCGCGCCGGACAACGCCGTCATCATCGCGGAGATGACGGTGATCTTGAGCTTCTCGGCGGTGACATTCACGCCGGCGGCGGCGGCGGCGTCCTCGTCCTCGGAGATCGCCTCCAGCGCATAGCGCATCATGCTGCGCTGGACGGCGTACCAGATGACCAGGCCCATGGCCCAAACGGCCAGCGCGATGAGGTACCAGGTGGACTTCTCGGTGAACTGGAAGGCCAGGATCGAGCTGCCGCCCGGGACGCGGTTGGGCGTGTAGCCGAGCGAGCCGCCGGTGAGGCCGCGAGTGGCGACGATGACCTGGAGCACGATGCCGGACAGGGCAAGCGTGACGAGCGCAAAATAGTGGCCGGTGATGCGGAAGCGGAAGCAGGGCCAGGCCACCACGAGGGCCAGGAGGGCGGCACAGATCAGGCCGAGCGGGATGCCGAGCCAGGGCGAAAGGCCGAGGTTGTTCCAGGCCAGGGCGGTGACGTAGGCGCCGACGCCCATGAAGCCGCCATGGCCGAGGGAGACCAGGCCGAAGCGGCCCATCATGCTCCAGGAGGTGTAGGCGAACGACCAGATCAGGATGGTGATCATGATGTGCATCGGGTAGGGCGTGGCCCACATGAGCGGCAGGATCACAAGGGCCGCGGCGGCGGCGGCCCAGAGGCCGACCTTGCCCTTCGGAATGGCGTTCATGAGCGCCTCGCCAGCAGGCCGGCGGGCCGGACGAACATCATCGCAATGAAGAAGACGAAGGCAAAAACGTAGCCCCATTCGAGGTCGAGGTAGAGCCCGCCAAGGGAGATGATCTCGGCGAAGATGAAGGCGGCGATGAAGCCGCCGACCATGTTGCCGAGCCCGCCCATGACGCAGATCATGAAGGTGATCGGGCCGAACGACAGGCCGACATAGGGGTGGACATCGTATTGCAGCACCAGCAGGCAGGCGCCCAGGCCGGCGAGCGCGCCGCCGACCGCGGAGGTGATGAGGTAGACGCGCCGCGTGTCGACACCCATCAGCGCCATGATCTCGCGATCCTGCGAGATGGCGCGGATCGCGGTGCCCATGTAGGTCCGGGTGAGGAAGAAGTAGAGGGCGACCATGCCGGCGAGTGCCGCGCCGAAGGCGAGCAGGCGGGCGTAGCTGATGAACACGTCGGCCACCTCGATGGTGGGCAGGCGGATGCCGAGGTTGCGGAACTCGATGCCGAAGGCGACGGTGGCCAGGCTCTGCAGGAAGAACAGCACGCCGCCGGTGGCCAGGAGCTGGTTGATCGGCGCCGAGGAGAGCAGCGGCGAGATCACCAGCACGTGCAGCGCGATGCCCATGATCCCGACGCCCACAATGGAAATCGGGGCGGCCACCCAGTATCCCAGGCCGAAGACGATGGCGAAGTAGTACATCGAGTACATGCCGAACATCACCAGCTCGGCGTAGCAGATCCACACCACGTCGATGACGCCGAAGATGAGGTTCAGGCCGAGCGCCAGCAACGCCAGCACGCCGCCCAGCAGGAGGCCGTTGATCAGCGCCTCCACCAGGTAGATGTCGAGGAAGCCCATGGGCAGTAGCTCCTGGTTCAGACGCCGAGATAGGCTTCGCGGATGATGTCGCTGGCGGCCAGTTCGGCGGCGGTGCCGCTCATGCGGATGCTGCCGGCCTCCAGCAGGTAGGCGCGGTCGACCACCTTCAGCACCTGCTGAACGTTCTGCTCCACGATCAGCACGGTGAGCCCGCTTGCGCGGATGCGGTGGACGAGTTCGAACACCTGCTGGACGATGACCGGGGCGAGGCCGGCGGAGGGCTCGTCCATCAGCAGGATCTTGGGGTTGCTCATCAGCGCGCGGCCGATGGCGCACATTTGCTGCTCGCCGCCGGACATGGTGCCGGCGAGCTGGTTGCGGCGTTCCTTCATGCGCGGGAACAGGCCGTAGACGAACTCCAGCCGCTCGGCGAACTTGGGCCGGGCGGCCGGCATGAAGGCGCCCATGCGCAGATTGTCCTCCACCGTCATGCGCGGGAACAGGCGGCGGTTCTCCGGCACATGGGCGACGCCCAGCTCCACGATGCGGTAGGCCGGGATGCTGGCGAGGTCGGTGCCCTCCCAGTTGATCATGCCGCCGCGGGCGCGGATGAGGCCGGAGATGACGCGCATCAGCGTGGACTTGCCGGCGCCGTTGGGGCCGATGACGCCGACGGCCTCGCCGATGCGTACCTCCAGCGAGGCGCCGAACAGCGCCTGGAAGGTGCCGTAGCCGGCGTCGACGTTTTTCAGTTCGAGCATGCGGCGCCTTCCGGCCAGGGGTGGCGCGTCATGCCCGGGCCGCCGATGCGACAGCATGGACAGCATCGGCGTCGGCACCGAGATAGACCTCGATCACGCGCGGGTCGCGCACGACCGCGGTGGGCAGGCCCTCGGCGATCTTTTCGCCGTGGTCGAGCACCATGACGCGGTCGACCACGCGCATCAGCACGCCCATGATGTGCTCGACCCAGATGATGGTGATGCCGAGCTCGGCGCGGATGCGGCGCAGCATGTCGGCGGCCTGGTCCATCTCGTGCTCGTCCAGGCCGCCGAGGCTTTCGTCGGCGAGCAGGAGCTTCGGCCTGGTGGCGAGCGCCTTGGCAAGTTCGAGCTTCTTGAGCCCGGCGGCACCGAGGCCGTCGACGCGGGTGTCGGGGTCGGTTGGCAGGCCGACCATGGTCAGCGCCTCGCGGGCCGAGGCATCGGCGTCGCTGCGCGAGGCGCTGCCTTGGCCGTAATAGCCCGCGAGCACCACGTTCTCCAGGATCGACAGCCGGCGGAACGGACGCGGGATTTGGAAGGTGCGGCCGATGCCGCTGTTGATGATGGCATGCGGCGGTCTGCCGCCGATCTCGCGCCCCTGGAAGCGGATGGAGCCGCCATTGGGCGCCAGCGTGCCCGACAGCATGTTGAAGATGGTGCTCTTGCCGGAGCCGTTGGGGCCGATGAGGCCGAGAATCTCGCCCTCATCGACCTTGAACGACACGTTGTTGACGGCGGTGAACCCGCCGAACCGCTTGGTCAGCCCTTCTACGACAAGCATGAAGCGGGGTTCAGCGCGTGGTGTAGGGGTTGCCGGCGGGCAGCGGCAGGGTGGGGGCACGCTTGGCCTGCGATTTCGGCCAGACCACGTCGGCACCGGTGGCGGTGTATTCGATCACCACCGGGGCGGCGCGCTCGTTCTGGCCGGCAAGCGGACCGTCGGCAAGGAACTTCACGCCGAAGCCGAGCATGGTGCCGCCCTCGGGGAAGTCGATCTCGAGTGCCGCCTTGCGCAGCGCCTCGGCGCCGGTGCCGCCATGGGCCTTGATGGCGCGCGGCAGCACGTGCTGGAGGAACACATAGACGTTGCTGGCGGCCATGCCGACATGGGCCGAGCGCTGGTTGCCGGGCTGCGCCTTGTCGTAGGCCTCGCCCACCAGCTTCACGATCGGCGGCAGGTCGGGCGTGAGGGCCGCCTGGTTGGTCTTCCAGATCGAGATCGGGTCGATGTTGAAGAACCCGACGAGGTCCTTGCCCAGTGCCTCGCGCAGCTTCTCGGGCACGCCGTAGCCGGCACCATGGCCGATCAGCGCGCCGAACTTAAGCCCGCCCTCGCGCGCCTGGCGCAGGAACAGCGAGATGTCCGGGTTGTAGCCGGTGTGCAGGATCACGTCCGGCCGAGCGCGGCGCAGCTTGGTGATCATGGCCGAGAGGTCGGGTGCGGTGGCGGCGTAGCCCTCCTTCAGCACCACGTTCAGGCCATGCTTCTTCGCGCCGGCCTCGTTGCCGCGGGCGACGTCCACGCCATAGGCGCCGTCCTCGTGGATGATGGCCACGCGCAGGTCCTTCGGCTCCTTGCCGAACTTCTCCTTGGAATAGGCAGCGATCATGTCGGCCGCGGTCATGCCGAAATGCTGGCCCATCGCCTGCGGCCGGAAGACAAACTTATAGTTGCGGTTTTCCAACACAGCTGTGGAGATGCAGGTGGTGATCCACATGAACTTGCCAAGCTGCTCGACGCGCCCGGCCACCGGCACGCATTGCGCGGAGGAGAAGAAGCCGAGCAGCATGTCGACCTTTTCCTGCTCGATCAGGCGGACGGCCTCGTTGATCGCGACCTCGGGCTTGCTCTGGGCGTCAGCGTAGATCGCCTCTACGGTGTAGCCCTCGATCGGTCCTTTCTGGATGAAGTGGTCGATCATGATCTTGGCGCCGAGGCCGTGCAGGCTGGAGCCACCGCCGGCGAGCGGGCCGGAATAGTCGTAGATCACGCCGATCTTGAACTTCTTCTCCTGGGCCTCGGCCACCGATGCGAAGCCGATGGCCGCAAGGGCCGCGAACGTAAGTCCAGCCATCCGCCGTGTCAGCCGCATGTCATCCCCCCAGATGGCGCGGCGAGACGGCCGCTGCCTTTATGATCGGTCAGCCCAGAAGGGCGCCGTGTTGGCGACAAACGTCTGACAGTCCCGAGGTTAAAGTCAAGCCATGAGTTTGGCGCAACGGTGTCCGGATCAGATGATCGCCGCGCGCACCCGGGCCGAGACCCACTCTGAAACAGCAACGGTGCAGAGGATGGCGATGAACATCACCGTCACCTCCGGCCAGGCCAGGCGCGAGACGCTGGCGTTGAGCTGCAGCCCGATGCCGCCGGCGCCGACCAGGCCGAGCACGGTCGATTCGCGGATGTTGATGTCCCAGCGATAGACGGAGATGCCAGCGAAACTGGGCATGATCTGCGGCACGAAGCCGAAGGCGATGCGCTGCGAGCCGGAGGCGCCGGTGGCGGTGATCGCCTCGATCTGCTTGGCGTCGACCTCCTCCAGCGCCTCATACAGCAGCTTGCCGATGAAGCCGATGCTGCGCAGCGCGATCGCGATGATGCCCGCCAACACGCCCGGGCCCATGACGGTGACCAGCAGCAGCGCCCAGATCAGCGAGTTGATCGAGCGCGAGGCGACGATGATCAGCAGCGCAATCGGGCGCACGATGGTGGCGCTGGGCGTGGTGGTGCGCGCGGCGAGGAAGGCGACCGGCACGCCAAGCACGACGCCGAGCGCGGTGCCGAGGGTGGCCATGTTCAGCGTGTCCCATAGCGGGACCCAGAGCTTGTCCAGCACCGACCAGCGCGGCGGCCACATGCGGCCGATGAGGTCCGCACCCTGGGTCGGCGCGTCGTAGACGAACTCCCAGATCGTGTCGGCGTTCATGATCTGCCAGCACTGCACCACCACCAGCACACCGACCAGCCAGCCGGCCCAGCGCGCGAGCCGGGCCGGCATGGTGCGGCGCTGCCAGGCGAACTGGCCCGACGGGAGGGGTTGGCTGGGCATCTACTGGAGCCGCTTGCGGATGATGCCCGACGAATACTCGGCGACCATGACGATGCCGATGATCAGCAACAGGATCGCCGCCGATGTGCCGAACTCGTAGCGGTCGAACGATGTGTTCAGCGTGGCGCCGATGCCGCCGGCGCCGACGATGCCGATGACCGCACTTTCGCGGAAGTTGATGTCGAGCCGATAGACCGAAAGCCCGATGAAGCGCGGCAGCACCTGCGGCTGCACGGCATAGACCATCAGTTGCGGCCAGGAAGCGCCGGTGGCGCGGATGGCTTCGACCTGCGCCTCGTCGAGGTCCTCGAGATCCTCGGCGAGCAGCTTGGCCATGAAGCCGATGGTGGCGAAGGCGAGCGTGACCATGCCGGCAAGCGGGCCGAAGCCGAACATCTTCACGAACAGGATGGCGACGATGATCTCGGGAAAGGAGCGCGACACGGCGATGATGCCGCGGCAGACGAGATAGACCGGCAGCGGGGCGAGGTTGCGCGCGGCCCCCAGGCCGACCGGCAGCGACAGCGCCACGCCGAGCACGGTGGAGACCACGGTCATGGTCAGGCTCTCGACCATGCCCTCGTAGATCTCGCCCGAGCGGGAGGTGAAGTCGGGGCTGCCGAAGGCGGCCACGAACGCCCAGCCGCGCACCAGCCCCTCGGCGACGCGGGCCCAGTTGACCTCCAGCGTGCCCAGGGCGAGCGCCAGGTACAACGCCGCACCACCGTAGATCGCCAGCCGCAGCCAGGCGTTGGCGATGAAGGGCGGCGGGCGCCAGCTTCGCGCGGCGGCGGTGCCGCTCACCGCGCCTCGTCCAGGCGGGCAGTGGGGGTGAGGGGGTGAGGGGGCTCGTCCTCGTCGTCGTCGGCGGGGCGGTTGGTGTTCCAGTCCTCCTCGCCGTAGATCTCGGTGAGCACCTCGGTCGTCAGCGCATCGGGCGAGCCGTCGAACACGATGCGCCCGGCGCGCAGGCCGACGATGCGGCTCACAAACATCTGGGCGAGGGCCACGTCGTGGATGTTGACGATGGCGGCGAGCTTGCGTTCGGTGCAAAGCTCGACCAGCAGGCGCATGATCTGGCGCGATGTTTTGGGATCAAGGCTGGCGGTGGGCTCGTCCACCAGCAGCAAAGCGGGGTTCTGGATCAGGGCGCGGCAGATGCCGACGCGCTGGCGCTGGCCGCCGGAAAGCTGGTCGGCGCGCTTGTCGTGCATGCCGCCGAGGCCGGCGCGCTCGATCAGGCGGAAGGCCTCGTCGATGTCGCTCTGCGGGAAGCGGCGCAGCCAGCTGGCCCAGAAGCCGACATAGCCGAGCCGGCCGGAGAGCACATTCTCCATCACGGTGAGGCGTTCGACCAGGGCGAATTCCTGAAAGATCATGCCCATGCGCCGCCGTGCGGCCCGCAGCGCGCCGCCACCGAGGCCGGTGACTGGCGCGCCGTCGACCGCCACCTGCCCGGCGCTGGGTTCGACGAGGCGGTTGACGCAGCGGATCAGCGTGGATTTGCCCGCACCCGACGGGCCGATCAGGGCCATCAGCTGGCCCCGCGGCACGTCGAGGTCGACATTGTCCAGCGCCTTGTCGCCGCTGCGATAGGTTTTGGTGAGGCCCCGGATGCGCAGCATCGGCGCAGACTGATCCATGCGCAGCATCGGGGCCGGGGTGGCGGATTGGCTCACTTGCAGGTGTAGGAGACGTTCATGGCGGCGTCGATGTCGCGCACCACTTTCCAGTGCTCCTGGTAGGTGATCGGGATGAACTTCTCCTGCGCCGGGCTCGACTTACCGAACTCGGCGAGCAGGGCGGTGCCTTCCCAGTTGAAGGTGGCGAACGCCTCGCGCACCTTCGCCGCCAGCTCGGGCTTGAGATTGTGGGCATGGCCGTAGCCGGTGGTGGGGAAGGTCTGCGACTTGTAGATCGAGCGCAGCTTGGTGCCGTCCACCGCCTTGCGGATGATCATGCGGTTCATCACCGAGTTGGCGATGGCGGCCGCGTCATAGTCCTTGTTCGCCACGCCGATCACCGAGTTGTCGTGCTTGCCGGAGAAGGCCGGCTTGAAGTCGCGGTTCGCCTCGAGATTGTACTGGGCCTTGAGCAGGGCGGACGGGGCCTTGAACCCGGAATTGGAGTTGGGGTCGGTGAAGGCCACGGTGCGGCCCTTGAGATCCTCGATCTTCCGGAGCGGACCGTCGGCCTGGACGATGATCTCCATCTCGTAGCCGTACTCGCCGGCGCGGCTGGCCATCATCGTGAAGGGCACGAAGCCGGCGCAGTTCACCGCCAGCGGGTTGGAGCCGGTGTTGAAGCCGGCGAGGTGCAGGCGGCCGGCGCGCATCGCCTCGATCTGGGCGGCGTTGGACTGCACGGGGAAGAACACCACGCGCTTGCCGGTGACCTTGGTCATGTGGGCGAGGAAGTCGTCCCAGACCTTGCGGTAAACCTCGGGGTCCTCGACCGGAGTGTAGGCAAAGATCAGGGTGGCGGGGTCGACCCACTGCTTGGGATCGGTCGGCGCGTCGGCCACCATGTCGCCGTTGGCGTCGGTGTAGCGGCTGTCGAGTGCCGCGGCGGGGGCGGCGCCAAAACCGAGCATGGCGGCCAGCGCGGCCATGACGGTGCGGCGCATCGTCGTTGTTCTGCGCATCCGGACACTCCCTGTTTGGACCCCGTTGGCTTTCGCAGCCTTGCGGGCGGTTTGGTAGCGGTAGAATCGGCGCGGATGCAACCGTCCGCTCCACGGGGAGTCCGTTCGGCCGCCGATCCGGCCGGTGCGGTAGAGCGCAGCCGGCCGGGGCAGGTCAATGACAGTGCGGTGACGTTACGCTCGGGGCTCCCTGAACAAAAGGGAACAGGGAGCCCGACGGGGATCAGGCGTCGAGGCGGGCGGTGGCGGTGCCGGTCATCACCTCCTTGCCGTCCTGGTTGACGGTGGACAACGTGAGGTCGACCAGCTTCTGGCCGCCGTCCTCGCGGATCTCGGCCACTGTTGCCTTGGCGTCGAGCGTGTCGCCCGGCCAGACCTGGTTGGTGAAGCGAACGCCGAACTTGGTCAGCGTGCCGTCGCCGACATAGTTGGTCAGCATCTTGCCGGTCAGGCCCATGGTGAGCATGCCGTGCGCGAACACGCTGGGGTAGCCGGCCTGCTGCACGGTGTAGACCTCATCCGTGTGCAGCGGGTTGTAGTCGCCCGAGGAACCGGCGTACTGCACGATCTGGGTGCGCGAGAGGTTGTCCACCACGCGCTCGGAATAGGTGTCGCCCACTTTCAGGGCGGATGCCTTGAGTGCCATGATTTTTCTCCTCAGTCCTGGGAAACCGGGCGCTCGGTGGTGACGCCGACGCTGCGCGCGGTGATCACCAGTTCGCCCTTCTGATCGCGGTATTCGGTGATGCTCTCGCGGAAGCTGAGCTTGCCGGCGCGCTTGCTCTCGCGCTCCCAGGAGTTGCCGGACTTGGTCTCGACGGTCAGCACGTCGCCCGGGCCGATGTGGCGGTGGAACTCGAAATGTTGCTCGGCGTGCAGTCCGCCGCTGGACGAGGCCTTGCCCTCGACGCCGCTGGCGGTCTTGCCGGAACCGAACCAGGGCTGGCCGGGCTTGGGGCGCAGGAAGTAGTCGGTGTTGAACTGGGCGACCGACTGGGCGAAGGACGGCGGGGCGATGATGCCGCCGGCCTCCGTCTTTTTGGCCGCCTCGGCGTCGTGGTACACGGGGTTGGTGTCGCCGACCGAGCGCGCGAACATCATGATGTGCGACGCCTCGACGGGGAATGTGATCTTGGCCAAGGGTGTCCTCCGGTTCTTGCCCCCTTTTGGTGAGGTCTCTAAGGGGGCGTTGAGCAAGCTTAGCCGCAAGCGCCCCGATGACAAGGTTCCGCCACCATGACCGACGCCACACCCCACCCGCTGCCCAAGCGAGGCCCCACCTCGCGCACCTTGTACTCGCAGCGGCTGCGGCTGCATTACGTCGATTGGGGCAACGAAGGCGCGCCGCCGCTGCTGCTGGTGCATGGCGGGCAGGACCATTGCCGCAACTGGGACTGGGTGGCCGAAGACCTCAGGCGCGACTGGCACGTGATCTGCCCGGACCTGCGCGGCCATGGCGACAGCGCCTGGGCGGCCGACGGCAACTACACCATGGCGGGCTACGTGGCCGACCTGGCACAGCTGATCCACCAGCAGAAGCTGGCGCCGGTGACGATCATCGCGCACTCGCTGGGGGGCAACATCGCGCTGCGCTACAGCGGGATCTATCCGCAGAACGTGAAGCAGCTGGTGGCGATCGAGGGTCTCGGTCCGTCGCCGCGCAGCCAGGCCAAGGGCGAGGCGGTGGCGGTGGATGAGCGGATGCGCGCCTGGATCGAGGAGCGGCGGGCGCTGTCCGCACGGGTGCCGCGGCGCTATGCCTCGATCGAGGAGGCGTTCGCGCGCATGCAGGAGCAGAACAAGCACCTGTCCCCGGCGCAGGCGCGGCACCTGACCGAGCAGGGGGTGATCCAGAACGAGGACGGCACCTATTCCTGGAAGTTCGACAATTACGTGCGCGGCTGGCCCCCGGTGGACATGACCTACCGGGAGGTGGAGGCGCTTTGGGCACGCATCACCTGCCCGACGCTGCTGGTGTACGGCAAGGAAAGCTGGGCATCGAACCCGCAGGACGATGGCCGGATCAGCCATTTTCCGAACGCGCGAGTGGCGGCGTTCGAGAAGGCCGGGCATTGGGTGCACCATGACCGGCTGGATGCGTTCCTCGCCGAGATCAGGGCGTTCCTGGCGGCGTAGTGGTCCGATGCCAGCGGACGCTTCAGTCCGTTGGCATCGGACCACGAAACCAAACTAGCCCGGCAGGCCGAACCAGTCGGCCAGGCGGCTTCGGGCGGCGCGGCCGGCGTCGAGGTCGTGGCCGTTGACGATGGCGAGGCGAAAGCCGCCCGGGGGCATGGCGTGGCGGTCCGGCGCGCGGTCTGCGTGGAAGGTCACCTGCACGCTGGCAATGCCGGGCATGGCGCGGACGTCCTCCAGGAGCACGGCCGGCGGATGGCGCCACGGGCCGCCGGGCGGGGCGAACAGGACGACGGAATAGCCGTCGCGGCGGTCGGTGTCCGAGAAGGTCCAGGCCTGCGCGGCATACAGGCCGATGAGGGCGGCAACCCAGCCCTTGCCATAGAGATCGGGCCATTGGTCGGCGAAGCGGAGATGGACTTCGATGATGCCGCCGCTGGCCTCCGCGCCGATGGTCTCCAGGTTGAGCATGCCGGTATAGCCGGGCAGGTGGCGGGCGATCCAGGCGCCGCAGCGTGCCTCCAGCGCCGGGCGCGCGGCGGCGTGGACGATCCAGCGGTCGAACGTGCCGCCGGGGCCGGGCACGCCGGTGGCATGGCGCCACCACACGGGATCGCCGTGCAAGACCGCCACGTCGGTGCTGACATGGTCGCCTTCGAGCAGCCGCATCCAGAAATGCCCGGCGGTCCAGGCGGCGGCGTAGTCCTCCGCCGCGGCGATGACGCGGCTGCCGACGCCCATGCCGCGCAGGTTCACCACCGGCTTGGAGAACACAGGGAAGCTGGGCGGCATCACGCCATGCGGCGCGGCGTCGATGCCCTGGGACTGGGCGATGCGCAGCTTGTCGTACACCCAGCGATGGGCGGGGTGCCACTCCCACGCGTCGGCATCCTCGGTGGGGATGTCCACGCCGTCCGGGCAGGGGTCGTGGATAAAATACTGCATCCGCCAGGGATCGGCCTCGCGGATCGGCATGGCGGGCTAGCTGCCGACCTTCAGCGTGCTGACCAGCCCGCGCAGGCAGGCCAGGACCGAGAGCGGGGTGAGCTTGCCGGTGCGCGGGTTGCTTTCGCTGGGCACGTTCTCGACCGTCATGGTCAGCCGGGCGGCGGCGGCTTCCACGCGGGTGGTGTGGATGTTGCGGTCCACGCCCGGGTCGGCCCAAAGGCGGACGGTGGTGCGTTCCGGGCCGATGCCGGCCAGGGCCAGGGCGGCGGCGACGTTGACGTTGGCGGGGAATCCGGCCGCGGCGTCGTAGGCGTTGCCCTCGAAGATCACCGTCGGCGTGTGGTAGCCGGAGGGGTCGATGTTGTTCGCCACGAGATAGGGGGCGCCAGCCCAGCCACGCGGGTGCTTGCGGCTTTCGATGGTGACGCTGAACACCTCGCCCTCGGCCGCGGCGCGCACGGCATCAAGCCCCAGCAGCGCGCCGGTGGGCACCACGATCCGCGCGCCATGGGCCTTCGCGAGTTCCACCAGGTGCATGCGCGGCAACAGGGCGCCGACCGATGACGGAATGAAGATGCGCCCGGCGGTGAGGGCCGGGACGGCGATCTGCTCGAACACCGCGGCCGGCGCGGCCTCCACCACGATGTCGGCCTGGGCGAGGTCGGCCAGGTCCACGATCTCGGGCGGGTGGGCGAAGCTGGCAACATTGTCGCGCGCGCGGTCCCTGTCGCGGGCGCTGACGGCGACGAGGCGCAACCCGTCCACGCCGCGGTCGAGTGCGCGGGCCAGGGCGAGGCCGATGGCGCCCAGCCCGCCGATGGC
>Ga0105050_10005335_pt1 | contig 16541 bp, 7 predicted proteins | sample FRY01_FD_78088 | JGI IMG/M metagenome (GOLD analysis project Ga0105050, IMG submission 78088) | Freshwater microbial communities from Lake Fryxell liftoff mats and glacier meltwater in Antarctica - FRY-01 | ecosystem: Environmental > Aquatic > Freshwater > Ice > Glacier meltwater ... | reverse complement strand
GCGCAGCCCTTCAAAGGCTTGCGGGCTGGTGACTTCATGGACCAGGTGGCGGTCAATGTAAAGGATGGACGTGCCGTCGTCTTCAGTGTGGATAACGTGCTCGTCCCAGATTTTGTCGTAAAGTGTTCGTGCCATGTTAATTTCCTGTTGTCTTGATTTTAAGTGTCTTGGCTGCCACTTAAATGCTCAAAATAAAATCAACTTCAGGTTTTTAGAAAAAAATGGCTCATTTGGCACCTTTTTTTCGGCTCCAGCCCAAAAAATAAGGTCGCAATAAGCTATGAATTAAATAGCAGAAAAAACTAGTATCAAAGCTTGCACAGGCAGTTCTGCCAGTCGCACCCTCTCACCCGCCTTCACGGTGCGATCAGGTTTTAGCGCGGTCTCTTCGCCGCGCTGCCAGCGCAGCGTCACCTCACGTCCATCCAGCTTCAGTATGATTTCAAAGGCTGGCCAGTCCGCTGGCACGCAGGGCGTGAGTGTTAATTCGCCTTGCCGTATTTTTAGCCCCAGCAGCGATTCAAGTCCAGCGCGGTACAGCCACGCGGCTGAGCCTGAGTACCAGCTCCAACCGCCGCGCCCGGCGTAAGGAGTTGTACCGTAGATGTCGGCTGCCGTCACGTAGGGCTCCAGCTCGTACAGCGGGCCGCGCTTGGGGTGCTGACTGCGGTGAGCCGGGCTGATGGCTTTGAAACTTTCCCATGCTGCGTTTGCATCGCCAGTTTGGGCTTGCGCCATCATGGCCCAGATGGCAGCGTGGTTGTATTGGCCGCCGTTTTCACGTACCCCGGGCGGGTAGGCCTGAATGTAACCAGGGTTGTTTTGTGACTTTTCAAACGGCGGAGCCAATAAATACAGTAGGCCCGCATCGTCGTTGATCAATTGTTGCGTCATCGATTGCATGGCGCTTTGGATAAAAGTGTCGGTTGAAGCGCCTGACAGAACAGACCAGGCCTGCGCAATCAAATCGATTTTGCATTCAGCATTGCTCGATGAGCCCAGCGGTGCGCCGTTGTCAAAAAACGCGCGCCTGAACCATTCGCCGTCCCAACCGTGGGTGTGCAGTGCTTCTATCCAGCCTTGCCGCGCGTTTAGCCAGGTGTCTGCACGTTGCATGTCGCCCCGGGCTTTGGCCAAGGGTGCAAAGTCTTGCGTCACTTTGCATAAAAACCAGGCCAGCCACACAGATTCGCCCTTGCCTTCATGGCCGACGCGGTTCATACCATCGTTCCAGTCGCCGGTGCCCATCAGCGGCAGGCCATGTGTGCCGGTGGCCAGGCTGTGGTCAATCGCGCGGGCGCAATGCTCGTAGACCGATGCCTGGGTGTGGCTGATGTCGGGTGTGTAGTAGGCGTCCTCTGCGCCATCAGGAATGGCTGCGCCTTCTAAAAAAGCCACGCGCTCGTCCAGCAGTGCTGCATCGCCCGTTACATCCACATAGTGCGCACAGGCAAAGGGCAGCCACAGCAGGTCGTCGCTGAAGTGGGTGCGCACGCCTTCACCGCCGGGTGCGTGCCACCAGTGCTGCACATCACCCTCGGCAAACTGGCGCGATGCGTTCAGCACAATCTGCTCGCGCAGGCGCTTAGGTGCAACCACTGCGAAGGCTGTGCTGTCTTGCAACTGGTCCCTAAAACCAAAAGCACCTCCCGCCTGGTAAAACCCGGCTTTGGACCACAAGCGCGAGGTGAGAGTTTGGTACAGCAGCCATCGGTTAATGAGTGCATCAAACAGCGGGTCAGGCGTGCTGACTTGAATGTGCCCGAGCAGATCGCCCCAAAAAGCCTTGACGTTTTTTAACGCTTGCGGCACGTCTTGTTGCAGCCATGTCGTGGCCAGAAGTTCCGCCTGCGGTGCATCTGCGGCGTGACCCAGGATGAAGCTGAAGCTGAAAACCTCGCCGGGTGACAGCTTAAAGCTGCCGGCCACTGCACAACATGGGTCCAGCCCAACGCCGCTGCGCTGACCTAACATGTTGGGCCAATTCAGCTGGCCTGTCGTGTCGAAAAATTCGCTGCGGTCGCAAGTCCATTGCACAACACCCGGCAAGCCGGCCAGCGCCAAAAACGCCGTGCTGCCGCCAAAGCCTGCGCGGCTTTGGCGCTGTTGGGCCATCACGGCGTTGACGCCAGGTGGGTTCCATGTCAGCACCGTGCGGCGCTCTGCATGGGTCGATCCCATTTGCCATTCGGCCATGGCCAGCGCACGCAACTGGCGGGTGCGGTTGCTGTTGTTCCGCAGCTCCACATGCACCAGTTTTACGGGCGCATCACGGTCGGCAAAGAAAGTTGTTTTGCTGTCAAGCTGGTGTTGCCTGCATTCAAACGTGGTGTAGCCCTGGCCGTGACGCACATAGTGGACGGATGCTGTATCAGGCTCTGTGCTGTGGTGATTGCCCGGTGTCAGGTGCAGAAACTGTGCCGTCTCAATGTCTTGCAGCAGGTAATGTTCATGCGCGGGGTCTTGTACCGGATCGTTGCGCCACGGCGTGATCTGGTGCTGCCTGCTGTTGATGGCCCAGGTGTAGCCGCTGCCGGTTTCAGACACCTGAAAACCGAACGATGCGTTGGCGATCACATTGACCCACGGGCGTGGCGGCCGCTGGTTCGGGCTGATGTCGAATTGAAATTCACCCGTAAAAGTGTCAAATTTGCCAACCGGCGTTTTGATACTGACGGGTGCAGGCAAAGGTTTCGGTACTGGCAGCCCTGCAGCTTTCGGCTTGCCTTGTGTTGACCACACTGCTTTCAGCGCAGCCACCTGGGTTTCAATCGGTCTGCCATCGGCGACCAACACCACACGCGCCATGGCCAGCAGCACGGCTTTCTCTGAAGGTGACACCTCATGCTCCTTCAGCAAGTAAAAGCCTGCACCATCAGCAGGCGGAAAGCTGTGCTGCACTTTCTGGTTGAGGCGGTCACGCTGGGCCACGATTTCATACTGTAGCGGTGACAGGTAAGAGTTGTCTTCACTGTTCAGCACCACCACATCAGTGGCCAGTGCACCAAAGCTCCACCATGGTTGCGCCCGCAGCAATGACTGCACCAACCCCAGACCTTCGCTTGAATGGATGCGCACCAGCAAGATGGGCTTGTCGCCAGATATACCCAGCCGCCACAGTTGGCGCTGGTCGACCAGCGCGCGGTTGGTATTTGTAATGACTTTAGGCCGTGGGCCGCTGTACATCAGCGCGGTGGTCAGGTCTTGCAAGGCGGCGTTTTCTTCAGCGTCAATACCCAGGTCACGCAAGCGAACCTGCGCCAGTGTGGAGGCCATGCGGGCGGCGCGCTCCAGGTGCATCGGCTGCAGGTATTTGTCTATGCGGGCTGCCAGCTCGGCCGCATCAGCGGCAGCCGTGGTGGCAAAGCTGAGCCTTGCCACGCCGCCAGCGGGGATGCGCACTTTGACACGCAGGCAGGCTACGGGGTCAAGTCCGTTGGCAGGGGTCTCGATCAGCGTGGTGCTGTTAGCGCCCATTTGCTGCGCCATGGCGGGCTGGGCACGGCTGCGGTTACGGCCCAAAAATGCGCGGCGGTCTGTGATGCAGTCAAGCGAGACGATGTCGGCATCCGCCTCCGCCAAAAAGTGCGCGGCTGATACCTGCGGGTCACCTTGCAACCGTGGGCGGCGTGTCAACATCAAAGCGCGCCATGGCGCGTGCCAGGTGGTTTCGATAAACAGGTTTGAAAAAGCCGGGTGCGCCTCGTCAGCCTTGGCGTCGGCCAGTACCACTTCAAAGCATGACATCACGTCATACGTGACGGCCTCGTCCAGCAGGTTGGTGATGACCACCGTGCGCAGCTCGGTGTCATCCTCCGGGCTGACGAGTACCGTGGTAATGGCCTCAACATGATTCGATGCTGCATCAAACTGAACCCGATCCGCCATGAAGCAGCAACTGTAATGCCAGTGTGGGTGCGGGGCAGGATGCGCGGTAATGGAATAGGCTGCACTGTCACCATCGGCCCGTAGATAAACAAAACTGCCGTACTCGTCACGCAGCAAATCATCACGCCAGCGGCTGATGTTGATGCGTACCTGGCGCTGCTGCCAGCGGCTAACGCCCGCACCGTTAGGCCGCAGCGCCACGCTGTAGCGGCCGTTTGACAGAAGGTGCGTGGGCTGCCACTGGGTAGTAGCGGGATTGATGCTGCGCGACTGAAAGGCGCTGTTGGGCGCGCTTTCATCCGGGACTAAATCGCTGCGCGGGTTGGCGCTGCTGATGATTTGCCTAGGGCAGCACTCATGCAGCAGCGTCTCGTACGCAGCCACCAGCGGCGTTTGTGCAAACCAGCGCTGCGGCGCTTGGCCGCACAGCACGTTGCACAGCGCCGCCAGCGCCATACCCTGGTGGTGGGCCATGTAGTTTTTGACGACGCTGAATTTTTCAGTATGCGGCTGGCGCGCGGCGGTAAAGTCAATCGCGTCCATAAAGCCGTACTCGCCCCTGCTGCCCAGCAACTCCATACGGCGAAGGTTGGCAATAGCTGGCTTGGGCATCACCATCGTGGCCAGGATGGCGGCATACGGCGCCACCACCTTGTCATTGGCAGGCGTGCGGCGCAGCGCCAGGCGCGGCACACCGAAGGGCGAATATTGGTAGGCCAGCGAATGGTCCTGCGCAAAGTAGGCCGATTCAGACACGCCCCACGGCAAGCCTTGTACACGCCCGAAAATTTGCTGCTCCTGTACCCCTGCCAGGCTGGACGAGTGCAGCAGGCCTTGCTCGGGCTCTTGCATCACCAGTGAAGGCATCAGGTATTCAAACATTGAGCCCGACCACGACTTGAGTCCCGGTGTGACGCCGCTGGATAAAAATGCGCGCCCCAGAGCCATCCAGTGGCGGCGCGGCACATCGCCCTTGGCAATCGCCACAAAACTCGCCAGCCGTGACTCAGACGCCAGCAAGTCGTAGTAGCTGGCATCAAGCACGTGGTCATGTACCCGCAGGCCGATATGAAACAAATGCCGCTTGGGGCTGTACAGGCCACTGAAGTTCATCGCCATGCACAGGCGCATGCACTGCGCGGCGATGTTTTCCAGCTGCTGCTTTTCAATCGCGGTGCTGTCGGCCTTGCGTGCCAGGCTGTTGCACGCACCGCTGGTGGCCAGCAAATGCCCGGCCAGGTTGCCGCTGTCAACGGTGGACACATAAGCTGGCTGCAATATCTCTAGCGTTTCGGTTTGGTACCAGTTGTACAAATGCCCGTCGTGCTTGGGCAACTTGTCAAGCGTGCCCAGTGTGGCTTGCAAGCGCGTCACCACGTCTGAAGTGCTGATCCAGCCAAACTGCCGCGCGCAAGTCACTGCCAGCAGGTACAGGCCGATGTTGGTGGGTGATGTGCGGTGGGCCAAGGTAGGCTCGGTATCGACCTGCAGGTTGTCGGGCGGCAGGTGGTTATCAAGAGGGGTGATGCAGTGTTCAAAAAAGCGCCAGGTGTCACGCGCAATAGCCGTCAAATAAGCCCGCTCATCCGCATCAAGCCGCAGCGTTTTGGCCTGGCGTGCAGGCAGGCTGACCCACCAGGCAAAGACAGGGCTTAACGCCCACAATGCAAATAGAGCAGCGCCATACAGTGGGTGCGGACTGTAGAGCAGCGCCAGAATCCCAAGTGCAATGCTGGCACTTGACGTCAGTGCATGTTTGCGCACAAAGATGTTTAGCGTGTATTTGGCAGCGGCTTGCGCCTGCGCGGCGGTTGTCCATTGCAGTAAATGTTTGCGGCTGATACCCATGCGCCATAGCGCTCTGGCAATCGCATCAAGCAGCAAACCTGCTTTATGAAACAACTGGGTGAATTGCCATGCCGCCGCACCAAACGAACGCCACAGCGCAGCCATGCCCACATGAAAGAAATGCCGGAGCACAATGCCGCGCCTGCTTGGGATCAGACCGGCCAACGCGCCCAGTAACGGCCCAGCCAAAAAGGCGGCCAGCACCATGGCAACCGCTGTTGACAGCGGCATGGCTGCGGTAAAAATAACCCATGTCAAAAGAAACAGTGATGCAGGTGCTACCAGCGAGCGGCGCAGGTTGTCAAACATCTTCCACAGACCCAGGCCGTCGATGCCGTAATGGGTTGCGCGAAGCATCAGCGGCAGCAGTTGCCAGTCGCCGCGCGCCCAGCGGTGCTGGCGCGAATCGTCGACACCTGCATGGTGCGGGTGGTCTTCGACCAGCACCACATCGCTCACATACGCGCAGCGGCTGATGCTGCCTTCGAGCAAGTCATGACTGAGCACTGATTCGTCGGCAAAACGCTGGTTCAGCACAGCATGCACTGCCTTGACGTGCAGCAGACCCTTGCCAGTAAACGAGCCCATACCAAACAAGTCCTGGTACACATCAGACGTGCCGTTGCTGTACGGGTCAATTCCGCACTGGCCTGCAAACAGGGCGTGAAAGGGCGAGCGTTCTTCAAAGAGTGGCAGCGGCGTGACCACGCGGGGCTGCAAAATGCCGTAACCACCTGTCACGCGCCTGCTGGCTGCGTCAATATGAGGTGTGTTCAGCGGGTGTGCGGCGATCGACACCAGCTCGCGCAACGCAGTGGGCGGCAGACCGGTGTCGCTGTCCAGCGTCACGATATATTGAATGGCGCTGGCCAGGTGCATGCCGTCTGCAAAGTGAAACTCGCCTTCGCTTTGCAGGCCAGGCATGGCGTTTGGATCTGACGTGGCAATCAGCCGCACCAGCGCTTCCAGCTTGCCGCGTTTGCGCTCCCAGCCTATCCACTTGCCTTCGGTGCTGCACCATTTGCGTCCCCGGTGAATAACTAAAAAGCGCGGCGCTTGGCCCGTCTCAACTGGATATTCGGTATTGAGTGCAGCAGTTTGCGCCAGCGCTTCTTTGAGCAAGGCGTTGTCTGCGGGCGTGCTGGCCTGGTCGGCGTCGGCCCAATCAGACAGCAGCGCAAACTGGGCGTTGGCCTCCAGGCTGGCCAGCCAGTGCAAGCGCAGCCGCTCGGCCAAATTCTTTATTGACGCGGTTGACGCCAACATGCACGGCATCACCACCAGCACCCGGTGCGCTGGCGGAATGCCCTTGGCAAAGTCCAGCCGGGGCATCGGCCTGATGCGGGTTAACTCGGCAATCACGCGGTGAATGACTGCCGCCACGGCTTCTGATGCAGGCCAGGCCAGCAAGGCCAATGCCACCCAATTCGCCCAGTGCCAGTCGACCAAATTATGCAGCGGCCGGTTGGTGAGTGCCAGCAGGGCGATCGTCCCCAGCAACAGCGCCAGCAGGTAGATGCGCAAGCGCCAGGCTGGATTGAGGTTCAAGCTGATGCTTTTGGCTTTAGCCAGGTTGTGGGGCATCAGAAGTGCAAGCAAAGCATCGCGCCCTGGCCCTATCAAGTGGTAGGCGGCTGTGTCTTCACCATTGCTGATATTGGTTCTTATGCTGCGCTGCGCGCTGCTCACCACCGATTGAGCGACTGCCAGCTCGGCTTGCCCGCTATCCCGCGCCACTTTTTCCATCGCCTGCGTGATCTGCTGGCGGGTGCCTTCGCTTTCCAACCCAAAGCTGGGCAATTGTTGCAGCACTTGCAGCGCACTGCTGACTGGCTCAATCAGCTCCCGCCACTCAACCTGGCCTATCAGGCGCAGGCTACTGATGATATTGCTGATCGTCAGGTTGGTCGACACCTGCACCGTCTGGCTGTCAGCAATCAGACTCAAGCCATTGATGCAATGCAGATTGATCCAGTACACAAGCATGGCATTTGTGTCACTGGTCTGGTCAGGTACGCGCTGCCATAGCTGCGTCAAAAACCCGCGCTCCAGGCCGCGACTGCGCATGCTGCTGAGCAGCTCGTTCAAGTCGTTTTCGGCCAGGCTGCCTTGTGCGTCCCACACCGCGTGAGCCGCCTCGCGCGCGGCTTTACCCTCTGCAATGTGGTCAGCCACACGGCGCAGGTTTTCAAGCAGCACCACGCGTAGCGTGGTGGGCAGCGCCCATAGCTCGCCCAGGCTGAGTTGGTTTACCTCTTGGTAGGCGTGCAAAAAGGCCGTGAATAACGCTGGGTCCAGCACACTGTCGGTATGCGCCACATAGGCCCAGGCAATGCCGTAGACACGCGGCAATCCTTCCAGCGGCTTGCCCGTCAGCTTGGGCAGGTCAGCGTAATAGCGCCGCGGTACGCCCTCGTGGATTTGCTGGAGTTGCGCTTCGACCAGGTGGAAATTGTCAAGCAGCCATTCAGCCGCCGGCGTCACGTATTGGCCGCTCAGCGAGAGGGTGGCAATATAGTCGTAGGACTGCCGCAGCGCCGCTATGTTGTCTTTCACACGCGGAAAAAAAGACAGGCTTTCACCCCAGTTCTTGCTGTCGCGTACGGTCTGCGCCTGCGCAAGGCTTCGACCATGCTCTTCAAAACGCTGCGTACCGAACAGCTCTGCGCGTATCAGTGGCTCTGGTCCGCCGGGGTTACTGGTGAATATTTTTCTGGCGTAAGGGCTTAAAGTTTCCAGCCTGTCAAATGCAGCAGTTTTCACATCCTCAGACGATACCAACCAATGCGAGCAGAGCCATGGACAGAACAGCGGCAGTCACGATGCGGCTAAAAACGACTGAATGCATCAGTTCGAGCGCTGCATGCAGACCGAAAAACCGGCTGCGCTTGCTGGCGCAGTGATCCATGTGAGAGGCTAGGGCAGCGATATCGGTCGATACAAAATCTGAAGAGCGCTGAATAAGGGTGGTCGGGGTTGTCAAGGTCGTCATGTCTGCTCCGGATGCGTCAAGGTCGGCAATTTCGCGGCGGTGAGTTGGGTAACGCACGTCGAACGCTTTAGCCTTGAATTGATCGTACGCAAATACCTTTGGATACCGTATCAGACAGTGCTGCTCTTGATGTAGGACAGAGGCTTGGCATGACCAGCAGGTTTGGCCAAGCTTTTCCAGAGTGCGATATTTTTAGAAGCTGCTCGCCCCCGTATTTGCCGGGCTAAAAACGCTGCAGATGTCTGAAAAAGATGCTTTTAAGGGTTTGAAATGCCATTTAATTGGCAACTTGGGCGGTTTTGAGTCCGAGAAGCGATTTTTGACTTCAGGAGACTCATCCCGTATTGCGCAACCCAGCTGCAATCCCATTGATCGAAATATGAATCCCCCGTTGCACGCGCTCGTCGGCCTGCCCTGCCCGGTAGCGGCGAATAAGCTCTACTTGCAGGTGGTGCAGTGGGTCTATATAGGGGAAGCGGTGGCGTATGGAGCGTTGCAGTGATGCGTTGCCTGCCAGCAAATGCTTCTCACCGGTGATGAGTACCAGTGCGTTGACTGTGCGATGCCATTCGGCTTCGATCGCGCTGAAGATCTTTTTGCGTAGTTTGGCATCCAGTACCAGTTCGGAATAGCGTGATGCGAGAGCCAAATCGCTTTTGGCCAGCACCATGTCCATGTTGCTTAAAAGCGTTCTGAAAAACGGCCATTCCTTAACCATTTTTTGCAGCAGGATGATGGCTTCTTTTCTTTTGGCCGGTGTACCGCCGTCAGCCAGCATGGTCGCAACCGCTGAGCCAAAACCATACCAGCCGGGTAGCGTCAGGCGGCATTGGCCCCAGCTGAAACCCCAGGGGATGGCGCGCAGGTCTTCGATTTTCTGACTTGCTTTTCTAGAGGCGGGTCGTGAGCCAATATTGAGTTCTGCGATTTCCCTGATCGGCGTGGAACTGAAAAAATATTCAGTGAATCCTGGCGTCTCGTAAACCAGCGCTCTGTATGCGGCCATGCTGCTGGACGACAGCGCAGCCGCTGCCTGCAAGAAAGCTTTGGTGGCGGGCTTGGTGGGTTGCAGTAGGGTAGCCTCCAGTGTGGCGGCGACCAGCGTCTCCAGATTGCGCCTGCCAATTTCGGGGTTGGCGTACTTGGAGCCAATCACTTCGCCTTGCTCTGTCAAGCGGAGTTGCCCACGCACGGTGCCTGGCGGTTGCGCCAGGATGGCCTGGTAGCTGGGGCCGCCACCACGGCCCACGGTACCGCCGCGTCCATGGAACATGCGCAACTGGATATTGTGAGAGTTTGCCAGCTCATCAAACAACTCCACCAACGCAATTTCAGCCTGGTACAGCTCCCAGTTGCTGGTGAAAATGCCACCGTCCTTGTTGCTGTCAGAGTAGCCAAGCATGATGTCCTGCTCAGCCCCGCTGCGTTTGACCAGCTGCGCAATGCCAGGCAACGCATAAAACTCGCGCATGATGGGCGCGGCGTTACGCAGGTCTTCAATGGTTTCAAACAACGGCACAACGATGAGGTCGTTCGTGGCCTGGTCTTCAAGAATGCCGTGCATCAGGCCGACCTCTTTTTGCAGCAGCAGCACTTCGAGCAAATCACTGACGGTTTCGGTGTGGCTGATGATGTAGTGGCGAATCGCCTCTTTGCCAAAGCGTGCGCGTGCCGTGCGTGCCGCTTCAAAAATAGCCAGTTCGCCCTGCGTGTGAGCCGAGTACGCAGCGCCGACGACACGCAGTGGCCGCGCGTCGTTCAACAGGCGCATGAGCAGCTCCCGCTTGGCGGCTTCACCCAGGCCTGCATAGGCCGGTTCAATGCGTGCAGTAGCCAGCAACTCGGCCAACACGTCTTCATGTTTGTCAGAACTTTGGCGCAAGTCCACAGTGGCCAGGTGAAAACCAAATACATCGACCGCGCGAATCAGCGGGTGCAGGCGCTGGGCGACCAGTGCCTCACCGTGATTTGCCCGCAATGATGCGGCGATAGTGCGCAGGTCAGCCAAAAAGTCTCCAGACTTTGCGTAGGCGTTTTGCGGTGCAACGGCATGGCGTGCGGCGTCGCCTCCCGTCAAATTCTTCAGCGTGGCGGCCAGGCGTGCGTAGATGCCTGTCAGGGCGCGCCGGTAGGGCTCGTCTTGCCGATGCTCGTTGGTGTCAGGTGAGCTATTGGCGAGCGCTTGCATGGCTGGGTTCACGCCGGCCAGCATGGCGGACATCGACAGCTCGCCACCCAGCAAATGCGTCTCTGTCAGGTAGTGGCGCAGGGCTACTTCGGCCTGGCGGCTCAGTGCGTAGTTCAGCGTGTCGGCGCTCACATTCGGATTGCCGTCGCGATCGCCACCTATCCATTGGCCCATGCGCAGAAAACTGTGTACGGGCAGGTGGCCGAGTTCTCGCTCCAGGTTGGCATAAAGCTTGGGGATTTCACGCAAAAAAGTCGCTTCGTAATAGCTCAATGCGTTTTCGATTTCGTCGGCCACCGTCAGCTTGGTAAAGCGCAGCAGGCGGGTTTGCCACAGTTGCATTACACGGGCGCGTAACTGGGCTTCGTTGGCGGCCAGCTCGCGCGGCGTTAGTGCGTCTTTGGCGGCCAGCGCGGGGCTGATGGCACTTAGCGCCAATGACAGGGCTTTGATGTCGTCGCGTGCCGTCAGTAGATGGGCGATGCTGCGTTCGGCATCCAATATGCTTTTGCGCTGCACTTCCGTTGGGTGGGCTGTTAGCACAGGGGACAAAAAACTCTGTGCCAAAGTATCTGCTATGGTTTTGGGTGCAATACCTGCCGAGCGCAAGCGGGATAGAGCCACGTCAATACTGCCTTCCTGGGTGTCACCGGCCCGCTCATGAATGGCGCGGCGGCGAATGTGGTGGCGGTCTTCGGCCAGATTGGCCAGGTGGCTAAAGTAGGTGAAGGCGCGAATCACGCTGACTGTTTGGTCTCCTGACAAGCCTTTGAGCAGTTTTTTTAAAGTCTTGTCCGAAGCCACATCTGCATCGCGCCTGAAGGCGACCGACAGCTTGCGCACTTGTTCAATCAGTTCATAGGCGGCGATGCCTTCTTGCTCGCGAATCACGTCGCCCAGGATTCTGCCCAGCAGCCGGATGTCTTCTACCAGTGGGCGTTCGTTGTCTTTGGTGGCTTTTTTGGTCATGTGGTTACGTCTGTTTGAGCTTTTGTGCATGCTAGCATTGCCTTTAGGTGAAAGATTACAAACGGGTGACGAGTGGCTACTGCGCATCAAACAAAGAAAATCGTGATTGCCACGCGCGAAAGCCGACTGGCGCTGTGGCAGGCCGAGCATGTCAAAACGCTGTTAGAGGCGCGTTTGGGCTGGCAGGTCGAACTGCTGGGCATGACGACGCTGGGCGACCAGATATTGGACCGGTCACTGAGCAAAGTAGGCGGCAAGGGCTTGTTTGTCAAAGAGCTGGAAGTCGCCTTACAAGAAGGTCGCGCCGATATCGCTGTGCATTCGCTGAAAGACGTGCCGATGGATTTGCCTGACGGTTTTGTACTGGCCTGCGTGCTGGCGCGTGAAGACCCGCACGATGCCTTGGTGTCTAACCAATATGCTGGCCTGTCTGATTTGCCGCATGGCGCTATCGTCGGCACATCCAGCCTGCGCCGCCTGGTGTTGCTCAAGAGTTTGCGGCCTGATTTGAAAATTCAGCCGCTGCGCGGTAACCTGGATACGCGCTTGCGCAAGCTTGATGAAGGCCAGTACGACGCGATTGTGCTGGCGGCGGCTGGGCTCAAGCGTCTGGGGCTTGAGGCGCGTATCCGCAGCAGGTTTGAGACCACCGACATGCTGCCTGCAGCCGGGCAGGGCGCTTTGGGTATTGAAGTGCGTGCGGATCGGGCCGACTTGCTCGATAGCCTGGCTACGCTGGCCGACATGCCAACCTGGCTGGCGGTGACGGCCGAGCGAACGGTGTCGCGCGCCATGGGCGGTAGCTGCTCGATGCCGCTGGCGGCTTTTACGCGTGGGCCAGCGTCGGGCGGCGATAAAGGCATGTTGCTGCAGGCCGCCTGGGGTGACCCGGCCAGTGTGGAGACGGGCAGTATTACGCCACTGGTGCATGCCGAGCAAGTTGCGCAGGTGCATACTTTTGTACAAGCCGAGGCGCTCGGCGAAGCAGTGGCCAGCGCGCTGCGCGCAGGTGGTGCGGTATGGGCGACAAACTCCGCCGCGTGATCGTCACCCGCCCGGCGCGGGATGCTGTGCATTGGGTTGACGAATTGACAAACAGCGGTTTTAAGGCGCAAGCCTTGCCATTGATTGAGATTGGGCCCGTTACTGACCCAGCCGACATCGCGCTACTGCAAGATGCCTGGCGCGACCTGCACCACTACGCGGCCTGCATGTTTGTCAGCGGCAATGCTGTGCACTATTTCTTCCAGCAAAAAATGGCTGTAACCAAATCAAATGGGTTGCAACCAGCTATAAATACTATAGCAAATAAAACAATAAATATGTTGTCTGCCAGCCTGCGTTTTTTGGCTCCGGGGCCTGGAACCGCTGCTGCGCTGCTGGCTGTGGGCGTACCTGCAGCGCAAGTTGACTCGCCGCCGCTTCAGGCTGGCCAGTTTGATTCTGAGGCGCTTTGGCAAGTGGTAAGCCAGCGTGATTGGCGCGGTAAACGTATTTTGGTGCTGTCTGGGCAAACCAGTGGCACGGCACCTCAAGCCGTTGCAGGCCGTGACTGGTTGAGCCAACAATTTCTCGCTGCAGGCGCGCAAGTTGATAGGCTAAGTGTGTACCAACGCTTGGCGCCTGAGCTCACAGACGTGCAAATTCAGCTGGTGCAAAGCGCGAGACAGGATGGCTCGGTCTGGTTGTTCAGCAGCTCAGAAGCGCTGGCTAATTTGATGCAGCAGCCCCTGCTGGTGGATGCGACAGGGGATTGGCGGGACGCCCGTGCCATTGCCACCCATCCGCGCATTGCGCAGGCGGTGCGTGCTGCGGGCTGGGGTGTTGTGCAGGAGTCACGCCCGGTATTGGTCGATATCGTGGATGCATTGCGCTCGATAGAATCTGATACCCATGAGTGAAAGTCAAAACCCTCCCCCGATACTTCCCCCCGCGCCTGTACAAGTCAGCCTTGATGCAGCCGTGCCAAGTGCGCCCACAAATGTTGTGAGTATTCCGCGCAGCTGGGCCATGGCCGTGGTGCTGGTGGCGGGGGCTGCTTTGCTGGTCAGTGGCTTGCTGTGGCAAAAGCTGGGCAATATTCAAGAAGAACTGGCTCGCCGCAGCCTGGACTCAGGCGCTCAGTCGATCGAAGCCCGCACGCTGGCCAAAGCCGCGCAAGACAGCACCCGTGAGCTGACGGCCCGACTGGCTTTGCAAGAAAACCGTATCAGTGAGGTGAGCCTGCAGCGTAGCCAGCTTGAAGAGCTGATGCAAAGCCTGTCCCGATCGCGCGATGAAAACCTGGTAGTTGATATTGAATCTGCCTTGCGCCTGGCGCAGCAACAATCGCAACTGACTGGCAGCGCCGTGCCTTTGATTGCCGCGATGACATCGGCCAGCCAGCGCCTGCAACGCGCGGCCCAGCCCAGGCTCAACCCCTTGCAACGGGCGCTGGCCAAAGACCTGGAGCGCATCAAAGCCGCGACGCTGACCGACGTGCCTGTGCTGACGATCAAAATTGACGAGCTGACCCGAATGGCCGATGACCTGCCCGTGGCCAATGCGATGGTGGTGAACACGCCAGCAAGGCAAAACACGGCGACTGCCGCCGCGCCAACCGCCGGGGCAAAGAGCCAAACACAGGCCTCGCTGCTCAGCTGGTTTGACAGGCAGCGCCTGGAAGCCGCTGCCCGCAGCGCACTAAACAGCGTTCGTGAGGAAGCCCGCAAGCTACTGCGTGTGAGCCGCATCGAGCAGCCCGAGGCGGCTTTGCTGTCGCCTGAGCAGTCGTTTTTCCTGCGTGAAAACCTGAAGCTGCGCTTGCTGAATGCGCGTCTGGGTTTGCTGTCACGGCAAACCGATACCGCGCGTGCCGATTTGGCAACTGCCAGTGCCTGGCTGGGCAAATACTTTGACCCGACATCGCGCAAAACCCAGGCAGCCAGCCAGTTGCTGCAGCAAATACAGAGCCAGCTCAAGACCAGTGAGCTGCCGCGCCTGGACGAGACCATGGCCGCGCTGGCCACCGCAGCGGCTGGCCGTTAAAGAAGAGCCGGGAAAACCATGCGCGCCGCCTTTTGGCTCCTGGCCCTGTTTGCGATTGCTGCGGCAAGCGCCCTGTTTGCCGGTAACAACCAGGCGGTGGTGAGTATTTTTTGGCCACCACACCGGATTGATGTGTCGTTCAATCTGACGGTATTTTTGCTGGTTGGTTTGTTTGTGCTGATTTATGTCGCGCTGCGCGCTTTGTCGGCGGTCGTTAGGCTACCGCTGGAAGCCAGGCGCTGGCGGGCCCAGCAAAAAGAACGTGCCATGTACGGCGCGTTGATGGACGCGCTGGCCCACCAGTTGGCCGGGCGCTACATTCGCGCCACCAGGTCAGCGCAAAACGCGCTGACGCAAGAAAAAAGCCTGTCTCGTTTGGCCGATGAATCCGGCCAGGTGCCGGGCTATACCCTCGTCAGAGCCAGCCAGTTGCAGTCGCTCGCGCATTTGTTGGTGGCTGAAAGTGCCCAAGCATTGCAAAACAAAAACCTGCGTGAACAGCATATGCAGCTTGCCTTGCAAAGTTCAGCCCCGCGCCATGCGCAAGAAGTGCGTGAGGGCGTGCAGTTTCGCGCTGCGCGTTGGGCCCTGGACGACCGCGATGCCAGCGCAGCGCTTGACCTTCTTGATCAACTGCCGCAAGGTGCTACCCGCCGCACATTGGCACTGCGCATGAAGCTAAAAGCGACGCGCTTGCTGCGTCAAACTGCACCCGCGCTGGAAACCGCCCGGCTACTGGCGAAGCACCGCGCGTTTTCAGTGAATGCTGCCAAGAGCATTGTTCGCGGCTTGGCGCTCGAACTGCTAAACGACGCGCATGACCCAGCGCAGCTCCAGCAAGCCTGGGGCTTACTGGACGACAGCGAACGCGCCACGCCAGAATTGGTCGTCCATGCCGCGTCGCGCCTGATGGCTTTGCAGGGCGATGTGGACCTGGCGCGCAGCTGGCTGCTGCAAGTGTGGGACGCAGCGGTGCAGCCGCAGTCAAGCATGGACGATACCCTGCGCATCAAACTTATTACTGTGCTTGAGGCCGGGCTTGGCAGTGTTGACGCTGCTTGGCTGACACGCATTGAAGCCGCGCAAATCGGCAGGCCGCGTGATGCTAACCTGCAATATCTGGCCGGTATGACTTGCCTGAACCGTCAACTTTGGGGTAAATCAAGGCAACTGCTCAGTCAAGCTGCGCTCGGCCTGCAAGACGCAGGCCTGCACCGCAAGGCTTGGCGGGCGCTGGCCGTGTTGGCAGAGCAGCGCGAAGATGCGGATGCTGCTGCGCATGCTTACAAGCAAGCTGCACAGCTCTGATTTGTGGCAATAAAAAAGCCCGTTAGCCATTGCTGGCTTCCGGGCTTTTTGCTTGAAGGGCTGCTGATTTAAGCCGTTGGCTTTTCAAACGGTAGTTCCATTTCGCGCAAGTCGCGCCTGGTTTCTACCAATACCAGCGAGCCTTCGTTTGATATCACCACGGCTGGACGCTCGCGCGGCACGTGGGCAGGTTTGGCTTCTAAAGCTATGGCAGCCTGTGCCTCGGCAATCTTGCTGGCATCAGAATTGACCCACTGTAGGCCGGAGCCCTGTGCGATTTGTGCCAGGTCTTGCAAAGGCAGATCATAAGACGCTACTTTT
>Ga0105050_10005329_pt1 | contig 16554 bp, 13 predicted proteins | sample FRY01_FD_78088 | JGI IMG/M metagenome (GOLD analysis project Ga0105050, IMG submission 78088) | Freshwater microbial communities from Lake Fryxell liftoff mats and glacier meltwater in Antarctica - FRY-01 | ecosystem: Environmental > Aquatic > Freshwater > Ice > Glacier meltwater ... | reverse complement strand
TTTATGATTAAGCATGGATCATGATGAAAACCACTAAATCCATTAAAGTTCCCGTTATCTAAAATAAGTTTATCTTCAAAAATGTGTCGTAGGTAAAAAGTTATCTTTTTTCCTGCAAGTTCATTCCACCCCTCAAGGATTCCATTAAATCGCTCCCTTAAAAGTGGCAACTCCTGGGCTAAAGGTATAAACTTGGTCGCAGCTTTTAAGGCACTCGTTTTATGCACTTTTTCTGCGCTCAACTTAACTTCTGATGCCATCTGTTCAAGATACGGCGCAGCAGGAAGTTTTATACCCTCGGCAGTTACAGCAGCAGTACGGGATTGTTCAATTATTTGCCGCGTTTTTTGAATGTAATTAACTGCATTTTGAGATGACTGTTTGGCAAGTTGTTTTACTTGTGGCAAAGCTTTAAATGCACGATGCACAATAATCGCTTCAGTTAAAAAGGCAGTCGTTTTTCTAATAAGTTCTTGTGTGGGTATTTCTGAAATACCGTCACAAAACTGCTGAGTAGTATTGCAGTAGTTGTTTAGGCGAGCATACATCTGCTCTTTATTAACTACAGCATCATACGCAAAACACCCGGCTTCTTTAATCCCCGCAACGCTTAATTGTGCCACCTGCAAAACTCCATGAGCCATATCAGTTAATGTATCGATTGGGTGAATAGCTGGGTTTACAAGGTTTACCACGCCGTCTTTGACTCCGAGTGCAAGGGATTTGCCGCATTCAAGGAGCGTCCAACCATAATCTAAAATTTGGGATGCAAGAAGTACCAATCCATTTTCATTTGCTTCACGTGCCAAAGCGCCGGTATACGCAATCTGTTCTTTGTAAAATGCGTCCGAACTGGGTAACTGGGAAGATTGCTCATACAAATCAAGTAACTCTTGATGCAAAACATGCTGCAATTGGGAACCTTGTAAAGTGGCATAGTCAGCATGTTTGTCGTACTGCGTAATGATGTTTTGCACGGATTTTAAAACAGTGTAGCTTTTTTTTGATAGAAAAGAATCGGTCGTCTGGAACATCTTTTTGAGCGCAGCAGCACGCGCACCAAAGCGACTTTTTAGCTCTGAATCTGACCAGGTAAAATAAAGATCGTGGGCAATTACTTTATGAGCAAAATTTTCTTGGTGTAAAAGCTTTACCTTAAAATCTGCAATTTCAGACTGTCTGGTTTTTTCTTCCTGCGCACGTTGCTGAGCAATAACTGCAGGGTTTTCTGCCTGGATTTTGGTTTGTTCTTCTAAGTATTTTGTCAGTTGCGCTTGCAGTAGTTTTTCAAAACTTTTGACCCACAGGAGCCTGTCCATTTCATAGGGATCATACTTTTGACCAACGGTGATAGAAAGATAGGCGTTTCCCCCCAAACTGCGCTCTGCAGTTGATCCACCACGAAATCTACTGAGTGCATTGTCAAACGTAGTCCATTGCCACGTGCCCGAATAATCGGCTACCCCTACAAAACAATCACGTACAGTTTTTTACACCATCAGGAATGTTGACCGGAATGTTATCTATAAGAAGTTTAAATTCACCATAAAGTGGCAAAAAAGTAGCTAAACAAAGGGATAGAATTACTTTTATGGATATCTTCATTCTCTCTCCAGATCGTTGTTTTAAATCTGGCAGAGGCTACTACGCGAAATTTTTTAAAGCAAGCTCATAATCTATAAAGCGAAGTGCCTTATTAGCATATCTTGCGAGGACAAAACTTCGTAGCAGTTCTTCTGGTAGCAATATATGCGTGTATTAAAAGTAGATGGGGGTCCTAGGGGGGTTAGATCGGGAACCCCCGCTAGTGCTGCACGCAAGGTGCCACAAAGATGTTGAATAGAGAAAAAGAAATATTTTAAAGAAAAATAAAAATAATTTTAAAAAGACACAGTCTCTCTGCCGCTTGCCCGCGTAGGGCACCTAGAGACTTTGAATATAAGGAAAATATCTTAAAGAAAAATTAGTTTAAAATAAGAAAATATATTTTAAATAAGAAGAATGGTTTTTAGAAAGGTTACTATTGTGCCGTTAAACAATCTTAAAATTTTTTATGATAAACGGTGCAATATCAGCAAGCTCTGAAAGTGGCAGTTCTGTATCTTTTTGATAAAGACTCTTTTTTGCCACAATAAAAGGGACTGGATTAGCCGTGTGAGAGGTTTTTGGTTGTTTGGTTGTTGTATCAAACATTTCTTCTGCTTTGCCGTGGTCAGAGGTGATATAGAGCGTTCCTTCGCGCTCTTCAACAATTTCTTTGTGTAATATTTTTAGTTGCTCATCAAGACATTCAACAGCGCTCACAGTCGCTTTAAAGTTTCCTGTGTGCCCTACCATGTCAGCATTTGCGTAATTAATAACATAAAAATCGTACATGTCGTAGCGTAGTGAATCAACGATTACTTCCGTAATGGTATCTGCAGACATGCGGGGATGTGTAACAAATTCTTTAGGCGTTAAAGAAGGTACCAGTACACGTTTTTCTGCTGGGAACGCTTCTTCTCTTCCGCCGTTAAAGAAGTAAGTAATATGAGCATATTTTTCTGTTTCTGCGACATAAAATATTGAATATTTTTTGTCATGCAAAATTTGCGAGAGGGTGCGCGGTACCTGAGATTTTTCAAAGAGCGCGGTTGTTTTAAAATGTTCTCCGTACGAGACGGGCGTCATAAAAAATGAAAGTGGGAGTGTTGGTTTTTTAAGGGGTGAAGGTGTCTGTGTAAAACAGGCAGTTAGTTGGCGTGCACGATCAGGTCGGTAATTGCAAAATATAACACCGTCGTGTGGTTTTATGATGGCATTATGATGAAGCTGGGTGGGAACAATGAATTCATCAGAGATAGTATGCTCGTAAGAAGTTTTAAGATGTGACTGCCATGACTCAGGAATTGTTTTTTGTTGTTGAGTCAGACAGTTGTACGCTTGCGCAGTCAAATTCCAGTTTCGGTTTCTGTCCATGCCGTAAAATCTGCCCATAATAGATCCTAATATTCCCCCACCATACAGATTTAACGCGTCCGTAATTTTTTCTAAAAACTGTATAGCAGAGCGTGGAGTAGTATCTCGCCCGTCAGTAATTGCATGTATTACAATATCAGAAAGTCCTTGAGCCCGTGCAGCCTTTAAAAACGCAATCATGTGATCGCTGTGAGCATGCACCCCCGCGTCAGAAACAAGTCCGATCAGGTGGAGCGTGCGGTTGTGTTCTTTGAGAGTTTGCAAATTTTTGAGCAACGTAGGATGGGTAAAAAAGGTACCTTTTTCGATTGCATCGCCAATAATTGAAGCTGACTGTGCAATTGCTTTTCCGCATCCAATGGTTAAATGCCCTACTTCTGAATTGCCAATCCATCCTTCAGGCAGACCGACAGAGGTTCCTGAAGCTTTAAGAAGCGTTACAGGGTAGTTTCCCATAAGCCAGTTGAGCGTGGGAGTATGCGCTTGTGCAATTCCATTGTAGGAATCCTGTGCACGATAGCCAAAGCCATCTAGTATAACAAGTGCAGTAGGAGCCTTGTTTCTCATACTTAACCTTTTTTGTTACGCAGTTTATCTGTATACTACTCTTGGGACGAGGGTGGGATCTAGATACAGGAGTAATAATGCAAAAAAAACAAGTCCAGGAGATCGTTTTAGTGATATCCCTTTTGGGAATTTTTAGTTTAGAAGCTCTACCTACTGATTTCCCTCAAGAAAAAGAAGCTGCGCAGGAGCTCCATACAGAAACGGAACAAGAATCATCTGATAACCAATCGTGCAAAACCGAAAAAGATCTTTGGGAAGAAGACGATATTGATCTTGATGAGATTGCATTTGAAGTGCGCAACGATAAGCATGATGAGCGTGAAGCAACGTTTACGGACACGGTGTGGATTGGGGTGCTTTTTATGAAGTATTACCTTTTTACGGTTCCTCTTGAAAAAATTTCACAATACTCAAAGTGGACGATTAAATATTTGAACTTTACGAAAGATTTGAATGATAATTCCTCACAGCCGAAAAATTCATGAGTTTGCTCTTTATACTGCTAAAGCTTCAGAGTACCGCGCAGGTGAATTGACTCTTAAAGACCCTGACATGGTGCATCGTATAGTTACTGTGTTGCGTGTTGCGCGCGGCGAAGGGATAATTCTTTTTAACAAAGAATTTCACGCTCGGTTTGTCTGTACACAAATGAGTAAAAAAGAAGTAACAGGAGTTCTTGCGGCTAAAGAACCAAATCAAAGAGCACTTCCTGTTGTTGATGTTTTATTGCCGTTGTTAAAGCGTGAATCTCTTGAAGAGGCTATTTACGGCATTACAGAATGTGGCGGAGATTCTATTCAGCTTGTTATGACAGAAAGAGTACAACGCAAGTGGCAAGGTTTACATGACTTTGAGCGACTTAAAAGAATTCAAATTGCTGCAGCAGAACAATCAAAGCATTATACATTTCCAGAAATCAAAGAACCGATAGCTTTAAAAGATGCTTTAGCGCAGCTACGTGTTCCACTTATGTGTGCCGATGTTGAAGGACAGCCGTATCTGCAAACTGATAAGGAGCACGTAGCTCTTTTGGTAGGGCCTGAAGCTGATTTTACTGATACGGAACGCGAGCTTATAAAAGAACATAATGCGACGTTGTTTAAGCTTACTAGTACTGTGCTTCGCGCTCACCAAGCGGCTACCGTTTCGGTTGCAATGATTAAGACTTTGGGAATGTATTCTAAACTTTTAAAATAAATTTCTTTAGTATTGCCATATAAAATTTTTAGGCGTAATATGCTGGGCATACCGCTAAGGAGTTTACTATGAGAAATCAAAGAAGCACTGCTCCGCAAAGAGGTCTGCAAGGGTCTTGGGCTCAAAAGTATCAGGGTCCTCAAAGGGCTCATCACATAAAAGAAATACTTTCTGAAAAGACCTCTCATTGCAAACCGCGTTGGTATAGTTTTTACCATCAATGTAAGGTTGATCACCACTCAAAAAAAATACATTCAGGCAGCCCTCATCGTCATTGTAAGCCACACTGGTACGATGTTTTTCAGCGATTTTATGAGTATATTAAGCGCAAATTTTCTCGGCGTTAAAATTTTTAGGCTGGTGTTTTATCTATTTGAGCTTATAAACGTGAAAGCCTTTTTTTTGTAGAGCTTTTTGGTGTATTATGGAAGTATACAAAGGGAGGTTTTACTGTGAATATTAAGCAAATAGTGTTAACGCTTGGACTACTTACACTTATTACTCAATCGGTTCTTGCAGGGCCAAATGAAGACCTTCTTGAAGCTGTTAAAAAAAGTGATCTTGCAGGTATCGAAGCTGCGGTCAAAAAAGGTGCAAATGTTAATACATTCTATTCTATAGAAGGTCTTGAAGGTGAAACAGTTTTGATGGTTGCTGTATTAAAAAACCTAAACATTGAATTGATAAAAGCTCTTCTTGCTGTACCAGGAATTGATGTTAATGCAAAAGATAAAAATGGCACAACTGCTTTAGTGTATGCACTAGAATTTAATTATCCTGAAACTCTAAAAATTCTTCTTAAAGCACCAGGCGTTAATGCTAACATTCAAAATGAATTCGGCGGGACTTTTTTAATGCGGGCTGCACTTTCTGGTCATACTGAAATTGTAAAAGTTCTTCTTGCTGTGCCAGGAATTAATCTTGAATTAAAAACTAAAGATGATAAGAAGCGACCCGAATTTGCTCATAAAACTGCATTTGATTTGGCTAAAACATCTGAAATTAAAACACTTATTCAAGATGCAATAGATAAACAGGCGGGTACAAAAACATCAATGACATCAAAAACGGCACGTTCGGTTATTGCAGCGCTTAAAAAAGATGAATCTCTTTTTGCTGCTGCTGGAAACGGAGATCTTGTTGGTGTACAGACAGCGATTAAAAATGGTGCAAATATTAATGCGAAAGGTGAAGTTGGTCAGACAGCTTTAATGGTCGCTCTATGGAAGGGGAAAAATATTGATCTTGTAAAAACTCTTCTTGCTGTGAAAGAAATTGATGTTAATGCACAAGATATTAGTGGTTGGACAGCTTTAATGAGAGCTGCGTTTAATAATGAAGAAAATCCTGATTTTCTAAAGGTTCTTCTTGCGGTACCAGGAATTAAGGTTAATACACACAATATGAGAGGGGATACAGCTTTAGGGATTGTTGCTGAACATAATAAAAATACCGGTTGCCTAAAGGCTCTTCTTGCTGCGCCTGGGATTAATGTTAATGAGAAAAATGAATTTGGCTATACTGCTTTAATGAAGGCTCTATATAATGAAAATCCTGATTTTCTAAAGATTCTTCTTGCTGCACCAGGAATTAATGTTAACGCACAAAATGAAAGTCGCCAAACAGCTTTAATGAAGGCTGCTGAATATAATAGAAATTTTGATAGTTTAAAGGTTCTTCTTACTGCGCCTGGAATTAATGTTAATGTGCAAGATAGTAATGGTGGCACCGCTTTAATGGAGGCTGTATTTAGTCAAAGTTTGGATTATCTAGAGGCTCTTCTTGCTGCGCCAGGAATAAATCTTACATTAAAAACTAATAATAATGTTTATCAACCTGAAATTAGTAATAAAACTGCGCTCGATTTGGCTAAAACACCTGAAATTAAAAAACTTATTCAAGATGCATTAGATAAACAAGCGGCAGCAAAAAAAGCACAAACATTACCAGCTGCTGCAACGCCATTGAAACCAGTATTAGTGACACCGTAAACAGCGCACTAATAAAAAAAGAACGTATAAAAACAAACAAAAATGGAGGATTTTATTATGAAAAATCAAAGAAAAAGCGGATCAAGAAAAGCGTCACCAGGTGGTGCACACGGGTCTGCGTACCAAGGTCCTCAAAAGGCTTTGCATATTAAAGATAAATTAGCTGAAAAAACATCACACAAGAAACCTCTTAAAGATGCAAAGAGTTCGTTGTTAGGTTTTATGAATTCGGTAAAACCATAACTAATGCGACTGCTTGTATTCTTGCGTTTTAAGGTACAGCGGAGAAAGATGGGGCGCTCCCTTTTTTTTGGTGTTCCATAATTCTTTGCAAAGAAACGCAACTGTTTTTAAAGAAACCATTTCTTGTTCATGGCTGTGGATAATCCCACGTGTTCCAAACAACGATTCAATTTCTTGCTGATGCAAAAATACCGCGTTCCCTACAAAACGAACTGTTTGGTGGGGATATTTTTCTGCGATCATAGCAAGAAATTGAGATCCATTATCCCATCCTGTCTCTACATCCGATCCATCTTGAATGCCGAAATAAACGTCTTTTGCAAAGGCATTTTGTAGGACAATATTAATACCATTTTGTGGTTGTTCGGTAAGAAAACTTTTAAGACCATCCACGCCAATAAGCGGGATGTGCTGTGCAAAGCTGATACCATTTATGGTGGTAATAAGTGTTCTTAGAGTAGTGAAAGGAGCGGGTCCTTGATTAACTCCTATAAATTCAATTTCTGCCCAAGAGAGTTTATTTTTTGCAAGCATCGAGTTGAGTCGTGTGACTAAAAAACGACACGCTTCTGTTTTTTCGAGTGTATGTTTTTCAATCAGCTCTGTAGAAGAATACAGAGCATATTCGATAACATGATAAGTTGCCTGCAGTACCACATAATGGCAGTTCATAAATTACTTCTTATTTTTACATTTTTGTTGTTGATAAAAAACTCCGAACGAATCGTATTCAAGGGTGGTCTTTTTTCGAGGCACAATCTTTCCGCAGTTAAGACATCTCCATCCGTCAAAGTTCAGAAAATGATCGAAAAATGACTGAAGCACCATGAATCCACTACATTTTTTGCATTTCATCTTACGCTTCCTTTTTACTACCTGTTCCCGTCTTCTTGGGTAGTCTATCATAAATTTATGATGAACTCCTACTGCTCTTGTGTGTTCATTTTTTTGAACTCTAAATGCATAAGGTATGACTCAAGAATGAGTGCCGCGGCCAAGGAATGAACTTTTTGCTTATCATCCCTGGGGTTTTTAAGTTGTTGCGCATGTTTACTTGTTAAGCGCTCGTCCCATAAAACCCATATATATTTTGGGAAGGTAATTTCAAGAGATTCTTTAACAGCGATTGTTTTTCGTGTTTGATCACTTTCTGTACCTTTGAGTGTTTGAGGCAAACCAACGACCACAATTTCTATTCTTTCTTCCGTGAAAATATTTTTCAAAAAAGAAAGTAAATCATCGGTCTTTACTGTTTTATAAGGCCGAGCAAACATTTTAAGCCCGTCTGACAGTGCTGTGCCAGTCCATACATCGCCAAGGTCAAGAGCTAAAACTTTCATAAAGACTTTTTCCTTAAAAATATTTATACTGCTGCGTTGGGTATATCTAAAAACGTTCCCTGAAAGGAATCTTATGATACAAGACTACATGGCTCTGGTACAGAATTATATTTTCCACATTCAAGAAGCTCTTTGGGGATTTCCCATGATTTGTTTGGTTGCGGGGACCGCAGCTATAACAAGCGTGGCGCTTGGGTTTGTTCAATTTACTGGGTTTTTTACGGCAATTAAAACCGTTTTTGGTGGTAAATCTGATGGAAAAGGCGAGATCAATTCTATGCAAGCCTTTTTAAAGGTACTGAGTACAGGTCTTGGAAACGGTGCGCTTGCAGGTGTTGCAATGGCGGTACATCAAGGTGGCCCCGGCGCGGCGTTTTGGATTTTTGCAGTAGGGTTTCTTGGAATGATACTTCGTTTTTGTGAAGTATTTTTAGCAAACATGTTTTCTGGAGTTTCAAAAACAGGTCGTTCTCTTGGTGGACCATTTCTTTATCTTCAAAAAATTCCTGGTGGTAGTTTTTTGCCAACTGTTTATGCAGTGTTTTGTTTAGGTTACGGTTTGTTTAGTGGATCAGCAATGCAATGTAATTCCATTAGGTCAACGGTTACAAGCATGATAGATGTTTCACCTGTTATTATTGCGGTTATTCTTACCAGTTTTATTGCGTACACCTTATTAGGTGGGGCACGTAGAATCGTTAAAGTAAATGGAATTATTGTTCCTTTAAAAGTTATTTTGTTTTTTGCCATGTCTCTTGGCGTGTTTATTTTTCATTGGGCAGCATTGCCGGCAGCGATAATGCTTATTTTAAAATCTGCTTTTACTCAGCAAGCATGTTTGGGTGGTCTTTGCGGTGTTGCGGTACAGAGAATTATTTCTTTGTCGTTAACACGCGCAATTAACGCAAGCGAATCAGGGCTAGGAACTGCAGGGATTGTGTACGGTGCAACGGGAAGCAGCACGATGTACAGTAACGGTCTTTCGGCTATGTTTGGTACTTTTGTGAGTGTGCAGTTAGTTTGTACCATGGTTGCAGTAAGTATCGTAGTCAGTGGCGCTCTTGGTACAGGTGCTACCGGCGCAGCCTTAACTTCAGCAGCGTTTCAAACAGTCTTTGGCCAAGCTGGTGGTTGGGCGACAGCATTACTGTCTGTTCTTTTTGGAATGGGTGTATTTATTGCGTATGGTTTTATTGGTCGTGAGTGCTGGCTTTATTTAACCAACGACCGCTTTGAACATGGGTTTACTGTGTTGTTTTGCGCAGTTTCTTTTTGGGGATCGATATCTGATGCGCCTGTTGTATGGGCAGTTGTTGATATTATGACCGCAGGCTGTTTTGTTATTAACCTTTTTGCTATTTTGTGGTTATTGCCACAAATTCGTAAAGCATTTAACGTGGCAGTTAAAAAAGGTTCATAACGTACATGATTACTTTGCCCAAAACTTTTCCCGTTACGTGTCATACTGGCGCTGTGGGGCCTGGCTCAACGTTTGTTGTTATTAAAGGACAAACGCAGGACGGCGCCGAATATATTAAAGAAGCTCTTAAAAAAGGTGCAACTCGAATTGTGTTGCAAGACGGGATGCACCTTTCTCCTGGTACACAAGAACTTATACATGCAGCAAGGGCAACGGTAGAGTGGGTCGAAAATACCCGAGTAGCTCTCGCTCATTTAAGTGCGCAAGCTGCGGGGCGCCCCGCGCGTCGTCTTAAGCTACTTGGCATAACCGGTACTAAAGGTAAAACAACAACAAGCCATATGCTTTATAATCTTTTGCGAGCAGCGGGACATCGTGTAGCGCTTTTAGGAACGGTGGGAAATATTATCGATACAACAGCGCTTCCTGCAGTGCTTACCACGCCACAACCTGATTATTTGCATCAGTTTTTTTCTGTCTGCGTCCAAGAAAAAATAGAGTATGTTGTTGTAGAAGTCGCTGCACAAGCGCTTACTTTTAATCGTATCGAAACACTTGTATTTGATGGTCTCATTTTCACTAATTTTGATCGCGAGCATGGTGAGTTGTATCCAACTATGGAAGAGTACTTTGCTGCAAAGAGTAAGTTATTTGAGCATCGCTCCAAAAATGCTTCAGTATTTATAAACGCGGATGATGAATATGGAAAGAAACTTTTAGAAGCACATCCTGAATTTATCCCGTATACAGCAGCAGAATCAGAAGGATATGAGTGTCCTACATTTCCTGGAATATTTAATAGTTATAATCTTTCAGCAGCAGTTTTGTTGTGCAAAGCGCTTGGTGTGCCAGAAGAAGTTCTCAAAAAAGTATCGGTGACGTTACCGAAAGTGCCTGGTCGTTTGGAGCAATGTATACTTTCTAATGGTGCTCATGCTTTCATTGATTATGCGCATACTCCCGGATCATTTAAATCGTTGTTTCAGACGGTGCGGCCGTGGACCAAGCATTTGATAGTCTTATTTGGAGCGGGCGGAGGTAAAGATCATTCAAAGAGGCCGCTTATGGGGGCATTTGCAGTTGGATATGCTGATGTTGTCATTATAACTTCTGATAATCCTCGCCATGAGGATCCTCAAAGTATTATAGATCACATTGTTGCAGGCATTCCTGAAGACGGCCGTAAAAAGGTCATTTGTGAGCTCGATAGAGAAAAAGCTATTATAAAAGCTTATCAATTATCTAACCCACAATCGGTTATTCTTTTATTGGGTAAAGGCCCCGATGAGTATCAAATTATAGGGGACCTAAAGGTTCCTTTTAGCGAACGAGCAATTTTAAGCGCTCAGCGGTAAAATACTTAAGGGAAAAAGGAACTCTATTTTTAAGAGAGCTTAAGGCAGAAAGCGTCTCAATAAAGGCTTAAATCTTTACAAAACGGCCGTATGTAGTAAAATTGTGATGTTAAAATTTTTTATCAATACCAGACTGGAGTTCATATGCAGTTGTATACTATTCTCTTCGGAGCAGTAGGATTAGGTGCAGCGGTTGTGGCGGGTCTTTTTGCAAAGATTTCTGCTGTTGCTGTCACCAACCAAAAAGCGGCAAAAATTGCCGACGCAATTTCGCGAGGTGCGATGACCTTCCTCAAGGAAGAGTATAAGATTATCGCTCTTGTTGTTGCTGTTGTTGCAGCAGCGATTGTCTATTTTGTTGATCCTGTATCGGCAGCTGTTTTCATCGTTGGTTGCATTTTTTCGATGACTACCGGGCTTATTGGTATGCGCGCAGCAACCAAGGCAAACGTCCGTACCACTATGGCTGCAAAAGATAGCGGCGAACATGCAGCTTTTCTTGTCTCATTCTTTGGTGGCGGAGTTATGGGGTTTTCTGTAGCGACGTTTGGACTTCTTGGTGTTTCTAGTATTTTCTACTTGTATAGTGGACACCAAAATCTTGCTTTGTACCTCACTACTTTTAGTTTAGGTGCGAGTTTAGTTGCATTTTTTGCGCGTATTGGCGGCGGAATCTTTACAAAGTCAGCTGATGTTGGTGCAGATCTTGTAGGAAAGCTTGAAGCTGGAATTCCAGAAGATGATCCTCGTAACCCTGCAGTTATTGCTGATAACGTAGGTGACTGCGTGGGCGATACAGCCGGTATGGGCGCAGATATTTATGAATCATATGTAAGTGCAATGATCTCGACCATTATCTTAGGTCTTACATTGCATCCTGATAAACCTCTTTATGTAACATTGCCTCTTATGCTTTCTGCCTTTGGAATGGTAAGTTCTGTTATTGGTTTATTTTCAAATTTAGTGTTCCGTTGTGAACCGGCTGCTATGTTGCGTAATGCAACGTATGTAGCAATTATCGCGTTTTTAGGATGTGTGTATTGGTATATCGGTTTTACTGGAATGCCAATGCCATTGTTTTACGCTGCAGTTATTGGCTGTGTTGCGGGTATGTTAATTGGTCTTGTCACCGAGTATTACACAGGAAGTACGCCAGTTAAAAAACTTGCAGAAAGCTGTCAAACCGGTGCAGCAACCAACGTTATTTACGGCCTGGCACTTGGAATGGAATCGGTCGTTCTTCCAGTTGTACTTTTGGGTGCCGCAGTTTTGGGCGCATTTGTGTATGGCGGCAGAGACCTTTATGGTGTATCTCTTGCAGCTGTTGCCATGCTTGCAACAGTCGGTATCACCATGACTGTTGATGCGTATGGTCCTATTGCGGATAACGCTGGTGGTATTGCTGAAATGGCTGGTTTTGGAAAGCCTGTTCGCGATATTACCGATAAATTAGACGCACTTGGTAACACAACTGCTGCAATTGGAAAAGGCTTTGCAATTGGATCTGCTTTTATTACAGCACTTGCAATGTTTGCTGCGTATGCAGAAAAAGCTCATATCGAATCACTTAATATTCTTGACCCATGGGTTATGGTTGGTGTGTTTGTTGGTGGAGCGATGCCATTCTGGATTTCTGCTTTAACCATGCGTTCTGTAGGTAAATCTGCATGGGCAATGGTAGAAGAAGTTCGTCGTCAATTTAAGACCATTAAGGGATTGATGGAAGGAACTGCTGAACCTGATTACGAACGTTGCGTTCAAATAAGCACTCGTGCAGCATTGCGCGAAATGATTCTTCCTGGTGTTTTAACTGTTTCAATGCCAATAGTTGTTTGGTATTTATTTGGGACATTGGCACTTGGTGGTGTACTTGTTGGTGCAACCATTACAGGTGTTATGCTTGCCTTGTTTATGGCAAACGCGGGCGGCGCATGGGATAATGCTAAGAAATTTATTGAAGCGGGTGCATTTGGTGGTAAAGGCTCGGATGCTCACAGAGCAGCTGTTGTTGGTGATACCATTGGCGATCCATGTAAAGATACTTCAGGACCAGCGCTTAATATTCTTATTAAGTTAATGTCTGTAGTTGCATTGTTGTTGGTTTCTAAATAAACCACTAATGATCTAAAAAACAATTCTAAGGGGGCACGTTACTGTGCTCCCTTTTTTTAGGTCTTTTAAAAATGTATATAAGCTATATGAAGAATGAGTTTTATTTTTAAAACGGAGATTAGTGATGCTTAAGAATAAGTTTTTTCTGATTGCGTGTGTCGTTGGTGGAATGGTTCAGCTACGCCCTGATGAGCATTATGATACAGCTTATCAAAATCTCTCTCATGGATTTGAGGCAAGTATTCAGGGATCCGTCGTTTCTGTGCATGAGATGGTTGTGAGGTTTTATTATATTCAGCGTTTAAGAAGAGGGATAAATGCTCTCTTGTTTTTGCATAAAAAAGGTCTTCTTAACCTTTCATTTGAATACGCATTTGAAAAAAAAGGGTTTAGATTCAAAAATCATTACTTTTTTGATCCTGTAATCACTGACGCTTTGCATCTTTTGTGTACTAAAAAAAGTATCTTTCCTTTTTTTAAAGTGTGGCGTTCTCTTAATGACTACAGGTATATGCACAGTCAAAGAATTATGGATGAGTTCGTAGGCGCTGCTATTTGCATGGTTCAGAGGTCAATTGAAGTGCAGAAAAAAAAGTCGTGCTTGCATGATGAATTATTTATTCGAGCAGAAAGAGATTTTTCTTTTGAAGCGATGCCTCTTGAAGAACTTCTTAATGTTCTTGATCTGCTGATCGATGAAATACCGCAATTTATTGAAAAGTATGATCTTAATACGCACATTACGTGGAAAGAATGGTGTAAAAAGCACTGGTTTATTGCGCCATTGGCGCTTGCTGCTTTGGGTTTGCGAGCTTATTTGGTATACAATTCTGGTCGTTCTCATAGACTACATGCTGGAATAATTTAATAATCTTTAGTGGTTTATATAGAATTCCAGCATGCAGTTTTACTGAGTAGTGGTTAGAGTTTAAGAGCTGATCTGATTCTCGCTTCAAGAACTTCTTCGTTTCCAAACCCTGCTATCATTTCTTGTGCTTTGCCATCAAGGAAGCATATGAATGCAGGAATGCCCTGTATAGTTTCGTCTGTAATTTGTAAGGCATCGTTCATGATGTCTTGGTTTGCAGCATCAACTTCATAAAAAGTAACTTTGCCTTCAAGTTTCTTTGCAATGGTCGCGTAAGGAATTTTTGACATTTGGCATGCACCACAAAAATCAGCATAGAACTTTACCACCGCGGGTTTTTTTGAAGAGAGAAGCGCCTCTATTTGAGACTTTTGGGTGATCTTTATAATCATGTTATTGCCAACTTCTTCGGCATTTGTTGGCTGTATTGAATGATCATCATCCTGCACGGGCATTTCTTCTGGCGTTTCAGTGGTTTCTTCTTGTGGATGGTATTTAGCGGGTTCTACTGGTTTTGTTGATTGGAGCATGTTTTTTAAAAAAGGAATGGGCAGAAAGCGTATAGCCGCAATACATCCTAAAGCTATAAGGACGCTTATAATCGTAATTATTAGAACTTTTTGAATATTCTTTTGTTTTTTCATAAGGGATCTCCTTTTTTTTCCCGGTTTTAATTATTTTATGAGAAAAATATTTTATTATGCAATAATTGCACTTATTTTGTTTTTTAAAAAGTGATAAAAGCATAATTATTAAAATTTTTTTGAAAAAATTTGTGCTTTATTCCGCTTTATCTTTTGTAAAGCGGCACTTTGTATTATTATTCAAAAAGAATCTGATTGTCTTCTTTGAATAATAAAAAATGAACAATATAGCTTACAAAAATTTTTTATTTTTTTATTTGATTCTCGGTCTTGAAATAAGTACAGTAGTCTTTCACTGAATGAACTAGCGACCTTTCAAATTGAAACACACATAATAGTTTTTTGTTTATAAAGCTAGGTAAAACTTGGCATGGGGATTTGTACACTTTTGAGTTTAAAGGGAGTGTGGCGCGGAAAAAAATTACCAAAGTACGAAAGGGAAGCTATGCAAGAAAGAGAAATATCGATTCCGAAGATGTCGATAGGGTTTGATCCCGTAGAGCAAAGCCATTCAGAGGAAAATACCTTGGTATCATCTTTTAGAATTAACAAAAAAAATGGCAATAATGAGTCATTTCATAGAGAGAAAGTATTAAGATGCATTAAGCGTGCATCAAAGGGTTTAGAAGACCATGTTTCTCTTGAATTGATCATGCACGAAGTCACAAAAAATTTATATGATGAAGCATCGACGTTGGAAATTGAAGATGCGATGATTCTTGCCACTATTGCATTTATTGAAAGAGACCCTTCTTACAGTAAAGTTGCATCTCGCCTATTGTTACAAAAATTAGCAAAAGAAGTTTTTGTTCGTTCATCTACTGAAGGATCTTTCGATGAGTATTATCGGGAGTCTTTTGTAGAAAGTATCAAAAAAGGTATTGAAAAAAATATTGTTGACTCTCGCCTTGGCGGATTTGATCTTGAATTTCTTGCAAGCCATCTCCTTCTTGAACGTGATGATGACCTTGAATACCTTGGGTTAAGAACTTTATATGAACGTTACTTTTTTAGAGTTGATGACCGCCGCACAGAACTTCCTCAGATTTTTTGGATGCGTATTTCTATGGGTCTTGCAATCTTAGAAGAAAACAAAAACGAACGCGCGCTTGAATTTTATCAGTTGATATCATCTTTGCGCTTTGTCCCATCAACCCCAACGTTGCTCCATGCCGGTGGTACTCATCCTCAATTGAGTTCTTGTTATTTGACTACTATTGATGATGATCTTCATCAGATTTTTAAATGTTTAGGCGATAATGCTCAAATGTCACGTTGGTCTGGTGGGATTGCCAATGTCTGGACACCGTTGCGTGCAACAGGTGCTTATATTAAAAGTATTAAATCAGGTAGCCAAGGTGTTGTTCCCTTTTTAAAAATTGCCAATGACGTTACCGCCGCAATTAATAGAAGTGGTAGCCGCCGTGGTGCTACGGTAGCCTACCTTGAAGTATGGCATTATGATTTTGAAGACTTCTTGGATCTCCGTAGAAACACGGGTGATGAACGACGCAGAACGCATGATATGAATACTGCAAGTTGGGTCCCTGATCTTTTTATGAAGCGTATTATGGAAGATGGAGATTGGACATTCTTCTCTCCTGACGGCGCACCAGATCTGCACGATCTGTATGGTAAAGCTTTTGAAGATCGTTATAAGCATTATGAAACACTTGCAAAAGAAGGCAAGATAGTTCTGTTTAAGACGATGAAAGCAAGCGCTTTATGGAAGAAAATATTAACACGTCTTTTTGAAACAGGTCACCCATGGGTAACTTTTAAAGACGCATGTAACGTTCGCTCACCGCAAGATCACGCAGGCGTTATTCACAGTTCAAACTTATGTACAGAAATTACCC
>Ga0105050_10005328_pt1 | contig 16554 bp, 15 predicted proteins | sample FRY01_FD_78088 | JGI IMG/M metagenome (GOLD analysis project Ga0105050, IMG submission 78088) | Freshwater microbial communities from Lake Fryxell liftoff mats and glacier meltwater in Antarctica - FRY-01 | ecosystem: Environmental > Aquatic > Freshwater > Ice > Glacier meltwater ... | reverse complement strand
GCCAAAAATCAGCAGAAATAGCCTCTCATGCGAAGCCCAAACCCCCTACGGGCCAAGGTGGTTGTCGCTGAACACCAATCACAGCAACAGCCCAAATCATCAGAACTGAACAGCCCTGCGGGGAGCCAGGAGTCCGAGCTTGAGACGATCAGAAAGAACTTTCTGATCAAGAAGCTCGGCCTCAAGGATGAGCCCAAGCTGATGGAGGCCATTGGGGCCGTGATCGCGACCTATGGAAAGTCCGAGCGCAACAAATACCGCGCCGTTGTCTATTACATGCTGACCAAGCATTTCGGCAAAGAAAGCATCTACGGCTGATCGACCGTATGACGTGACTTGCAACGCCCGCCCCTCACCGGTGGGCGTTGCGCGTTTTGATCAGGCCCGCGCTGCGGCACCAAAGATCGCATCGGCATGTTCGGCCAGATAAATCCCGAGCCATGGGGTAAACTGCCCCGGCTTTCGCGCCACCTGCGCGGCAAGGTCGGTCAGAGCGACCCACTTCACCGCCATCACCTCTGCCGGGTTCAGATTGACGGTCAGGGATTCGGTCGCGTCTGCGACAAAGATATCGACCAGCTCATGCTCGGTCAGGCCATTGCCAACGTCGGCGCGGTATTCTACCCGGTCGCGAAAATCCGGGGCAAGGCCGGTGATGCCCAGTTCCTCACGCAGCCGCCGGTTAGCACAGGCCAACGGATCCTCGCCCCAAGCGGGATGGGTGCAGCAGGTGTTGGTCCACAGGCCGGGCGTATGATATTTGACCAACGCGCGCTGCTGGATCAGCACCCGGGTTCCGGCCATGACAAACACGCTCACCGCCTTGTGGCGGAGCCCCTTTTGATGGACCTCCAGCTTTTCCACCGGAGTAAGTGTGCCATTGACCCAGGCCGGGATCATGTCGGTCATACGTGTAACGGCGATACCAATCCGGTCAGGTGCGACAGGTTCTTGAACCCGATCTTGAGATGCGCCAAGGGCCGCGCCTTGACCAGTTCCTTGTTCATATAGGCTTCAAAGGTCAGCTTTTGAACATCAACATCGTGACAGAGCGAGACAAAGCGCTCGCGCCGCTCGTCGCTACGGTAATAGGCATTCTGCATCGCGCCCAGAACTTTGAACACCGACCCATGGTCGCGCAGGAAAAGTTTGCGCGCCAGTTGCAGGTCCTTGATCATGCCGGAGCGTAGTTTTGCCGCCACCGCCGTTGCCGCGACGCGCCCGCCGATCATCGCATAGAAGATGCCCTCGCCGGATGAGGGCGCGACGACCCCTGCCGCATCGCCGGCCAGCACGACGTCGCGGCCATTGTCCCAACGGTCCAAGTGCTTGAGCGGAATTGGGGCACCCTCGCGCCGGATCGTCTTGCAGTCACTCAGCCCAGATTGCGCGCGCAGCCGCGCAGTCGCGTCCTTGAGGTCGACGCCGTCCACCATCGTGCCCATGCCGATGCTCGCGTGTTTCCCATGCGGAAACACCCAGCCGTAGAAATCTGGTGAAATGGCCCCGTCATAGATCACATCGCAACGGAGGGGATCATAGTGCTCGTTGGCGGCGGGTGCTTCTACAATCTCGTGATATGCAATGACATAGGGGATTTTGGACGCGCCCGGCACATGGTCACGTGCGACGTTTGAACGTGCGCCATCGGCCCCGATGATCATCCTTGTTGCAAGCGACATTTCGGCACCGCTCGCCTTGTCGCGGTAGATGACGTGGCTGCCGTGCTTGTCCCGCTCGATCCGCAGGTAAGTGCCGGTGTAGCGTTCGGCACCTGCCTGTGCCGCACGCACGCGCAGGAATTCGTCAAACGGTTCGCGGTCAACCATGCCAACATAGCCACCTTCGATCGGGATATCGACGCGGCGGCCGCTGGGCGAAATCATCCGCGCAGTGGTGATTTTGGCCACGATCTGATTATCGGGGATAAAGAAGTCGCGGATCAGGCGCGGCGGGATCGCACCGCCGCAGGGTTTGATCCGACCGGCCCGGTCTAGCAGCGCAACCTTGTGACCCGAACGCGCCAGATCTTCGGCAGCGGTGGCGCCTGACGGCCCTCCGCCCACGACGACAACATCGTAATTCATTTCACTCTCCCGGAATGAGCGACGCAGCCGGCAAACGCTGGTCCATGACTTTGGCCGCCATCAGCGCGGCGACAACGAAAACAACGGCTTCGATCAGGAACACCGTGCCAAAGGCCTGCACGTCATGCATGCTCATCCGCAGCAGATCGACGAGTGCCGCCCCCATCAGACCGCCGAATCCGGCGGCAACAGCCTGCGCCGCCCCCCAAAGACCCATGCGCGTGCCTTCACGCCGACCGCGCCCTTCGCCAGCCAGCGCCATCATCGAGCCGATTGCGGCGACCGCAAACATGCCGTTGAAAAACCCCAGCAGCACGACAAGCGGCGTGAGCGGCGCGCCCGGCCCCATCGGCCCGATCAGCGTGATTGCGGCCAGCGCGGCAGCAGAACCGAGGCAACCCGCCATGACCCAGGATCGCAGCGCCCCGATCCGGAATCCGGTCGCAGCGATGCCGACAGTCAGCATCCCGAGGAACACACCGCCATTCTGCGCACCCGACAGCCCGGTCGATTGCCCGGGGGTAAAGGCAAAGACGAGTCCGGCATAAGGCTCGAGGATAAGTTCCTGCATGAAATAGGCGGTCATCGACAGAAACACGAAGATGGTGAAATTGCGTGCGCGCCGTTCGGCCCAGATTTCGGCAATCCCGTCGCGGAACGATCCGGTGTCAGGTTCGCGCAGCGCCTTGACCTGCCGTTCGATCCCCCAGACGGCGAGTATTGTCAGGCCGACCGCCGCAGTGACGACAATGCCCACAACGCGGATCAGCAGCGCGTGAGAATAGGGGTCGATCATGCTGCCCACGACTCCGGCCGTCATGGCTATGCCGAATATCATCATCAGCCATGTGATCGTCGCCGCCATGGCCCGACGCTCCGGCGCGGTGGCTGTGGCGAGCAGCGCCAACAACGATGTGCCCGATGCGCCGACGCCCAGACCGATCAGCGCATAAGCGAGGATCGAAAGTGCGAGTCCGGGGCCAAAAGAGGACTCAAGCACGGGCACTGCCAGCGTCGCCAGAAGCGCGCCAAGCGCCAGCACGCTCATCCCGCCAATGATCCAGAACGTCCGTTGCCCACCGGCGTCCGACAGAAAGCCCCATTGCGGACGCGACAGTTGAATGCCGTAATGCAGCGACACCAAAGCGCCCGGCAGAACGGCAGGCAGTGCCAGCTCTACCACCATCAGCCGGTTCAGTGTCGATGTGGTCAGAACCACGATGGCACCCAACGCCATCTGTACCAGACCCAGCCGGACAACCTGCGTCCAAGCCAACGTCATCTCAGACCCCTCCGACCGAGCGCAGCGCAAAGGCTGCGATCATCATGCCGCTGATGTAAAAAACGATGCCAGTGCCGTTATACCACGGCGCCTTGGCCTTTGGGTCTCGCAACAGCACCTGCATGGCCGCGATCTGCGCAATCAGTACCGCTGCAATACCGACGCCATGCAGCGGCTTGTCCCAGATGAACATGAGCCCGATCACCACAGCCTGTGGTATCGACATGATCCAGCAAGCCAGCCGCGCTGCGCGCTCCGGCCCCAGCGTAACCGGCAGGGAGTTGACCCCGGTTTGGCGGTCGCCTTCCAGCGCCTTGAAGTCATTGAGCGTCATGATTCCATGCGCCCCAATGCCGTAAAGCAGAGCAATCACAATGGTTTGCCAGCTTGGTGCGCCGGTAGCCAGAACGGCAGCGCCGGTAATCCACGGCAGCGTTTCATAGGCCAGACCGGTCAACCCCGGCCCCCACCACCCGGAGCGTTTCAGCCGCACAGGCTCTGCCGAATAGGCCCAGGCCGCCAGCACGCCAAGTATCGTCGCGCCAAAGCCCCAAGGCCCCAAAAACCACCCGACGACCAACGACAATACGGTCATCGCCAAAGCAATCCACAGCCCCCAACGCCCTGGAATCCGGCCCGACGGAATGGGTCTGTCAGGCTCGTTGATGGCGTCAACATGCCGGTCGCACCAGTCATTCGCCGCCTGCGACATGCCACAGACGACCGGACCGGCGAGCACGACGCCGAGCAAAACAAGGCCCCAATGCCCGCCAAAGGCCACACCGGAGGAAACCGCGCCGCACAGATAGGCCCACATCGGCGGGAACCATGTGACCGGCTTGATCAGCCGCAGCATGGCTCTTGGCTCTGGCCAGCGCCGGGCGGGGATCGTAGCGGTCAGATGGGTCATGTCTGTCATACTGTCAGTCTAAAGTGACAGGTTCAGACTCGGCAAGTGTAAACTTTGCTAGACAGATTATCAGTGTTCGCTCGACTCGCTGCCTTTGACCAAAAGGTCATATTTACGCAGCTTTACATAGAGCGACTGGCGCGAAAGGCCGAGCATCTCGGCTGCGGCCACGCGGTTGTTCATGGTGAGTTCAATCGCCGTCTCGATACACATACGCTCAACTACGTCGGTGGTTTCGGCCACAATATCCTTGAGCGTGGCCGAGCCCACCAATTCCATGACCGAGCGGGCATTGTCACCACTGCCGGTAGCACCGACCGCACGGGCAATCTCGGCCCGGCCGGCGTCTCGGATTACGAGGGCGAGGATTGCGCTTTGTCCAGCCTGCAGATGCGTCACGGCAATCTCGACCGCGCGGGGCAGGCCGTATTCGCCGGAAATCTTTGTCTGATATTGCCGCATACGGCCCGCGCGCGCGGCGTTTTCCGCAAGAACCCGCAGATCGACCTGACCGCGCAGCAGATAATCCGCGATGCTTCGCCCTTTGACGCCTAGGTCATGGGCTGCGTCGATCAGATCGAGGAATGCGTCATTGGCAGAAAGGATTTCGCCATTCTCGCTGGCAAAGACAATCGCATCCGGGCCTTGGCGGTAAAGGCCGTTAAGGTTGACTGTCAGACTGTCGGCCTGCGCCGAGGCGTCAACTTCGGGGGCAAGACGGCAGAGCAGGACCCGCTCTCCCGCCGCACGAAAAAGCGTAGGCGTAATGCGGATCGACACGCCGGATTTGCGCAGACGAACGGTGATCGGCACCGCGCGGTCCGATACGGCCTGAACGCCCAGCACCTCGATCAGATCGCCGCGCTTTTGATTCTCGAAGGCAGAAGCAAAAGAACTGCCCGTCAGATCCTCGCGCGGGGAACCCATATAGGCGGAGGCAAGCGCGTTGGCATCGGTGATGCGGCCGCTTTGCACAGAGACGAAGATGACCGCCTCTCCCATCGCTTCCATCAAGACCCGGAACCTGGTGTCAATTTCGCGTTGTGCTTCGTACTCGCGTTCCATTGCCATCTGCGCATGCACAAGCTGCTGCTGCATTTCGGCGATAGGCCGCAAATCCTGACCAAGCATCAGGATCGCCCCCTCTGGCCCGATGCGGTGAAAGGAATAGCGAATGACCGATTCCCACTGGCCCTCGGAATCTTTGTGGTTCAACTCGACCCGACGCATATGCGTATTGCCACCAACAAACTCTGCCAGCCGCAGGTCGAACTTTCTCACACTTTCGGCGGCGAGGGTGCTGCGGAAATCGCGGCTTTCCCAATCCTCAAGTTTGGAAGAGGCGGGATTGGCCGCATCGACCATCACGGACAGCACCTCGCCGGAGTCGGAAATGACCACGGCGAAATCAGCGACTTCGGTGATGATGTTTCCGAGGATCTGGGGCGCGATCAGCGGGATATCACCGCTGTCCCAATATTGTTTGCCACGCGCGGTCATCGGAACGAACCCCGGCCTGTCCGGATGCACATGACTCAGACCCCTCGCGCGCGCTGCTTCATGGCGCGGGGCGCTTCGATGATGCCACAGAGGCGCAGAGCTTCATCAGGATCGTCGCAGGTTACATCGGCGCCCGACAGGCGCAGGAGGGACGATTCGTCAAAGCGCGTATCCTTGAGGATGGCACCACCGAGAATGACGAGTGGCACAATCTTGGTTGCGGTGCGTATCATCATCGTAAGCTCGCGAAGTGATTTGATATCGTTGCCCTGTGCTGCGGAAATGAAAACGCCGTCAAAGCGGGATTCGAACAGGACCCGCGCGACCACGTCATTGGGTTCGCCCACGAGGACGCGCACCGAAGTCCGCCGCCGCCGCAGTTGCAGCGCCACTATCCGCGCGCCGAGGGTATGCGTCTCGTTTTGCGGCACAAGCAGCAGGATGCTCGTCTCAAGATGCCCTTCTTCTTCGTGCGAAGGGTCGAGATCATGCAGCTTTGCCTCGAGCCGCGAACAACCAATGGTCACGGTGGAAAAGGCCATTGTGTCGTCGCTCCAGGCGGTACCCAAAGCCCGCGCCACTTCTGGAAGGCACCGATCAACGATCATCTCCATCGGAACCTGATCGGTCAGCATCCGGTCCACAACTTGCGCCAACGCCAGTTGATCGGCCCCTGCTACAGCAGCAAAAAGCCTCTCGATGCAGTCGTCCATGTCAATGAGACTGGTACCAGCGGACGCAGCTTCAGCCGGCACGACAGGCAAGTCTGCGCCGACCATGCCGAACGATTGCCCGTGCGGACTCATGAAACCCGGATAAGGGCTTTCCGTCATGCAGACTCTCCGGCTGAAAGGGTGTCGTTCGCGTTGATCAAAGTCGGACGGCCTTTCGCAATACTATTGTCGGCGACGCTCCCGGCAATGTCAAAGTAAATTGACAGGAAGAAGTGCGCCGTAGGGGACGCCGCTCTATGCAATGGTCCTAATGTCTGTTTTATAACAGCAAATACCCGATATGCCAGTGCATTCCAGCAAGGCTGCAATCTAGCAAGAAAGTGTAAGTTAAAGTTGACACTTGCCCCATTGCGCCCCTAGTCTTGGTTCAGGGGACAAGCGAGGGGATCCATCCATGTCGGGACGCACAGCAGCCCAAACTGCCCGCAAGGCGCAGACGCGGCCGCTCTACACGCCTGCCGAACGGATCCGTCGCGACGGCACCCGCTGGACGCTGGTGCAGGGGATTCTGGCCCCAATTCAGTTTCTGGTTTTCCTTGTCTCGCTCACGCTTGTGCTGCGTTATCTGGCGATTGGCGCAGGCTATGAGGCCGCCACCATCTCGATCGTGGTCAAGACCGGCACCCTATATCTGATCATGGTGACCGGTGCGATCTGGGAGAAAGTGGTATTCGGCCAGTATCTGTTTGCCCCCGCGTTCTTTTGGGAGGACGTGTTCAGCTTTGCGGTCATCGCGCTGCACACGGCCTATCTCATTGCATTGTTTACACATTCTTTGTCGCCTACCGGCCTGATGTTCCTCGCTCTTGCCGCCTATGCGACCTATGTCGTCAACGCCGGGCAGTTTTTGTGGAAACTGCGCATGGCGCGGCTGCAGTCCGAGCGCGAGTCCGATGCCCGCAGCGACGCGGCGGTGACAGCATGACCGCACATCTGCCGCAACTCACGCTGCCCGTGGGTGGTGGTTGCCGCAGCACGCCGGTGCTCAAAGAGCGCGGCCAGCGAGAAGTGTTCTGCGGTCTGACCGGGATCATCTGGTTGCACCGCAAGATGCAGGATGCGTTCTTTCTTGTTGTCGGTTCGCGCACCTGCGCGCATCTGCTTCAATCCGCCGCAGGTGTGATGATCTTTGCCGAACCAAGATTCGGCACAGCAATTCTGGAAGAGACGGACCTTGCCGGTCTTGCCGACGCTCACAAAGAACTGGACCGCGTGGTCGCACAGCTTTTGGCGCGTCGCCCGGACATCCGGCAACTGTTCCTTGTTGGCTCTTGCCCTTCAGAGGTCATCAAGATCGACCTGCACCGTGCCGCAGAGCGACTCACCGTCGCGCATGCCCCCCGCGTCCGGGTGCTGAATTACTCCGGTTCCGGGATCGAGACGACATTCACTCAAGGCGAAGATGCCTGCCTCGCCTGCATGGTGCCAGTGCTGCCGCAAACGCAGGCGCGGGAGTTGCTGGTCGTCGGCGCTCTGCCCGATGTGGTCGAGGATCAAATGCTTGGCATGCTTGCGGCGATGGGAATTGGTCCGGTCCGCACGCTGCCTGCGCATCGGATTGATCAGGAAACCGCTGTTGGCCCGAATACCGTCTTTGCTCTCGTCCAGCCCTTCCTTGGTGATACCCACGCTGCGCTGGAACGGCGCGGCGCACGCCATCTACCCGCTCCCTTTCCTTTCGGCGAAGAAGGCACCACCGCATGGCTCGCCGCAGTCGCCCGCGAGTTTGGCGTGAGTGCCGAACTCTTTGCGGAAGTGACGGACGCCCCGCGTGCCCGCGCCCGCAAGGCCATCGCGCAGGCCGCCGCGGTGCTGAATGGCAAATCAGTATTCTTCTTTCCCGACAGCCAGCTTGAGATTCCGCTGGCCCGGTTCCTGACCCGCGAATGCGGCATGACGGCGATCGAAGTAGGCTCTCCCTATATCCATGATGCGCTGGTTGGACCCGATCTCGACCTGCTGCCGGCAGGCCCGCGCATCAGCGAAGGTCAGGACGTCGAAAAACAGCTTGACCGGGCCCGCGCGGCCCGTCCTGACCTGACGGTCTGCGGGCTTGGCCTTGCTAATCCGCTGGAGGCCGAGGGCCTGTCTACCAAATGGGCCATCGAACTGGTGTTCACCCCGGTCCATTTCTACGAACAGGCCGGTGACCTCGCCGGGCTATTTTCGCGCCCGCTGCGCCGCAAGTCTCTCCTGAAGCTGGAGGCTGCGGAATGAAGCTGACCGTCTGGACCTATGAGGGCCCGCCGCATGTTGGCGCGATGCGCGTCGCCACCGCGATGAAGGGCCTGCATTACGTCCTGCACGCGCCGCAGGGCGATACCTATGCCGACCTGCTTTTCACGATGATCGAGCGGCGCAACCATCGCCCGCCCGTCACCTACACGACGTTTCAGGCCCGTGATCTGGGGTCTGACACCGCGATGCTGTTCAAGGACTCCTGCCGTCAGGCCGTTGAACGGTTCAATCCGCAGGCGATCATTGTCGGCGCATCCTGCACGGCGGAACTGATTCAGGATGATCCGGCCGGATTGGCCGAAACGATGGGTCTGTCGATCCCGGTTATCCCGCTCGAACTGCCGTCCTATCAGCGCAAGGAAAACTTTGGCGCGGATGAGACGTTTTTCCAGATTGTCCGCCATCTGGCAAAACCGCAGGCGCGTACGGCGCGGATCACCTGCAATATCCTTGGCCCGACGGCGCTGGGCTTTCGGCACCGCGACGATGTCGAGGAAATCAGCGGCTTGCTGTCAGACCTTGGCGTCGATGTGAATGTGACGGCTCCGCTGGGTGCCACGCCCGCCGATATTGCCCTGCTGCCTGCGGCCCATTTCAATGTCCTGCTTTACCCTGAAACCGGCGAGGCTGCTGCACGCTGGCTGGAAAAGACTCATGGTCAGCCCTGGACCAAGACTGTGCCCCTTGGTGTCGGTGCCACCCGTGATTTCATCGCGGAAGTGCAAAACATCACCGGGCTGAGCGGCAAGGCCGACGAAAGCCGGTTGCGGCAGCCATGGTGGAGCCGGTCGGTGGACAGCACCTATCTGACCGGCAAACGCGTGTTCATCTTTGGGGATGGTACCCATGTGGCCGCTGCGGCCCGGATCGCGCGCGACGAGATGGGGTTCGAAGTTGCTGGCATCGGTTGCTACAACCGCGAAATGGCGCGGCCCATTCGCGCATTGGCCAAAGAACTTGGTCTCGAGGCGCTGATAACCGACGATTATCTGGAGGTCGAAGCCGCGATAGAGGCGCTGGCCCCCGAGATGATCCTTGGCACCCAGATGGAGCGGCATATCGGCAAGCGGCTGGGCATCCCCTGTGCGGTGATATCCGCTCCGGTGCATGTGCAGGACTTTCCCGCCCGCTATTCGCCGCAGATGGGGTTCGAAGGCGCGAATGTGATCTTTGACACCTGGATTCATCCGCTGGTGATGGGTCTGGAAGAGCATCTGCTCACCATGTTCCGCGACGATTTTGAATTTCATGATGATGCGGGCGCGAGCCATCACGGTGGCCACGCACCCAAGGCAGTGGAGCGCGAGGCCGAGGTGATTGCGCCAGAGCCCGCCATCGCCGCAATGGCCATACCCGACAACATCATCTGGCTGGGCGATGCAGAGCGCGAGCTGAAGAAGATCCCGTTCTTTGTGCGCGGCAAGGCCCGCCGCAACACCGAAACCTATGCCGCCTCAAGGGGCCTGCAACAGATCAGCATCGACACGCTTTATGAGGCAAAGGCCCATTATGCGCGATAACTCCGGACAGGGCGCGTTCAACTTTGTCATCGTGACATTGGACCAGCACACCGCTGGCCCTGCGGCGCGGGCGCGTGACCGGCTGGTTGCCGACTTCCCCGGTCTGGTCATCTCGATCCACGCTGCAGCGGAATGGAGCGAGAATCCCGCAGCATTGGCCGATGCCAAACAGTCGGTCGCTCATGCCGATATCGTCATGGCCAATATGCTTTTCCTTGAGGAACATACCAACGCGATCTTGCCGGAACTGCGTGCGCGGCGTGATGATTGCGACGCGATGATTGCGATCATGGCCGACAGCGACGTGGTCAAACTGACCCGGATGGGCGATCTCGACATGTCCGCCCCTGCCTCGGGAGCGATGAAATTCCTCAAGTCGCTGCGTGGCAGCAAACCCTCATCGAGCAATACCGGCTCCAGCCAGATGAAAACGCTGCGCCGCCTGCCAAAGATCCTGCGCCTTATCCCCGGCAAATCGCAGGACCTGCGTAACTGGTTCCTGTCGATGCAATATTGGCTAGGCGGGTCGGACGACAATATCGAGCAGATGATCCGGATGCTGGTGTCGCGCTATGCCACGGGCGTGGAGTGGCGCCGGGTCAAGGCGCGCGCGCCGGTCGAATACCCCGATGTCGGTGTCTATCACCCAGACCTGCCCGGCCATCACATTTCCACCGATGCCAATGACCTGCCAAGCCCCGCCGTGACCACCGCGACGGTCGGCCTGCTGATGCTGCGCTCTTATATCCTCGCCTCGGATACCGCGCATTATGATGCCGTGATCCGCACGTTCGAGGCCAAGGGGATGCGGGTGATTCCGGCCTTTGCCGGAGGTCTGGATGGAAGCCCCGCCATTGAGGGATATTTTCAGGGCAAGGTCGATGCGATGGTGTCGCTGACCGGGTTTTCGCTGGTCGGTGGCCCGGCGTACAATGACAGCCCGGCAGCGGTGAACCTGCTTTCCAACCTCGACGTGCCCTATATCGCAGCACAGCCGCTGGAGTTTCAGACGCTGGGCCAGTGGGCCGACAGCCGGCAGGGGCTTGGCCCTGTTGAGACGACGATGCTTGTGGCCCTGCCCGAGATTGACGGCGCGACCAATCCGACGGTGTTTGGCGGACGGCATGGCCCTGATGGTTGCACTGGCTGTCCGGTGCCCTGCCATCCCGGCGGTCAGCGCGGCGGCTTGTCCAAGGCGATGGCGCCCTGTCACGAGCGGATCAATGCTCTTGCCGACCGGACCCTGCGCATGGCCCGGCTGCGTCGCAAGGCCAATGCGGACAAGACGGTGGGTATCGTCCTGTTCGGATTTCCACCCAATGCCGGAGCAGTCGGAACCGCTGCTTATCTCTCGGTCATGGAATCGCTGTTCAACACCCTGCATCACATGAAATCCCAAGGCTATGATGTGACGCCACCCGCCGATGTGGACACGCTGCGTGCGATGATCCTCAAAGGCAACGCCGCGCAGTTTGGCCAAGAGGCCAATGTCGCTGCCCATGTCAGCGCCGATGATATCGTGCGCCAGACTCCTTGGTTGGCCGAGATTGAATCGGTCTGGGGTCCCGCTCCCGGCCGCGTGATGAGCGATGGGCGTGGCGTGTTCATTCTGGGTGCGCAGTTTGGCAAGGTCTTTGTCGGGGTGCAGCCGACCTTTGGTTACGAAGGCGACCCGATGCGCCTGCTGTTCGAGCATGGCTTTGCACCGACCCACGCCTTTGCCACCTTCTATCTGTGGCTGCGCAACACGCTGAAGGCGGATGTGCTGCTGCATTTCGGGATGCATGGCGCGCTCGAATTCATGCCGGGTAAACAGGCGGGCGCGGGGCGCAAATGCTGGCCTGACCGCCTGATCGGCAATATGCCCAATGTCTATCTTTATGCGGCCAATAACCCCTCCGAAGCGACGCTTGCGAAACGCCGCAGCGGTGCGGTCACGATCACGCATCTGACGCCGCCACTGGCTGCTGCTGGCCTGTACAAGGGGCTGGCCGATGTGAAGGACAGCCTGAAACGCTGGCGCGAATCGGGTGCGGATGCCACCGGGCGGGCCGAGTTGGAAGTGTTGATCCGCGAACAAGCTGCGGCTGTCGATCTCGACGCCGGTGATCTGAACAGCCTTTGGCTGCGCCTGCTCGAAACCGAAGGGTCGCTCATCCCCGACGGTTTACATGTGGTGGGCCGTCCGATGTCAGACGCCGACCGCGCCGCGATGCTGGACCTGATGGTGCATGCCGATCCGACAGCTCGCGCCCGCGCCGATGCGGCGCTGCGTGGCAACAGCGAACTGACCGGGCTGATGCGCGCGCTCTCTGGCCATTACATTGCCCCGGTGCCGGGCGGCGACCTGATCCGCGCGCCCGAGATTCTGCCGACGGGCCGCAATATTCACGCGTTCGATCCGTTCCGGATGCCCACCGCCTTTGCGATGGCGGACGGGATGAAGCAGGCCACGTTGCTGATTGCCACCCATGCAAGCATGCCGCGCACCGTGGCGATGGTCCTCTGGGGCTCCGACAACATCAAATCTGACGGCGGCCCGATTGCGCAGGCGATGGCGCTGATGGGCACCCGCCCGCGCTTTGACAGTTTTGGCCGTCTGGCCGGGGCCGACCTGATCCCGCTGGCCGAATTGGGCCGTCCTCGCGTTGATGTCGTGATGACGCTGTCCGGGATTTTCCGCGACCTGCTGCCGCTGCAGACCCGGATGTTGGCCGAGGCGGCGTTGCGTTGTGCGATGGCAGATGAACCGCTCGACCAGAACTTTATCCGGGCCCATGCGCTGGCCTATGCGGCCGAGATGGGCTGTGACATGCAGACTGCCGCGCTGCGGGTGTTTTCCAATGCCGAAGGCGCATATGGATCGAACGTCAATGTGCTGGTCGATCAGAGCGTGTTTGGCGACGAGGACGAGTTGGCCGATGCCTATGAGAGCCGCAAAAGCTTTGCTTACGGTGTGAATGGCAAGACCCAGCAGAACACCGCCCTGCTACAAAAGGTGCTCAAGGACGTGGATCTGGCGTATCAGAACCTCGAATCCGTCGAACTGGGCGTCACCACGGTTGACCATTATTTCGATACGCTGGGCGGGATTGCCCGCGCCGTAAAACGCGCCAAAGGCGGCGTGTCCGCACCGGTCTATATCGGGGATCAGACGCGCGGTGTCGGCAAGGTACGGACTCTGCAGGCACAGGTCGCACTTGAAACCCGCTCGCGCAGTCTGAACCCCAAGTTCTACGAAGGCCTGCTCAAGCATGGCCATGAAGGCGTGCGCCAGATCGAAGCGCAGATCACTAATACGATGGGCTGGTCAGCGACCACCGGCGAGGTCGAGCCTTGGGTTTATCAACGGCTGTCCGAGACATTTGTTCTGGATGCAGCGATGCGCGAACGTTTGGCTGCGCTCAATCCGCAGGCCAGCATGCGCATGGCGAACCGCCTGCTCGAGGCGTCCGACCGGTCATATTGGACCCCGGATGCCGCCACACTGGCCGCGTTGCAAAACGCTGCCGACCAATTGGAAGATCGCATGGAAGGGATCGCAGCCGAATGACACGCCCCCTTCTCTCTACGACCAGAACTGAAAGGAGGCTCGCATGAGCCCCAGAGACGAAATACCAAACCTGCGCGGACTGGATGGCGAAGGCTCTGTCCAGGTGCATCAGGACGCCGATGCCAAGATTGAAGGTGCGCAGGTCTATGCCGTTTATGGCAAGGGCGGCATAGGCAAATCGACGACGTCGAGCAATCTGTCGGCGGCGTTTTCAATGCTGGGCAAGCGGGTGTTGCAGATCGGCTGTGACCCAAAGCATGACAGTACCTTTACGCTGACCGGGCGTTTGGTGCCGACCGTGATCGACATCCTCAAGGACGTGGATTTCCACGCCGAGGAACTGCGTGTCGAAGATTTCGTCTTTGAAGGTTTCAACGGCGTGAAGTGTGTGGAGGCTGGCGGTCCGCCCGCTGGCACCGGCTGTGGTGGCTATGTCGTGGGCCAGACCGTCAAGCTGCTGAAACAGCACCACATGCTCGAAGATACCGATGTGGTGATTTTTGACGTGCTGGGTGACGTGGTCTGTGGCGGTTTCGCGGCTCCTCTGCAGCACGCTGACCGGGCGCTGATCGTGACGGCCAATGATTTTGACAGCATCTATGCGATGAACCGGATCATCGCCGCCGTGCAGGCGAAATCGGCCAATTACAAGGTGCGCCTAGCCGGTTGCGTCGCCAACCGAAGCAAGGACACCGACGAAGTTGACCGCTACTGCGCCACCGTCGGGTTCAACCGCTTGGCACATATGCCCGATCTCGATGCGATCCGCCGTTCACGCCTCAAGAAAAAGACCATTTTCGAGATGCCCGACGATCAGGATGTGGTGGAGGTGCGCGCCGAATATATCCGCCTTGCCCAAACGCTGCTGAACGGGACCGAGGGCACGACCCCCGCATCGTTGCCCGACCGGGAGATATTCGAGTTGTTGGGGTTTGACTGAGAATGGCTGACTACGCTGCCACACGCGACCGGGTCGAAGATTATTTTGACCGCACCGCCACCAAGACTTGGGAGCGGCTGACCTCGGACGCGCCGGTGTCGGGCATTCGTGCGACCGTGCGCGCGGGCCGTGACCGGATGCGCGCACTGATGCTGGCATAACTGCCATCCGATCTGCGCGGTGCGCGGGTGCTTGATGCCGGATGCGGCACCGGAACGATGGCGGTGGAGCTGGCCGCGCGCGGTGCGCAGGTGGTTGCGGCGGATATCTCGCCCGCGCTGATCGACATTGCACGCAAACGCGCCCCGGAAGGTGCCGCGATTCACTGGCACGCCGGCGATATGCTCGACGAAAGCCTGGGCCAGTTCGACCATATTCTGGCGATGGATTCGATGATCTATTACGCCGCCGCTGATGTGGCCGCGATCCTGAACCGTGCTGAGCCGCGCCTGTCAGGCAAGTTTGTCTTTACCATGGCGCCGCGCACACCTGCCCTGATGGCGATGTGGCAACTGGGCCGGCTCTTTCCCCGTTCCGACCGTTCGCCGGTGATGGTACCGCAGACCGCTGCCGCCATCGCCGGCGCGATGCGCGCTGCAAAGGTGCCGGGTCGGCTCGCCGAAATTGAACGGGTCCATTCGGGCTTCTATATTTCCACAGCGCTTGCTTTCGAGGGACGCCGCGCATGATTTTTCGGGCCAGATCACTCCAGAAACTGACATCGCGGATGTTGCCCTTCGCCGATGCGGCGAGCGACGGTCTGCCATTGCCACAGCTGCTGCGCATGTCACTTTTCCAGATCTCGGTCGGGATGGCGGCGGTGATGCTGCTTGGCACGCTGAACCGGGTGATGATCGTAGAATTGTCGGTGCCCGCCATGATCGTGGCTGCGATGATTGCGATTCCGGTGCTCATCGCGCCTTTCCGCGCGCTTCTTGGCTTTAAATCCGACAATTATCGCTCTGCCATTGGCTGGAAACGGGTGCCTTACCTGTGGTTCGGCACGCTCTGGCAATTCGGCGGGCTGGCGATCATGCCGATGGCGTTGCTGGTTCTGGCTGGCGATACCGCCATCGCCGCGAGCGATTTCGGACAGGTCGCGGCGGCGCTGGCGTTTTTGCTCACCGGACTTGGCATGCATATGACCCAGACAGCTGGTCTGGCGCTTGCCGCTGATCGCGCCTCGGACGAGACGCGGGCCAAAGTCGTGTCGCTGCTCTATGTCATGTATCTGCTTGGCATGGCGCTTTCCGCTATCATTATCGGGGCGCTTCTACGCGATTACACCTCGCTCCTGTTGGTCCAGGTCGTGCAGGGCACGGCGGTGGTCACGATCGTCCTGAACCTGATCGCCCTGTGGAAACAGGAAAAGATGGCGCCAATGACCAAAGAAGAGCGCAAGGCGCCGCAGCCGATGTTTGTTCAGGCCTGGGGGGATTTTACCAAAGAAACCGGCGTGTTGCGGATGATCATCGTCGTGTTTCTCGGCACGATGGCCTTTAATATGCAGGATGTTTTGCTGGAGCCGTATGGCGGCGAGATCCTTGGCCTTTCGGTGTCGAGCACCACTTTGCTGACCGCCCTTTGGGCCACTGGTGCGCTGATCGGTCTGGGACTGGCCGCGCGCTGGCTGTCGGGCGGGCTTGACCCGTTCCGGATGGCCTCACGCGGGCAGGGCTGTTCAGTTCTTTCATTTATAAGCCAATCTGCCGATGTGGCTGATGCCACCGAGGGCGTTGGCGTAGCGGTCTTGGCTGATTGAACGCTTCTGATTGAAGCGCAGGATATTG
>Ga0105050_10005322_pt1 | contig 16565 bp, 12 predicted proteins | sample FRY01_FD_78088 | JGI IMG/M metagenome (GOLD analysis project Ga0105050, IMG submission 78088) | Freshwater microbial communities from Lake Fryxell liftoff mats and glacier meltwater in Antarctica - FRY-01 | ecosystem: Environmental > Aquatic > Freshwater > Ice > Glacier meltwater ... | reverse complement strand
CGCAATCGAAGGCGAAGCCCGGGCCGGTGTGGCCGATGCTGGCGAGACCGCCGGGGTGTTCGGTCCAGCCCGCCCCGACCAGCTCGCGCGCCTCCGATACCGCGCGTGGCCACAGTGCCGGTCCCAGCGGATTGCTCCACAGCGCGTGTTTGATGTCGGTCAGCAGCAGTTCCTGATGCTGCTGTTCGTGCGCGAGGCCCAGTTCGATCAGCGCCTCAGCGGCCGGATCGTCCAGCACCCGCTCCATCGCCGCATCGACATGCGCGCGATAGTCCAGCACTTGCGCCAGCGAAGGGCGCGACAGCAGCCCGCGCGAAAACCGCGCGATCCGCTCGCCCTCGGCCTCGTAGTAGCTGTTGAACAGGAACGGCCAGTCGTCATTGAACCGCGCGACGCCCCGCTCACGCAGGATGAACGTCTCCAAGAACCAGGTGGTATGCGCCAGGTGCCACTTGGCGGGTGAGGCATCCTCCATCGACTGCAACGTGGCGTCGGCATCGGAGAGCGCTGCCGCCAGCTCCTCGCTCAGCCCGCGCACGGCGCGATAGCGTCGAGCCAGCGAAGGTTCGTCCCCTTCGGCCGACAAGTGGGTCGGCTCGGCCATCCCCATGGATTCGATCTGGTTCATCGCCCGCATCTTGCCGCAAAGCGCATGGGGTTCAAGATTTGTTCCCGCGCTTGCATGAACGCGTTCACGCGCTACCAAAATGTTCCCGTTGCGCGCGCAGGAAACCCGGAATGAAAACGACCCAGGCCTTTTTCGAGACAACCGGCGGACCCGAAGTGATCCAGTGGCGCGAGGTCGAGCTGGCCGACCCCGGCCCGGGTGAGGTGCTGGTCCGCCACGAGGCGGTCGGCCTCAACTTCATCGACACCTATTTCCGCACAGGGATGTATCCCGCGCGTCTGCCGGCCGGGTTGGGAATGGAGGCCGCAGGCATCGTCGAGGCGGTCGGCGCCGGCGTCACCACGATCTCTCCGGGGGACCGGGTGGCCAGCATCGGGCCGGGGCTCGGTGCCTATGCCTCGGCAGTGATCGCCAAGGCGAATACGCTGTACCGGGTGCCCGAGGGTATCGACAGCCGGACTGCGGCGGCGGTGATGCTCAAGGGTGCGACGGTCGAATGTCTGGCTGAGAGGGTCGTCCGCCCGCAGGCGGGTGAATGGGTCCTCGTCCATGCCGCAGCCGGAGGCGTCGGGCTGCTGCTCGTGCAATGGCTGACCTCGCTCGGGGTGCGGGTGATCGGCACGGCCGGCAGCGCGGCCAAGCTGGACCTGGCGCGGGGAGCCGGGGCCGAACTGGCGCTGCCCGCCGACGCACCCGACCTGGCCGAGCAGGTCCGCGCCGCGACTGGGGGCCACGGCGTGCGGGTGGCCTATGACGGGGTCGGCGCGGCAACCTGGCAGGTGTCGCTCAAGAGCACTGGCAGGCGAGGCACGGTCGTCAGCTTCGGCAATTCCAGCGGCGCGGTGACCGGGGTCGCCCTGCGCGATCTCGCAGTCCATGGCTCGCTCTACGTTACCCGTCCGGGGTTGTACGACTATTACCTCGATCCGGCCGAGCGCCAAGCGGGGGCGCAGCGGCTGTGGGAGATGGTCGGTTCGGGCAAGCTCTCGGTAACGATCGGCCAGACCTACCCTCTGGCCGAGGCCGCCCAGGCGCACCGCGATCTGGAAGCGCGGCGCACCATCGGATCGACGCTGCTGATCCCCTAGGGCTGATCCCCTAGGGCTGATCCCCTAGGGCTGATCCCCTAGGGCTGATCCCGTAGGGCTGATCCGCTAAGCCGCCCGCGCCGCACCCTTCGCGCTGCGTTCCAGGTTGAGCATCTCGGCCAGCAGGAACGCCAGTTCGATCGACTGCGCGGCGTTGAGGCGCGGGTCGCAATGGGTGTGATAGCGGTCGCCCAGCGCTTCGTGCGTAATCGCCACCGCGCCGCCGACGCATTCGGTCACGTCCTGCCCGGTCATCTCGATATGGATGCCGCCCGCGTGAGTGCCCTCGGCGCGGTGGACCGCGAAGAAGCCGCGCGTTTCGGCCAGGATGCGGTCGAACGGCCGGGTCTTGTAGCCCGAACTGGCCTTGACCATGTTGCCGTGCATCGGGTCGCAGCTCCACACCACCGGATGCCCCTCGCGCTGGACCGCACGGACCAGCGGCGGCAGGCCCGCTTCGACCTTGTCGTGGCCAAACCGGCTGATCAGCGTCATCCGCCCCGGCTCGCGCCCCGGATTGAGCGTGTCGAGCAGCCGCAGCAGCGCGTCGGGGGTCAGGCTCGGCCCGCACTTCATCCCCAGCGGATTGCCCACCCCGCGCAGATATTCGACATGGGCCGAGCCTTCGAAGCGCGTCCGGTCGCCGATCCACAGCATATGCGCGGACGTATCGTACCAGCCTCCCGTCAGCGAATCCTGCCGGGTCAGCGCCTGCTCGTAGGGCAGCAGCAGCGCCTCGTGGCTGGTGAAGAACTGGGTGCCCTGAAGCTGCGGCACGGTCTGCGGATTGACCCCGCAGGCCTGCATGAAATCGAGCGCCTCGCTGATCCGGTCGGCGGTCTCGGCGAACTTGCTGGCCCACGGCGAGCGCCCGATATGCTCGAGCGTCCACTGGTGGACCTGGCGCAGGTTGGCATAGCCGCCGCCCGCAAAAGCGCGCAGCAGGTTGAGCGTGGCGGCGGCCTGGCTGTAAGCCTTGACCATCCGCTCTGGATCGGGGCGGCGGGTCGCCTCGTCGAATTCGATGCCGTTGATGTTGTCACCCAGATAACTGGGCAGCTCGACCCCGTCGATCGTCTCGACCGGCGACGAGCGCGGCTTGGCGAACTGGCCGGCCATGCGCCCGACCTTGATCACCGGCAGCTTGCTGGCGAAGGTCAGCACCACCGCCATCTGGAGCAGCACGCGAAACGTGTCGCGAATGTTGTTGGGGTGGAACTCGGCGAAGCTCTCCGCGCAGTCGCCGCCCTGCAACAGGAATCCGCGCCCGGCGGCGACCTCAGCCAGCTCGGCGGTCAGCGCGCGCGCCTCGCCCGCAAAAACCAGCGGCGGATAGTTGCCCAGCGTCGCTTCGACCGAAGCCAGCGCGGCGGCATCGGGATAGACCGGCAGGTGCCGACCTTCATGCATACGCCAGGTATCAGGGGTCCAGTTGCTCGCCACGGGTAACGCTCCTTTGCGGGGGCGGGCCTTACTCCGGGGTGCCGCGCAATGCAAAAGTCGCATTTGGAACCGGTTTAGCGCGCTCCGTCGTGCGGCCCCTCGGTCCCCGCATCGCGGGCGGCGATCAGCGACTGCGGCAGGACCTGCAACCGCCAGCTCTTGTCCTTGGCAAAATAGCGCCGGGCCAGCGCCTGCATCGCCTCTGGGGTGGTCTGGCTGTAATCGTTCAGGATCGATCGGACCTCGCCCAGCCGCGACGGATGGGTTGCCGCGCCCTCGAGCTGGAACAGCCAGAACCCGTTGCCGGTCGCCGCACGGCTGATGAGCTGCTTGAGCGGTTCGGTGATGCGGACCAGTTCGTCCGGGGTCGGCGGCGCGGCAACCAGCTCGGCGGCAATCTCGTCCGCCGCGTCGAAGAACGCCGGAACCGATTGCGGGGTGAGCTGCGCGGCGGCGGCGATATAGCCGCCGGTCTGGCGGTCGAGCGGCCAGTTGCTTTCAACCTGCGGGGCATAGCTCGCCCCCAGTTTTTCGCGCATCCGCTCGAACAGGCGGTTATTGAACAGCTGGCTGAGGATTTCGAGCTGGCGCGATTCCTGCACCCCGGCACGCCCCGCACCCGTCGGCCAGGCGACCATCGCGGCGGCCTGGTTGGCATCGCCGCGATGCGACAGCAGCACCGGCTCGGTCACCGGCGCGGGAAAGGCTGGCGCGAACACCGGCGCGGGCATCGGCTTGCGCGCGGCCAGTGCGCCAAACGTCTTCTCGAGCGCGGCGATCGCATCTTCGCGCTTGAAATCGCCGAACAGGTCGACCTCGACCGGGCCGCTCGCCAACAGCGGCTCCCATACCCGGCGGAACCCTTCGGGCGTCGTTGCGGCGATTTCGGCCGGGGTCGGGGTCTTGAGCCGCGGGTCGAGGCCATGGGTCAGCCACTTCAGATCGCGTTCGAGCACCGCCTGGGGCGACGAGGCATAGCTTTCGTACTGGATCCGCGCCGCTGCCTGTGCCCGGACCACCGGATTCCTGTCCCAGCGCGGCGTGGCCAGCTTGGCGGCGAACAGGTACAGCTGGTCCTCGAGATCGGACGGTCGGGTGTCGGCGGAGAATTCGAAGGTGTCGTCCTCGACCGTAAAGTCGAAACCCATCTTGCGCCCGGTCGAAATCCGGTCGAGTTCCTCCTGCCCCAGCGTGCCCTGCCCGCTGCCAACCAGCGCGCCGCCGGCCAGGGCGACATAGGCCGCGTCCTCGGGCCGGATCGCACCGTAGCCCTGGCCGAAGCGGACCTTGACCATCACCCGGCCCGGCTCCGCATCGTTGTTCCACATCAGCACCTTGACCCCGTTGGACAAGGTCAGTCGTTCGATCTGGAGCAGGCCGGTGGGCGCGGCTTCGACCACCTTGCCCGGCGCGCCGATCGGCGGCAGATCGGCAAAGCTGAGCGGAACCGCCGAAACGCGCGCCGATCCGTCGGGCACCACCCGGGTAAGCAGCGCGGTCCGCAGGCTGGCGTCGCTGGCCTCGTTGGCTCCCGGGGTGATGAGGATCGGGCGGGTGACGGTGCCCGTGAACAGCGAGCGGGTGTGTTTGAGCAGCGCTTCGGGGGTGAAATCGCCCCGCATGTCGCGGAACACCGAAAGCACCGTTTCGGGCGAGGCCACGGTCTCGCGGATGTCGACGGCGCGGACGATATCGTCGGCCAGCTTCGAGCCCGCGAGCGTGCCGCGCGTTTCGACCGGGACCGCGAAGGCGACATCGAATTCGGCGATCTCGCGTTCGATTTCGGCCGGGCTCGGTGGGGTGGCGAGCGCGTCGGCGATGACCGATCGCACGTCCTTCAACGCCGCCTGCCAGTCCTCGCTCAGCGGAGTGACCGAGACGAAGGTCGCGTCAGCGGAACGGCTGATGTCTTCCTGGTTGACCTGCGCGGCGAGATAGCTGCCCCCGGCGCGGGCATGGGCTTCGAGCCGCCGGTTGATCAGCGCCTGCGCCATCTGGTCCAGCATCAGCCCGCGATTGTAGGCGATCGTATCGTTGACCGGCTTCCACGGGCGCAGGATCGCGTAATTGACTAGGCGCGGGAGATCGGGTTCGACCAGCACCCTGGCTTCACCCACCGGACCGGATTCACTGGCGCGGGGATCGCTGCCGGCCGGCGCGACCGGCTCGCCAAAACTGGGAGCGCGCACCGGCTTGCCCTTGACCTTCCAGTCGCCGAACCATTTTTTGGTCAGCCGCTCGAGTTCGGCCGGGGTCGTGTCCCCGGCCACCACGATCACGGTGTTTTCGGGCCGATACCAGCGTTGGTGGAATGCGCTGACCGAGGCTTGGGTAGCGGCGTTGAGCGTATCCTCGCGACCGATCGGCGAGCGGTCGGCGAGCGGCTGGCCCGCAAAATAGAGCGCGCGGGTTGCTTCGGCGACACGCTGCGGCGCGCCGCCGCGCTCGCGCATTTCGGCCAGCACGATCGGCAATTCGGTCTTTAGCCCGGAAGCGGTGAAGATCGGCGCGGTGACCATGCCCGAAAGCAGCTTGAAGGTTTCCTCGAGGTTTTCGGGCGTCGCGTTGGGCAGGTCGAGCTTGTAGACCGTCTGGGTCGGCGTGGTTTCGGCATTGGTATCGCTGCCGAACGTCGCGCCAAGCCGCTGCCAGCGCGGAATCGCTTCGCCTTCCTTGAGGTACTTCGATTCGCGGAAGGTCAGATGCTCGATCAGGTGGGCAAAGCCCCGTTCCGAATCGCTCTCATGCAGCGAACCGGCGTCGATCCGGATGCGGATCGAGACCTGGTCGGGCGGCACGCCATTGTGGCGAACCGCATAGCGCAGACCGTTGGACAGCACGCCGAAAGTCCACTCGGGATCGACCGGGACGTCGCTGCCCTGGTAGAGCCACGGAGCTTTACCAGTCTCGGGCCCAGCCGCATGAACCGCCGCAGGCGAAGCGCCCAGCAGCAGAAGAGGGATAAGAAAAGCGAAGCGCCGCCGGGCGCGAAGACTGGATCGCATGGTTCGCGGTATACGGGGGGTAAAGGTGAAGGGCCAGTGAATAGGACCGGCGCGGAGCAGCTTCAGCCCCTTAGTCGCTCGCCCCGAGATAGCCCAATTGACCCGCCTTGAAGATGGTCTGCGCGCGGTTGACCGAGTTGAGTTTTTCGCCGGCGCGGTGGATATGATACCGCACCGTCGCGTGGCTTAGCCCGATGATCATGGCGACCTCGCGATCGGTCTTGCCGATCGCGGCCCAGCGCAGACATTCGACCTCGCGCTTCGACAATTCGCAATCTGACGGGATGCGCCGCTTGGTCCGCATGGCGCCGACATAACCGGCAATGAACCGGCGGGTTATCAGCCCCAGCGTCTCGCCGATCGCCGCAAATTGCACCGACATGTCGTCCTGCGCGCGCGACAGCGGGACATAGCAGCTCGACGAAATCTGCGCGAACGGCAGATGCATCGGCACGACGATCGCCGCTGCATATTTGCGGTTGGCGTCGAAATAGCGCTGCAGGCTGATCTCGTCGAGATAGTGGTTTGGGATCTCGGTAAAGAAGCCTTTCGCGCTGCACCAGAACGGCTCGCTTTCGTAGCGACACGAACGCGGCAGCGGCGAATGCAGCGCCAGGCGATGATCCTCCCACCAGCGTTCGCCATCGCCCAGCCAGCCGAACACCTCTCCCGCCAGAACATTGCCGTCGGCATCGACCATCGGTTCGTTGGACGAGATGTCGGCGGTCAAGGCCGCGCGCAGCGCATTGGCGCGGGCAAACTCCTCGATTGCCTCGGCAGCGTCGCGAATATCGTCGATGGTGCGGATCGTGACCCGACGCATCAAATCATCGAGTAACGGGCGTCCCACCGAGGCGGGTGCCAAGTGTGCAATCTCTCCCATCCGCCGGGTATTTCACGATGCGCCCGCTAACGCAACCAGGCACAGCGACGAGGTAGCGAGCGGTGGTTTCAATCGGAGTTTGCAGCGCACTCACACGCGGTTCGCGCGCACCCGCTCTTGCGCGGTCGGCACCGGTGGTGGCATCCTGTCGCGGGCCAGAATTCCATCAGGAGAATCGCCATGAAGCATTTCGTTCTCGCCGCCGCCGCAGTGGCTGCTTTTACTGTCCCGGCCTTCGCCATCGACGGCAGTTCGGCCGAGGGCGGCCGCAAGCTGACCGCCACGCTGAGCGGAGCCACCGAAGTCCCCGCCCCCGGCGATACCGACGGCCGCGGCAGCGGAGAGTTCCGGGTCAATCCCGGCCAGGGCTCGCTCTGCTATTCCATAACCTGGAGCGGGATCGACGCCCCGACTGCGGCGCACATTCACAACGGCGCGGCAGGCGCGGCGGGCGGAGTTGCCGTGCCGCTGACCGTTGGCGCCGGCGGCGCGATCGAGGGCTGCGCCGGGATCACCCGCGATCAGGCCATGGCGCTGATCCAGTCGCCGGAAAACTTCTATGCCAACCTCCACAACGCCGCCTTCCCCGGCGGCGCGATTCGCGGACAGCTGGCGAAGTAGGCGTCAGGCGCGGAACTCGAACGCGGTTTCCCCCGCCGGATCGCCGAACAGGTCGAAGCGCCGCTCGGCGATCCGCCCGCGCCCTGCCCTCCCCTGACCCGAATGTTCGATCGCCACGACGGTCGAACAGCGCGTGCCGTAAACCGGGTTGCGGATAAACGGCGGGGTTGCGGCAGGCTCGGCGGGCACCTCGGACGGGCCGCGCGGGGGCAGCCCGCCCGCAGCGAGCGTCTCCGCGCGCAGCGCGGCGAACAACGGGTCGAAGCTGTCTTCCTCCGCCTCGATCCAGCCCAGCAGCGCCGCTTTCAATTGCAGCGTCTTGGGCCACGGTTCGTCCAGCGTGCCGTTCGACAGGCCATAGAGTCCCGATCCCAGCCCGGCGCGCAAGTCATCGGGGCGGTTGGTCAGGAATGTCGCACGTTCTCCGTCAGCCATGATCAGGTTGAACGGATTGAACACATCGAGCGGCGCGCGCGCCGGATCGGCATAGGGGCCTTTCCCGCCGAGCAGCCCGTCGACCAGGCTCCCGCGTGAGACTTTCGCCGGGTCGGGCAGCCCGAAGCCGCGCAGATTGGTGACCAGAACGAAACGCCCGGAGGCCGTGGACGTGGCCTCCGACACGCCCAGCCAGGTGCCGCCCGATTGCAGATCGCGCCCGGCGATAGTCCCGTCGCCGCGCCGTTCGAGCGGGGTGGCGGGCCGTTCGTGGTATTCGTCGCGATTGCCGATCGCCACCAGCCGCCAGCGCGGATGCGCCATCCAGGCCACCGCCGCGACACACATCAGACCAGAACCATCAGATAAGGCCCTTGGCTTTCAGCGAGACGTGCCCCTCGCGCCCGATGATGACGTGATCGTGGACCGAGATACCCAGCAGCCGCCCGGCTTCCGCGATCCGCTGGGTAATCTGGATGTCGGCGCGGCTCGGCTGGGGCGAGCCGGATGGGTGGTTGTGGACCAGGATCAGCGCCACAGCGCCCAGATCGAGCGCGCGGCGGATCACCTCGCGCGGGTGGATCGCCGCCTCGTCGATCGAGCCATCGCCGACGTGGTGGTCCTCGATCAGCAGGTTCTGCGCGTTGAGGTAAAGCACTCGCACCCGCTCGACCGTCAGATGCGCCATGTCGATGTGGAGATAGTCGATCAGCGCCTGCCAGCTCGCCAGCACCGGCGCGGCGCGGACCGATTGGCGCGCCAGCCGCCGGGCCGCGTGGGCCACGATGGTCAGCGCGGCGGCGCTGGTCTCGCCCATGCCGGGATGCAGCGCCAGGTTCCTCGGATCGGCGTTAAGCACCCCCGCCAGGCTACCAAAGCGCTGGATCAGGCTGCGCGCGATCGGTTTGACGTCCTTGCGCGGGATCGCCCCCATCAGCAGGTATTCGATCACCTCGTGATCGCCCAGCGCGTCGATTCCGCCGGTCAGCAGACGCTGACGGAGGCGGGCGCGGTGGCCGGCAGCGGGGTTGGCAGGCGTTTCGGTGGGAAACAACTCGGGCGGCGCATCTACGGGCATTGCAACCTTCCCGGTGGCTCGAGCGTTGGGCTGCGAAGCATTGCCTTTGCCGGGCGGTGTGCGCAAGTGTGAGGCGATGGCGGCCAGCGACGAAGCAAGCGAAGCGGAGCGCGACCCGCCCGGCGACTTGCCGCGTCGCAGCTGGCTGCGTGTGGTCGGCGTGATCGCCGTCATCGCCGCGCTGCTGCTGGCGATCCTGTGGACCCAGCGCGAGCGGATTGCCGATAACGTGATCGGCCGCGAACTGCGCGCGCGCGGTATTCCGGCGACTTACGTGGTGACCCGGATCGGTGCGCGGCAACAGGTGCTGCGCAACCTGGTGATCGGGAATCCCGCCCGCCCGGATCTGACGGTCGCCAGCGCAACGGTCGAAATCCGTTACCGGCTGGGCTTCCCCGCCATAGGTCGGATTACGCTCGACCAGCCCCGGCTGTTCGGCAGTTACCGCGGGGGCAAGCTGAGCTTCGGCGCGCTCGACCCGCTGCTGTTTACCGGGAGCACCGAGCCGTTCGCGCTGCCCGCGCTCGATCTGGCGATCAACGACGGCCGCGCCTTGATCGAGACCGATTTCGGCCCGCTGGGGATCAAGGCGCAGGGGGCCGGCAAACTCGACGACGGGTTCGCCGGGGTCCTCGCGGTCGCCGCCCCGAAACTGGGCAACGAAGCTTGCGCGGCTGGCGGGACAAGCTTTTATGGCCGGGTCAACGTCGCCGATGGACGTCCGCGCTTTGCCGGGCCGCTGCGGCTCGCCAGGCTCGCCTGCGCCAAGCACGGCCTGACGCTGAACGACGCTGCGGTGCGGCTCGATGCGGTGCTCGACAAGGATGCGGCGGGGGTGGACGGATCGGCCCGGGTGGTCTCCGGCGCTGCGGCTTACGGCCAGAACCGTGCCGCCGCGCTCGACGCCAAAACGCGGTTCACCTGGCGCAACGATACCCTGGCGGTGCGCTTCGATGGCGGCGCAAACCGGGTCGCGACCCCGGCGCTGGCTTTCGCCCGGCTCGCCAGCGCGGGCACCCTGCGCGCGCGCGAAGGTTTCGACCGGATCGACTATCAGGGCTCGGTGACGGGCCAGAACGTCCAGCCGGGCGGCGCGGTCGATGCCTCGCTCGCCCGCGCGCAGACCGGCTCCAAGGGCACCCTGCTCGCCCCGCTGCTCGCGCAGTTGCGGAGCGCGTTCGCCCGCGAAGCCACGGGCAGCCGCTTCACCGCCGATCTCGATTACCGCATGAGCGACGGCAGCTACACCCTGACCATCCCGCAAGCCGGGCTGACCGGGGCGAGCGGGGCGGCGCTGCTCGCCGTATCGCGTCTCTCGGTGCGCGGTGGTGGAGACCGCGCACCGCGTCTTGCGGGCAATTTTGTCACGGGCGGCCCGGGCCTTCCGCGCATCGCCGGGCGGATCGAGGGTTCGCCGGCCGGCAATTCGATCATGCGGCTGACAATGGCCGAATACCGCGCGGGAACATCAGCGCTCGCCCTGCCCCGCCTGGCCCTCGCGCAAAGCGCCGACGGTTCGCTCGGCTTCATCGGCGAGATGCGCGCCAGCGGGCCGCTGCCCGGCGGGTTCGCGCGCAACCTGGCGCTGCCACTCGATGGCAGGCTGGGTGCGAATGGCGAGCTGGCGATGCTGCGCCAATGCACCACGCTGCGCTTCGATCAGCTCAACCTCGCCAGCCTGACGCTCGAGAAGCGCGGCCTGCTGCTGTGCCCCCAACGCGGCGCTGCGATCCTGCGCTATGGCGCGGGTGGCCTGCGGATCGCGGCCGGTACCCCCTCGCTCGATCTCACCGGGCGACTGGGCCAGACCCCGGTACGGATCGCCAGCGGCCCGACCGGCTTCGCGTACCCCGGCGTCATGAGCGCGAAGCGGCTCGACATCGTGCTTGGCCCGGCGGCGACCGCCAGCCGGTTCGGGATCACCAACCTGACCGCCAATATCGGAAAAGAGATTTCGGGCCGCTTCGAAGGAGCCGACCTGCGGCTGGCCGCAACGCCGCTGGACATTACCGGCGCGAGCGGGCGCTGGCGCTATGCAAGCAACCGGCTGACCGTCGCCGAAACAAACCTGACCGTCAGCGACCGCGAGGCTCCCGCCCGGTTCGAGCCGCTCAGCGCCAGCGGCGCGACGCTGACCCTGTTCGCCAACCGGATCGACGCCGCAGCGGTGTTGCAAAACCCCGCGACGGCACGCGAAGTGGTCAGGGTCACGATCCGCCACGATTTGTCGACCACACGCGGCAGCGCCGATCTGGCCGTCGATGCCCTGACTTTCGATGCGGGACTTCAGCCCGACCAGATCTCGCGCCTCGCGCTCGGCACCATCGCCAACGCGCGCGGAGTGGTGCGCGGGACCGGGCGGATCGACTGGACCGCCGCCGGGGCCACCAGCAATGGTAGCTTCACCACCGACGATCTGGATTTTGCCGCCGCGTTCGGACCGGTCAAGGGGCTGTCGGGCACGGTGAATTTCACGGATCTTATCGGCCTTGTCACCGCGCCCGACCAGCAAGTGCGGATCGCCGCGATCAATCCGGGGATCGAGGTCAACGACGGCATCGTGCGGTTCGCGATCGCGCCGGGCCGGGTCCTGAAACTGGCCAGCGCAACCTGGCCGTTCCTTGGCGGCACGCTGAGCCTTGCGCCCACCGACCTGCGGCTGGGGGTTTCGGAGGCCCGGCGTTATGTCCTGCTGATCGAGGGGCTCGACGCAGCGCGGTTCGTCGAGCGGATGGGCCTCGCCAACCTCACCGCGACCGGGACCTTCGACGGCCAGCTTCCGCTGGTGTTCAGCGCCCCGCCCACCGGCGATCAGCTTGGCGCGGCGCTGGGAACCGTGCTGGGCGTGGGCACGCCGGCGAGCCTTGCGGTCGCGCAGGATTCACCCGGCAGCGGGCGACTGGTCGGTGGTCTGCTGACCTCGCGCCCGCCCGGCGGCAATGTCTCCTATGTCGGCGCGCTGACCTATCGCGACTTGTCGGCGATGGCCAATTTCGCCTTCCAGACGCTCCGCAGTCTCGATTACCGGACGATGACGGTTTCTCTCGACGGTGCGCTGGAGGGCGAGATCGTCACCCGCGTCAAGTTCGACGGGGTACGCCAGGGCGCCGGTGCCAAGCGCAATTTCCTGACCCGCGCGGTGGCCAGCCTGCCGATCCAGTTCAACGTCAACATCCGCGCGCCGTTTTATCAGCTCGCGACGTCCTTGAAGGCGATCTACGATCCGGCCTTCGTCAAGGACCCGCGCGAGATCGGGCTGATCGACGCGGATGGCAAGGCGATTGCGCCTGCCCCTTCCCCCAGCCCCGAACCGACCATTCAGCCCCCGGAAAGCGAGACCGTGCCATGACAGCCCAGCAATTGACCGATCCGGCGAAGGCTGCGAGCATCCTTACATTGAGGGAGCTTGGCATGACAGGACCGGGTGGATTGCGGCGTGGCTTCAGGGCTGCGTCGATGTTGGGAGTTGTCGTGATGGCGGCAGGTCTGGGCGCTTGCGTAACCGTCAAGGCGCCGGACAAGCCGATCGTGATCGAACTCAACATCAATATCCGGCAGGAAGTGATTTATCGGCTGGCGCAGGATGCGGACAAGACGATCAATGAGAATGCCGAGATATTCTAGAGCGATTTCAAGCCGCATGGCATATCCGGCGGCTCGGAAATCGCGGCATGACAAGTACTGGTTCTAGGAGACGTTTCGATGATCCGCTCAGTGTTCACCCTTGGAACTGCGTTCGCAGCGCTGGCGCTGGTTCCGGCCGTCGCGCAGGCTCAGGCGCGCGACCCCGCCTATGCCGCGGCCCGCGCCGCTGGCCAGATTGGCGAGAAGATGGACGGCTACCTCGGTTATGTCGGCTCGCCCGCGCCCACTTTGCGCGCGGTGGTCGAGGACATCAACATCAAGCGCAAGGCCGTCTATGCCGAAAAGGCCCGCGCGAACAATGCGACGGTCGAGGAATATGCGCTGACCTCGGGTTGCCTGGCGATCGCCCGCACCACCCCGGGCGAGAGATACCAGGCGCCCGACGGAAGCTGGCAAACCCGCAGCAGTGCCCCGCCGATGCGCGACAGCCGCTGCCCGGCCTGAGAGTCAAACCTACCGCTCGCCGAACCTCAGCCCTGCCCACAGCGTGCGCGGGCCGCCGAGGTCGATCGAGCCGCCCTGGTTGCGGGTCACCACCCGCTCGTCGGCGAGATTTTCGCCGCGCAGGATCAGGCTTAGCCCGCTTCCGAGCGGCACGCGTGCAAACAGGTCGAGCGTCGTTGCGGCGGGCAGGGCGTCGGTTTCAAGGTCGTTTTCGAACTGGCGACCGATGTGGCGCAAGGTTGCCGCCAGCCGCCAGCCGGGGGTGGGCGACCACGCCAGCGTGCCGCTCGCCGATAGCCGGGCGGTCTGCGCCGGGCGCAGGCCGTCGAGCCGGGCGGCGATCCCGCTCGCCCGAACTTTCGCATCGGTGAAGGCGAGCGACAGGTCGGCGCTGACCGGCCCCAGCCGCGCACTCGCATCCGCTTCGATCCCGCGCGCACGCAGGGCATCGACGTTGCGGCGTTCGCGCAGATTGGGCGCGAGCGTGACGTTGGCGATCGCGTTGCCCAGCCGGTTATCGAACGCGGTCAACGACAGGCGCAGGGCCGGTGACGGGGTGACGTCGATGCCCGCCTCGAACCCGCGCAGCCGCTCGTTGCGGAGCGCCGCATTGGCCCGGGTGGTGACGGGAAACACCACGAACGGACGGTACAGCTCGTTGAGCGTCGGCACGCGGATCGCGCTGTAGGCCGCGGCGCGCAGCGAGGCTCCGCCGCCAGCGTCGAACACCGCACCGCCGCGCAGGGTGGTGTCCCAGCCAGCGCGGGTCGCGAAGCGATTGTCGACAGTGACCGCGCCCGCCGCGTTGCGTTCGGCGAAAAAGCCGTCGCGGATCGTCCAGCGGTCGGCGCGCAAGGCTCCGGTCAGGACCAGCCGCCCGCCCGCCCCGCCTCCCGGCGTCCAGTCGTCCTCGACGTAGAAGCCCAGATCGGTGTTGCGCCCGCCCGCGCGGCGCCGCGCGGTGACCAGGCCGGTGGCGGCACTGTAGGCTTCTTCCTGCAAGGTTCCGTCGGCGATCCGCAGGTCCGCACCCACCCGCACGACATGCCCGCCGCCGACCGGGGGACGCAGTTCCGCCTTTCCGCCGAGCCCGGTCGAAGGGGTGCGGCGCTGGTCGAGCGTTCGCCGCAGGCTGGTCGCGCTGATCACGACGTTGGAAAAGTCGCGCGCCTGGACATAGCCGAGCAGCTCGAACGCCCAGCGACCGCGCCCGACCAGCCGCAGGCTGGCATCCTGGCCGCTGCTGGTGCTGTCCGCCCCGGCGAACCGCAAAGTCCGCTCATCGTCGTAAACCAGACCCCGCATCTGCAGTTCGATCTGGTCGGCCAGCGGCGCGACCAGCCGCACTCCGCCCGACCAGCTGTCATACCGTGCGCGGACGCTGGCGGGTCCGCGTTGCGCGCGCGGGGTGGTGTGGAAGCCATCGCCGCGATCCCATCGGCCCGAGACCACCGCAAAGCCCGCGCCGAGCCGGGGGGCGAGCAAGGCGCTCACCTCGCTCGATCCCCGGTCGTCGAACAACAGCGAGCCCGAGACCGGGGAGAGGTCCTCCGGGCCGGCGCTATCGAGCGCGATGGTCCCCGCCACCGCGCCCGCGCCGAACCCGCCCGAGCCGCCGCCGCGCGTGACCCGCACCCGCGCGAGACCTTCGGGAGCCAGCGCAGAAAACGGGATGTAGCCGAAAAACGGATCGGCCATCGGCACGCCGTCGAGCAGGACCAGCGCGCGGCTGGTGGCGTTGCCGCCGAGCGCGCGCAGGGTCGCTCCCTGCGCCGAGGGGTTGGACGAGCGGCTGTCCGAGCGGCGAAACTGCTGGAACCCGGCGACACCGGCCAGCACTTCCTCGATCCGCCCCGAAGCAGCAGCGACCAGCCGCTCGCGCGCAATGACGGTCAGGTCGTAGGCCGGCCGCGCCGTTGGATCGGCCAGACCCTGGCCAGTCACAACGATCGGGCGGGCCGGTTCTACCTCGCCCTCCTGAGCCCGGACGGCGCCGGCATGGAGCAGCACGACCATCGCCGCTGCCCCGCAGATTGTCATACTTCGCATGATCTGGAGCGTAATCCCTGGAGAATGGCCCGAGGGACCGACTGCTTTTCACCAAGCGCATATCTCCCTTTCGGGCAAGTCTGCTCGATCGAGGCACGAGCCCGACAATGCCGCGCCCGCAGCGGCGAACAACCACCCCGGACGTGCTGGGACCGGGCCGGGCACGCTGACGATATTCGCCTGACGGACGCTGTAACCGCTTCCCCTTTCCGCGCGAATTCGGATAGGTCTAGGTCATGCTCCCACCTCCGCTCCCGCCCCGCCACGCGCTGTCGACCCGGCTCTGGCACTGGGTGAACTTCGTGTGCCTCGCGATTCTGTTCATGTCGGGGCTCAACATCTCGAATGCCCATCCGCAGCTCTACTGGGGTGAGTGGGGCTTCGATCCGCGCACCGCCTGGCTGCGCCTGCCCGAGTTTCCCGGCTGGATGACGATCCCCGGAACCTACAACCTGGCCGAGGCGCGGCTGTGGCATTTCCTTGCCGCCTGGCCGTTTGCGCTGGGGCTGACGATTTATCTGGTGGTGGCGCTGGTACGCGGCCACTTCCGCGATTTCGTGCTGCGGCGGAGCGAACTGCGCTGGGCGACGATCGTTGCCGACCTGCGTCAGCACCTCAAGTTCGATTTCACCGCACATCATGGCCGCTTCAACCTGATTCAGAAGTTCCTCTACATCGCGGTGCTGTTCGTCGGACTGCCGCTGATGATCTTCACCGGGTTGGCGCTCAGCCCCGCGATGGACGCGGCCTGGCCGTGGCTGCTCGATGTGTTCGGCGGACGCCAATCGGCCCGCTCGATCCATTTCATCATCGCCTGGGGGCTGTTCGGGTTCCTCGTGCTGCATGTTCTGGCTGTGCTGTTTTCGGGACCGGTCGGGCAGATCCGCGACATGATAAGCGGCGGGCGCAAGGTGGCGGGAGAAGCGGCATGAGCGGGCCCAGGATCGGACGACGCATGGCGCTCGGCGCGCTGATGACCGGCTTTCTCGGCGCCTGCAGCAAGGTTGCCGAAAGCGGACCCGGGGCGAGCCTGCTCGGCGCAGTCGAACGCTGGAACGAAGCGGTGCACCGCCTGATCACCAGCCACACCACGCTGGCTCGCGAGTTCGACAAGGCCGACATCTCGCCGACCTTCCGCGGCAATGGCACCACCCGCCCCGACGCTTTCGACTATGCGATCCAGGAAGCGGCGGGGTTTGCAAACTGGCGGCTGGCGGTGACCGGGCTGGTCGAGCGCCCGCTGTCG
>Ga0105050_10005319_pt1 | contig 16568 bp, 11 predicted proteins | sample FRY01_FD_78088 | JGI IMG/M metagenome (GOLD analysis project Ga0105050, IMG submission 78088) | Freshwater microbial communities from Lake Fryxell liftoff mats and glacier meltwater in Antarctica - FRY-01 | ecosystem: Environmental > Aquatic > Freshwater > Ice > Glacier meltwater ... | reverse complement strand
GGGGGGGGGGGGGCAGCAGGGGCGGCAGGTTTGATTGCCCGCAAATGATTTGCGGGTTGTGGCGTAAAGTCAACCCTACAGCAGACGCAGCGCTTTGCGCGGGTCATTTTTGGAAGACGGGTCCGCCGGTTTAACGGCCTAATCCAGCCTTCAAGCCGCCACAATCCCCCGGCCAGATTGGTCATCCGGAGGAGGCGCAGATGAAAGACTGTCCAGACGAATTCAGCGACGCCATGCTTGTCGAAGGGCGCACCGGCAGACGGGTGGCCTTGCTTGTCGATGGCGACAACATTGCACAGGATCTGGCGTCGTCGATCCTCGATCACGCAAAGCGGCTGGGGCAACTCGTGGTGCGCCGCGTTTATGGCAATGCGGTACAGCTGCCGAAATGGGACGGTTCTGCCGGCTTTCGCATGGTTCACAGCGCGTCGGGCAAGAACGCCGCCGATATGCTTCTGGTGATCGAGGCGATGGGGCTGGCGCAGGGCGGCGGGATAGACACCTTTGTCATCGTGTCGTCCGACCGTGATTTCACCCATCTTGCGCATCATCTTCGCGAACGGCATTTCCGCGTGGTCGGTATGGGCGAGGACAAGACGTCCGGCGCATTTCGCAACGCCTGCACCGATTTTCAGCCACTGGCGCGCAGCATTGCGCCGGCTGCGGCAGATGTGCCGAAAGCAACCCCGCCCGGGGCACCGACGCTGGACACCCATATCCGCGACCTGATCCGTTGCCACAAAGCCGGGTCGGCGGCCATGCCGATCAGCCTGCTTGGCGGGAAGATCCATCAGACATTGCGCGTCAAGGTCAAAACCACCATGCACGCGTCGTGGCGCGCCTATTTCGCTTCAAAGCCACAGCTTTATGCGCTTGACCCAAAAGGCCCCAACGCTCAGGTGCGCTATCTGCCCGCCGGATTTCATGCGATGGCTGCGGTGTGACACGGGGCTGCGATTGGTGACGCCTGCGTCCGCCAAAAACGCTAATCCTGTTTTTCCAGCAACCGGCGCACCTCGGCGCGAAGAACGTTCAGTTCGAACGGTTTCGAGATGAAGCCATCGGCGCCCAGATCCAGCCCCTTGCGGCGTTCGCTGGCCGATCCGCGCGCTGTCATCATCAGGATTTTCACTTGCGCCAGCGTGGGGTCTTGCCGCACGCGGTGGCATATCTCGAATCCCGACACATCCGGCAGCATCACATCCAACAGCACAAGGTCGGGAAGCGTGGCACGGATACGGTCCAGTGCGACCAGACCATGGGCGACGCGTTCGTGGACATAACCTTCGCGCGTCACCAGATATTCCAGTGCAATGGCGATGTTGTCTTCGTCTTCCACCACCAGAACGCGGTGGGTGCGGGCCGCCGGGACCATCGCAAATCCTTGTATGTGGGGGGCACAGCCTGCGGCCAGCCCGTCCGTTGCCGAAGAAAACGGCGCGCGCTGCGCCGGTTTGTTGCGTAACGGAGTGCGGGCCGGGGTATTGCACCCCCGGCCCGCAGTATCGCTTCGCGCTTAATCTTGTGCGAAGATGTCTTTCTTGTGGGTATCGCCCGGCACGAAGATCGCACCGATCACCACCGTCATCAACGCGATGACAACGGCATACCACAGGCCCGCATAGATGTTGCCCGACTGCGCCGAGATAGCGAAAGCCGTGGCAGGCAGCAGCCCCCCGAACCAGCCGTTGCCGATGTGGTAGGGCAGCGAAAGACCGGAATAACGAATGCGGGTGGGAAACAGCTCCACGAGCATGGCCGCGATCGGGCCGTAAACCATCGTGACCAGAATAATCAGGTAAGTCAGGATGGCGATGATCGTCAGCTTCTGGCCGGAGAAGACGTCGAAGAAGGTTTCGGCCTTGGCAACGGTGGTGTTATCGGCAGCAACCAGCGGATAGCCGGCGGCTGTCAGGGCTGCGGTCACGCTTTTCTCGAACGCGCCCTTGGTACCTTTGGCAGTATCCAGCGCTGTCTGTGCCGCAGCGATAGCCGCCGCATCAGTACCCGCTTGCGCGGTGGTCAGTGCTGTGGTTGCAGCGGCCACTTCTGCCGCGTTGGCGGTCGCGTCATAGGACGGGATCACCGTTTCACCGATCTGCACCGAAGCCAGCGTGCCCGCAGGCACGTCAACCGTGGAGGAGTTTACCGAGGTGCGCGACAGTTGCGCCTTCACGATGTCGCAGGAATTGGTGAATTTCGCCGTGCCGGTCGGGTTGAACTGGAACGAACAATCCTCCGGATCGGCAGACACCACGATCGTCGTCTGCTGGGCGGCGTGCAGGGCCGGGTTGGCGGTTTTCGTCAGCAGTTCGAACACCGGGAAGTACGTGATCGCGGCAATCAAACAGCCAGTCAGGATGATCGGCTTGCGGCCGATACGGTCGGACAGCGACCCGAAGAACAAGAAGCCCGCCGTGCCGAGGATCAGCGACCAGGCCACAAAGACGTTGGCCGAGAAGCTGTCCACCTTCACGACGTTCTGGATGAAGAACAGCGCGTAGAACTGGCCCGAGTACCAGACAACCGCCTGACCAGCGGTCAGACCGAACAGCGCGATCAGGGCAATCTTGCCGTTTTTCCAGTTGCCGAACGCTTCGCGCAGCGGCGCTTTGGAGGCGGCACCCTCTTCCTTCATCTTTTTGAAGGCGGGCGACTCGTTCATTTGCAGACGGATGTACAGCGAGATGATCAGCAGGAAAATCGACCCGAGGAACGGGATGCGCCAGCCCCAGGCGTTGAACGCCTTCACCATCGACGGCGTACCATCGGCATTCATCACGGCCACGCCAACGGCGTCAAGCACCGGCTGGTCGGGGAAGTTGCCGTTCACGTAACCCTGCACCAACAAGATCACGACCAGCGACAAAAGCAGGCCAAGCGTGGCTGTGGTCTGGATGAAGGCGGTGAAATAGCCGCGACGGCCAGGAGGCGCATGTTCCGCCACATAGACCGCCGCGCCGCCGTATTCGCCGCCAAGCGCCAGGCCCTGCAACATCCGCAGCGCGATCAGGATGATCGGTGCCGCAACGCCCCAGCTTTGGTAACCAGGAAGCAGACCCACAAGGAACGTCGACAGGCCCATGATCACGATCGTGACAAGGAAAGTGTATTTCCGCCCGATCAGGTCACCCAGCGACCCGAACACCAATGCGCCGAACGGGCGCACGATAAAGCCTGCAGCGAAGGCCAGCAGCGCGAACACGTTGCGCGTGGCTTCGGGGAAAGCAGTGAAATACTGCGCACCGATGATCGCGGCAAGCGAGCCGTAAAGGTAAAAGTCATACCATTCAAAAATTGTGCCGGCCGAAGAAGCAAGGATAACCTTGCGCTCCTCCCTGGTCATCGGTCGTGACCGATCGACGGTGAGCGTTGGATTGGCTGTCATTTGTGGGTCGTCCTCCTGTTGTTCCTTTGTCCGTCAGCGGCCATGTCCCTCCGGCAGCGTGACGGTCGTCTGGTCGTTTGCCCTTTTGGGGCGTCCGGTTCCGGCCCTTTTCTGGAGGCCCGGCAGTGCCTTGCGTCACCCGGCGATGCGGGCGACGATGGCCGACAGGCTGGCGCGGATCGCGGGAATGGGCCTCATCGCGTCGATCCGTTCCAAAACTCCGCGGGCGTGGTAATAAGCGATCAACGGTGCCGTTTGATTGTGGTAGGCGCCAAGCCGCGCCCCCACCGTTTCGGCAGTGTCATCAACGCGGCGCTTGAACGCCGTGCCGCGGCATTTGTCACAGGTGCCGCCTGTTGCCGGCAATTTGTGGGTGTCGTGATAGCCTTCACCGCAAGTGGCGCAGGTGTGACGCCCTGCGATGCGGGCCACCATGGCGGTGTCGTCCACCTCCAGGCTGATGGCGGCGGTCACCCGCTGGCCCGCGCAGGCCAGCAGATCGTCAAGCGCCCTTGCCTGCGCTTCGGTCCGCGGAAAGCCGTCAAGGATCACGCCTTTGGTCGTATCCGCGTCCCGCAACCGGTCGCGCAGGACCTCCAGCACGATGTCATCACCGACGAGGCCGCCCGCCTCCATAACCGCTTTGGCCGCAAGACCGGCCGGCGTGCCTGCGGCTGCTGCCGCGCGCAGCAGGTCACCGGTGGAAAGTTGCACGAGGCCGAATTCTTCCTCCAGCATCCGCGCTTGCGTGCCCTTGCCCGCACCCGGTGGTCCAAGAAGGATCAGGACCGCGGGGGTTGTGATGACCTCGCTTGCCATGTCAGACCCGGTGCATCCGGTTGGCGATCAGATCGTCCACCACCGACGGATCGGCCAGCGTCGAGGTGTCACCCAAAGCGCCGAAGTCATTTTCGGCAATCTTGCGCAGGATGCGGCGCATGATCTTGCCCGACCGGGTTTTCGGCAGGCCGGGCGCCCATTGGATCAGGTCGGGCTTGGCGATGGGGCCGATTTCGGAGCGGACCCACGCCTCCAGCTCTTTGCGCAGCGCCTCGGTCGGTTCCACCCCGTTCATCAACGTGACGTAAGCATAGATGCCCTGCCCCTTGATATCATGCGGATAGCCCACAACCGCCGCTTCCGCGACCTGCGCATGCGCCACCAGCGCGGATTCAACCTCGGCGGTGCCCATCCGGTGACCGGAGACGTTGATTACGTCGTCCACCCGGCCCGTGATCCAGTAATAGCCATCCGCATCGCGGCGGCAGCCGTCGCCGGTAAAATAAAATCCGGGGTACTGGCTGAAATACGCCTCCTCGAAGCGTGCATGGTCGCCCCAGAGCGTGCGCATCTGCCCTGGCCAACTGTCAGCGATGCAGAGCACGCCATCGGTTTCGGTGGCAGTTTGCACGGCGGCGGTCGCGGGGTCCAGCACGATGGGTGTCACGCCGAAGAATGGCTTCGTCGCCGACCCCGGTTTTTGCGCAATCGCGCCCGGCAGCGGTGTGATAAGATGCCCGCCGGTTTCGGTCTGCCAGAAGGTATCGACAATCGGGCAGCGGCCCTTGCCGACGGTTTCGTTGTACCAATGCCAGGCTTCGGGATTGATCGGTTCGCCCACCGAACCCAGCAGCCGCAGCGACGACAGGTCGCACTTCTCGACCCATTCCTTGCCCATGCCCATCAGGCTGCGAATGGCCGTCGGCGCGGTGTAGAACTGCGTGACCTTGTGCTTGTCGCAGACCTGCCAGAAGCGGGATGCATCGGGGAAGGTCGGCACGCCTTCAAACATCACCGTGGTGGCCCCGTTCGCCAGCGGGCCGTAAATGATATAACTGTGGCCGGTGACCCAGCCCACATCGGCAGTGCACCAGAACACGTCGCCATCATGGTAGTCGAAGGTGATCTGATGCGTCATGGCCGCGAACACCAGATAGCCGCCGGAAGTATGCACCACGCCCTTGGGCTTGCCCGTGGACCCCGAGGTGTAAAGGATGAAAAGCGGGTCTTCGGCGTTCATCGGCTCGACCGGGCAATCGGCGCTGGCCGTTGCCATCTCGGCCTTCACGTCAATGTCGCGGCCTTCCACCCATGTCGTCTGGTCGCCGGTGTGCTTGATGACAAGGCATTTCACCCGGTCATCGCAATGCAGCAAGGCCGCATCGGTATTGGCCTTCAGCCCGGTTTTCTTGCCACCGCGCGGCGCGAAATCGGCAGTAATCACCACACGCGACGCCGAATCGTTGATCCGGTTTGCCAATGCATCTGGCGAGAAGCCGGCAAAGACGATCGAATGTATCGCCCCGATCCGCGCACAGGCCAGCATCGCAAAGGCGGCCTCCGGGATCATCGGCAGATACATCACCACCCGATCGCCCTTTTTCACGCCATGCGCCTTCAGCACATTGGCCATGCGGCATACGCCGTCGTACAATTGCGCATAGGTGATATGGCGGGCGGGCGTATCGGGGTGATCGGGTTCCCAGATGATTGCGGTCTGAGCGGCGCGGGTGGCAAGGTGTCGGTCCACACAATTGGCGGCAACGTTGAGCGTGCCATCCTCGAACCATTTGATCGACACCTGACCAAGGGTGAAATCGGTATTCTTCACGCGGGTGTAGGGGGTGATCCAGTCGATCCGCTTGCCTTCCTGTGCCCAGAAGGCATCAGGATCGGCGACCGAGGCCGCATACATGCGGTCATACCCGGCCGCATCGACATGCGCCTTCGCGATGAAATAATCCGACGCGGTGTAAACCGTCTGCGCGTGATCCGACATGAATGCTCCTCCAGCACGCGGGCCACCGACCCGCCGTTGATGACCGCCTGCGTGTCGCGATCACTCCTCCCATATCGTCACTGTAACGCATCTGTCAATTTATAGGTAAGTCTTTTTAATATAAGTGTTTTTCTGTAAATTTGTTTACCGTTTTACGTCGAAATTTGTAAATATTGCAAATTGCGGCAAAAATTTGACATTAAGTTTCAAGCGCATAGCACTTCACAAACCGGTGATAATCCGGGCTAAGTGGCGTCTTCGCTGCGCATCCATCAGGCAGAGGCGCGAAAATGTCGCACAGGAGCGGTCCGGATCGCGGGGTGAAGTGATTCGCGCTGAGGCGCTCAGGCGGCGGGATGGGTGTGGACGACGCGGTCACCCTATGCGCCGGTCCCGGAGATCTCGCTTCCTTTGCTGCCGACCCTTGCAGCCTGTTCGCCCGTCCGCAGCACTTCTGTCACCAACAGGTCCAGATCGGCGCGCCTTGTGCGGTGATTGCAGATCGCCGCGCGCAAACAGTGGCGGCCGTGGATGGTGGTGTCCGAAACAGCGGCGACGCCGGTTTCTTGCAGCCGAAGCATGATCTCGATGTTCAGATCGCGCAGCGCGCCCTCATCCAGCCCGCCGGGATTGTAGCGAAAACAGACGATATCAATCACGGTCGGCGCCATCAGTTCCAACATGGTCTCATCGCCGATCAGCCCGTCAAGATACTTCGCCTGCGCAATGCCTTGATCAATGAGCCGCCCGAACTTGGCGACCCCATGTTCCTTGAGCATCATCCATATCTTCAGCGCCCTGAACCCGCGCGACGTATCCAGATTATAGTCGTGCAGGAATTCGGCCGCAGCAATGCCACGGGACATTTTCTGAAGGTATTCAGCATCTTCCGCAAAGGTCTGCCGATGCTGCCTGCGGTCACGCACCAGTGCGCACCCGACATCGAACGGGGCCTGAAGCCCCTTGTGCAGATCGAGGGCCAGGGAATCCGCCCGCTCGATCCCTGCAACCAGATGGCGGTGGTCTGGCGCGATTGCGATCAGGGCACCGATGCAGCCATCGACATGCATCCACAGCCCTTCCTGCGCGCAAAGATCGGCGATGGCCGGCAGGTCGTCGATGGAGCCGGTGTTGGTGGTGCCCGCCGTTGCAATCACGCAGGCCGGACGAGATCCGTATGCCCGGTCGGCATGGATCATCGCTTTCAGCTTGACGGTGTCCATGCGGAACGCATTGTCCGATGGCACCTTGCAAAGCGCCTTCTTGCCCAGCCCCAGCACATTCATCGCCTTGTAATGACAAGAATGAACCTGATCCGAGGCATAGAACCGCAACGGCTGCGGCATCGCATCCACGCCTTTTTGCCGCAGATCGACCCCGGCCATGGCATTGCGCGCCGCCATCAACCCGATGATATTGGCCATCGACCCGCTATTGACCAGGGTGCCGCTGGCGCCATCGGGAAAGCCGATCATACCGCGAATCCAGTCCGTCACCTGTTGGTCGACTTGACTGGCGGCCGTATTTCCGCCGCCCAGGTTGGACCCGTCGATCGCCGCCAGAAAATCACCCAAGGCGCCAGTGAAGTTTCCGGCCCCCATGTACCACATCCAGAACCGCGGATGGATGTTGCCCATCGGATGCGGCATCAGACTGGTGGTGATTTCGGAATAGACCTGTTCAAGCGGTTGCGGCCCCTGAGGCAGCGGTTCGGCGAAAGTGGCCTGCACGGCAGCAGGCATCTCTTGCCATAGCGGACGGTCGCGCACTCCGCCCAGATGGTCGATGGCGTCATCGACCATCCGGTGCGCCAAAGCCCGCGCCTTGGCCCAGTCGGCGGGGTCAAGGGTTTCTTCCGCGAAGTTCGTATCCTGCGCTGTCATATCATGCTCCTTGTCGCTGCCCCCGCCCCGCCGCTTTTTCAGCCCATCTGATATCCGGGCGTCGATTGCGACAGCGCCGCCTCGTCCGCGTCCATGTCTTCGGGAATGTCGGCGAAAAGCGGCGTTGTCAGATAGCGTTCGCCAGTGTCGGGCAGCATGCAAAGGATCACCGCCCCCGGTTCCGCACCCTCTGCGATCTTCATTGCGATGGCAAACGTGGCACCCCCGGAAATTCCGGTCAGAATCCCTTCGCGCTGCGCCAGCTTTCTCGCCCAGGCGATGCCGTCGGTACCGGTGACGGGGATCAGTTCGTCATAGCCGCCGCAATCGATACATTCCTGCAAGACATTGGGAATGAAATCCGGTGTCCAGCCCTGAATGGGATGCGGCTCGAACCTGGGGTGGCTTGCGGTTGGCCCGCCATGTGCGTCGCGTTGCTGCGCGACACCGCTGCCCACCAGTTGCGCATTGGCGGGTTCGGTCAGGATGATCTTGGTTTCTGGCCGTTCGCGGCGCAACACCCGCGCCAGCCCGGTGACCGTGCCGCCGGTGCCGTATCCCGTCACCACATAATCCAGCCGGTCGCCTGCAAAATCGCCGATGATCTCGCGCGCGGTGGTGGCTTCGTGGATATCGGCATTTGCGGCGGTTTCGAACTGGCGTGCGAGGAACCAGCCATGCTTTTCAGCCAGCTCCGCCGCTTTCATATACATGCCGGTGCCCTTTTGGGCGCGCGGGGTCAGCACGACTTTCGCTCCCAGCATCCGCATCAGCCGCCGCCGTTCGATCGAAAAGCTGTCCGCCATGGTGACGACCAGCGGATAGCCCTTTTGCGCGCAGACCATCGCCAGCCCGATGCCGGTGTTGCCGCTGGTCGCTTCGACCACCGTCTGACCGGGTTTCAGGGTGCCCGCGCGTTCTGCCGCCTCGATGATGTTCAGCGCGAGCCGGTCCTTGATCGAGGCCGCCGGGTTGAACGCTTCCACTTTCACATACAGTCGCACGCCATGTGGGGCGAGGTTGTTGATCCGCACCACGGGCGTGTCGCCGACAGTGTCGAGAATGCTGTCATATAGAATCCCGCGTCCCTTGGTCGTGCGTATTGTCATCGCGTCCATTGACTTTCTCCCGGTTGGTTTTGCGGCACTGAAATTAACTGGCGGTCGAACCCGCTTTGCCTGCGGCTTCACTTGACGGACGCCGGGCGCAAGCGGTTAAGGGTCAACCGGGCCGGACTCAGGGGCCGGTCAATGCTGATGTTCTGGCGGCGCGAACAGGATCAGTTCGACCCGCTCGGCACCGTCTACCCAAGCGTCATGCTCCGGCGGGATTTCAAAGAAATCGCCGCGGCCGATGCGTGTCTCGATACCAGTGTTGATCATTCGGACGACCAGTCTGCCTGAGATGCAATAGCCGGTGTGCCGCATCGGGCAAGAGTCGGGCGAGCCCAGCAACGGCTTCTCGTCAGCCTCCCATGTCCAGCCGGGCTCAAAGATCGCGTGCATTCCTGTGCTGCCATCGGCCATCTTGACGATGGAGATGCCACCGCGCTCTTTCATGTCGAGCCGTTGGTCGGGTGTTTCGAACCGGCGTGTTTCTATTGCGTTGGCTTGCATCGTCTTTCTCCATTTCCAGGGTAAGAGTTTCGGTGGCCTAAGGTGTTTGACTTCCGATCCTACGTCTTTCGCTTCGGTCGGGCTTGATGGAGTCCTGAAGATTTCGTGAAGGAATCCGTGATTCTGCGCTATTCTGCCGCATGGCGTGGATTTTCGGCGAATTCCGGCTCGATCCTGAACGGTTTGAACTGTCACGCGGCGGCGAACCCGTGCGGCTGGAACCGCAGGTGCTTGCCATTCTCGTCCATCTGGTGCGCAACCGGGACCGCATGGTGTCGAAGGATGAGATTGCTGAACAGATCTGGCAGGGCCGCACAGTCTCGGATGCCAGCATCTCCAGCCGCATCCGGTCGGCGCGCAAGGCGGTTGACGATGACGGCGCGGATCAGGCGATCATCCGCACGGTTCATGGCCGGGGATTTCGGTTCGTCGCCGATGTCGTTGACATCCCGGCCCCGCAAGCCGCAGCACCAAGGGACATTTCAGAGACGACAGGCCCGCTGACCGGCAGGCCGTCAATTGCCATTCTGCCATTTCGCCCGCTGGCGATGGCACCCGAACTTGCGATTCTGGCGGATGCAATTCCCTACGAGATCATTCAGGCGCTGTCGCGTCTGCGCTGGCTGGCGGTGATCGCGCGTGGGTCGTCGTTCCGGTTCCGGCAGCCTGAGCCAGACCTTGATCTTGTGGCCACGGCACTGGGTGCGCGTTATGTTCTTTCCGGAATTCTTGAGGCCGGAGACCGTGGGCTTGCCGTGACGCTTGAACTGTCGGACAGCAGCACCAACGAAGTCATCTGGGGTGATCGTCTTGCCGCACCGCTTGCCGGTATCGACGAATTGCGCAGCCGGATCGTTGCACATCTTGTCACGGCGCTGGAGGTCTATATTCCACTGAACGAAGCCCGCGCCGCGCAGTTGGCCAGTCTTGAGGCACTGGATGCCTGGGCCAACTACCATCTGGGGCTTCAGCACCTCTATCGTTTTACAGGCGACGACAACTCGCACGCAAGGGTCCATTTCGAACGGGCCGTGACGCTGGACCCGTGCTTTGCCCGCGCCCATGCGGGCCTGTCTTTTACCAGTTTTCTTGACGCATTCCTGCACCTGAACCCCGATGTCGCTGCCGCAACCCGTGCCGCACGGCGCCATGCCGAACGCGGGCTGGAGTTGGACCCGCTGGACCCGTTCGCAAATTTCACCATGGGGCGATCACACTGGCTGACCCATGATCTTGATGCTGCGGCGGAATGGCTGGGCCGGGCCACCACGCTGAACCCGAACTATGCACAGGGGTTCTATTCTTCGGCCTTGACCTCGATGTTGATGGGCCATGAGACGGCCACGGAAACCGGTGTGGACAAGGCCCTGCAACTCAGCCCGCTTGATCCGCTGCTTTATGCATTTCATGGGGTCCGGGCGCAGATGCTGATGCAGACCGGCGACCACCAGTCTGCGGCCCATTGGGGCGACAAAGCGGCGACCACGCCGGGCGCGCATTACCTGATCGCGATGATCGCCCTTGCCGCCAACGGATTGGCCGGGCGTCACGATCAAGCCGCCCGCTGGCGGCAGGAAGTGCGGCGACGCAAGGCCGATGCAACGGCGGCGCAGTATTTCGCAGCCTTCCCAACCCGTGATATTGCATCCAGATCGCGCATAGCAGTTGAATTGCGCCGCCATGGTTTTTGAGCCTTTCGCGGCAGTGTGAACGGCATCTTCAATCTACGCCGTGCCCTTTGGTTCCCGGGACCACGACCCGCTTTTTTCATCCGATACCCGCATCACCGCGCCCCGCAAAACTGCCCGGAAAGTGAACCACTTTCCCCTTCCGGCGTCCAGGGTTGGGTTTTTTCAGCATCGTTCCAATGCGTCAGTGCCATAGGAACGCCCTGCCGCAACTGCTCAACAACGTGTCGGCGCATCTCACCTTGGCAGAGGAGCGAAGAGATCTTGCAGTGTGACTTCGTCAAGCAGGGTGTCGGCGGTATCGGCGACGTCGGCGAAAAGCGCATCGGCCAGTGCCTGTTTGCGCGCCTGCATGGCGAGGATCTTTTCCTCGACGGTTCCGGCCGCCACAAGCCGGTGCACGAAGACCGGCTTGTCCTGCCCGATCCGGTGGGTGCGGTCCATCGCCTGACGTTCTACCGCCGGGTTCCACCACGGATCATACAGGATCACCGTGTCAGCCCCGGTCAGGTTCAGGCCGACGCCGCCCGCCTTGAGGCTGAGCAAAAAGACCGGAGCATCGCCGCGCGCGAAGGCATCAAGCACTTCGGCACGGTTCTGCGTCTGGCCGGTCAGCGTCAGGTGGCGAATGCCTGCCTCGGCCAGATCGGTTTCGATCAGGCGCAACATTTCGACGAATTGCGAGAACACCAGCACGCGGCGGCCTTCGGCGACCAACGCGCTCAGCAGTTCGCGCAACCGCGCGCGTTTGGCGCTGTCGGTCACCGATCGCGCCGCCTCGGATTTGACCAAGCCTGGGTCGCAGCAAACCTGCCGCAGCTTCAGCAAGGCATCCAGCACCGTGATCCGCGCCGCCGCCAGCCCACGTGCGGCGATGGCTTCGCGCACGCGGGCATCCATGGCGCTGCGCACCGTTTCATACAGCGCCTGTTGCGGTTTCGTCAGGTCGACGCGTTCAAGGATCTCGGTCTTGGGCGGCAGTTCGGCAGCAACCTCGCCCTTGGTCCGGCGCAGCAGGAAAGGCCGCAACCGCCGGTTCAGCCGGGCCTGTGCTGCCGCATCGCCATGCTTTTCGATCGGCGTGCGGAACAGCGTCTGAAACTGTTTGCGGTCACCCAGAAGGCCGGGGTTCACCCAGTCGATCAGTGTCCAGATATCCTGCAACGAATTTTCAAGCGGCGTGCCGGTCAGCGCCAGCCGCCCGCTGGCAGGAATGTCGCGTAGCGTCTTGGCCATTTGCGAGGCGGGGTTTTTCAGCGTCTGCGCCTCGTCGAGGATCACCAGCGGCCAGTCTTGCGCCGCCAGCCAGTCGCGGTCGCGCGCCAGCAGCGGATAGGTGGTCAGAACCAGATCGGCCTGAGGTGCCGCGTCGCGCATCACCGCGCGGTCAGCGCCGTGCAATACCAGAAGGCGCAGGTCGGGGGTGAACTGCGCCGCCTGACTCTGCCAGTTGTGCAAAAGACTGGTGGGCACGATCAGCAGCGCCGGTCCGGGTGCCCCTGCCTCGCGTCGCCCCTGCAACAGCGCCAGGGTCTGCACCGTTTTGCCCAACCCCATGTCATCCGCCAGCACGCCGCCAAACCCGGCTTCCAGCAGACTGCCCATCCAGGCGGCGCCGTAAGCCTGATAGTCGCGCAAGTGTGCATTCAGGCCCTTGAGCGGTTCAAAGCGGTCTGCCTCGGCCAGCGCCCGCAGGCTGTGCGCCAGCGGCAGAATACCGGCATCGTCGGCAAAACGGATGGCGCTGCCGGCCAGCGCCTCTTCGGCCAACCTTGCAACACTGGCATCTGACGGGTGCAAAGCGCCAAGTCCGGCATGGTGGGTCAGGAACAGATGCAGCAGGCGCGCAAGCGGACTGAGATCCAGTGCGACATACCCCTGCTTGCCCCGATCCAGATAGACGGGCCGGTCAGCCAGATGCTGCGCCAGCGTCCCGACATCGGGTATCTTTTCCCAATCCTCGCGGAACTGCTCCAGAAAGGCCGCGACCAGCGGTGCCACATCCACCGCCTTGCCGCCGATCTCGGCCTGAAATCCCAATGAGAACCAGTCGTTGCCCTGAAACGACTGGCCCGCCTCGGTTCGGGTCGCAACCGTCAGCGACGCCGCCGCCTCGCTCAGGCGATAGGGCCATTTCGGAGTTTCGATCACCTCCCACCCCTCGCGGCGCAACTCGGGAACAGTCCGAAAGGCAAAATCCAGCGACTTGCGCCCGTCTGCGGTTTCCATTGTGTGCAGGTTCATCTCGCCAGCCACAAAGACGAAATCGCACGCCATCATGCGCTCGCCCGGCCAATGGAATTCCAATTCTTCCACCGGGTGCGCGCCCGCCTCTCTCAGCCGCGTGGCGCAGACAGCCTCCCAGCGGGGGTCGCGGATCAGGGTCACGATCGCGCCACCTTCAAGAATTCGCGGGTCGCCGTCGCCTTCCCGAACTTCTTGCCCGTCATAGACAAAGCGCAGGGTCAGGGTGGGCAGTTGCACGGTACTGTCCCAATGACGCGGCCCGTTGCGCGCCGTCTCGGCCCCGAGGGTCAGCCGCACAAGGCGCTGCTGCGCCGCGCGCCGGGTCTGCCGGATGCTGCGCGGACGCGGCAGCGCCAACCCGGCAAGCATGTCGGGCAACGCCGCGCCAAGCGCCTCTGTTTCTTGCGGGGCCACTTCGGGGGCGGCTTCCACCAGACGCAGCACATCCGTTTCCACCGCATGCTCCAGCGCACCGATCCGGCCCTGCGCCGTGTCGATCCAGAGCGCGGCCCCGTCCAACCCGCGCACGTCCACCGGCTGGCCCGCCTCATCCTCGAACCGCAGCCGCTGGCTGCCATCCGCCGCCATATGCCACCCCAAGCGCGCTGTGGGACGTATGTCGGACCAGGTCAGCTGTGCGTCAGGGGCGTTGTCATGCAGAAAACGCCCCGTTGCGCACAGACGGCGGATCAGACCGATGACATCTTCCCCCTTCGGCCGGAAAAGATCGGGCAGGCCATAGTTGTGATGCGTGTCCCACAGCCGAGCCTGCGCCAAGGCCCCCAATATCTCCAGATCCGCCGGGCGGATGAACTTGGCCGGGGCAGCGCCACGCAGGACATGCAGCGCGTCATAGCGACGGATGGCCTTGTTCAACGTGGTTCCTGCGGCATTGACCTGACCCTTGTAGATGTCGACCTTTGCCTTGGGGCCTGCCGGTATCAAAACATAAAGCAGACGGTCCTTTACAGTGTCCGGGTAGTCCTCAGCCCTCGTTTCCGGCGAGTGCGTCGTGACAGCGGTTTCCTTTATCCGGGTGAGCCAGACCTGAACCGGCGCTGCGAAGCCTGGGCGCTTGTGCTGTTGACCGCTCCATTTCATCAGCACTGCGGCCACATGCTTGCAATTGTGGCCAACAGGGCAGGTGCACACGCCGTCAAGCAGATACGGGGTCAGGATAATTCGCTGCTGGTAACTCTGCCCGCGCCCGTTCGACACGCGACCGCTGATCGCGCCCTCTGCCAAATGCTCGACCGTCCCAACAAGACCGCGACGGGCGTAGTCGAGCCCTCGTGCTATTGTTGCCCCGTCAAAATGGTCTTTGAACCTGATATCCATGCGCTCCGTCCTCCCCCCATGATTTCCACGACCTGCGGCCAGAGCGCAAGTACAGGCACGGCCTTTACAAGCGCGGCTTTCGTCATCTTTGTTCTGATCAACCGGAGTTCGCGGGGCAAAGATGGTGTTTGTTGAGACACCAGAGCCGCTATACTTGGCGCATGTCCCGTGAACCACGCCACATCATTGAAGAAGCGATATTCGACGATCTCGGACCGTTGTCGGCCCGTGAACTGATCGCCATGCCGCGCGAAGGCTGGGAGCATCTGCGCGCAGGGATCACCGACAACCGCAACGGCAAGGGCGGCTTATCGGCGCGCTGCGTTGCTTGCGGCGGGCCTGTCTACATCACCACGGCGACCGGCCTGCCCCTCTTTGCGCACTACCAAGGCTATGACCCCCACTGCCCTTGGTATTCGGGCAAGAACATGCGCCCTGACGATGCGCGAGCCGCGCAATATCACGGCCAGCAAGAATCCGAGATGCACCACCGCATGTGCGAGTTGATCGCGGAGCTTGCCGCACTTGATGACCGCTGCATCGGGACAAAGGTTGACGCGTATCTGCCGCCCACGTTGAACGAGAACGGGCGCTATCCTGATGTGCTGGTCGACTGGCGTGACTTCGGCCGCTTCGCCGTCGAATACCAGATGTCGCACACCTTTCAGACCGAGGTGTCGCAAAGGTGTATTCATTACGACCGCGAGGGAATTCCGCTGCTGTGGGTGCTGTCTTCCCTTGATCCCAACCGGGTGCCACAGCCGGTATCGGACGTTGTGCATCGGCATAGGGGCAATGCCTTCGTCCTTGATCAGGCCGCAGTCGTCGCGTCCCGAGGGCAAAGAACGCTGGTCTTGTCCTGCCACATGTCGAACGGCGCAGGCTATGACCCGCCTGTGCTTGTCAGGTTCGATGCGCTGACATTTCCAGCGTCCAAGCGTCCGTACCTTGAGGATCGCCTGGCCAAGCCGTTGCTCGATCAGATTGCAGCGCGGCGGCTGCCGTACTTCCGTGCCTTGCGCGCGTGGGGTGATCGGATGGATGACTTGCCGCTGGATGACCTCGAAATGTTTGCGGAGCGTCACCGCGTTGACCGCCTCGTTGCCGCCGCTTTCTCAATCGTTGCCGAGGCTGCGGGTAGGGCCGAGAACTTCGCCAGCGAGCACAAAAACGTCAAAGGGATGCTGAACACCTACCTGAACTCGGGCTCGCTTGCCCCATACGCGCGCCTGCTGACCGCGTTGATCGAAAACACGTCGCAACGGGCGCTTTTGACGGGGACGGTGGGCAGACATTTGCGGGAGTCGATCACGGTCCACCGTCTCGGCCATGTTGAACAGGTAGACGAAAAAAAATCGTCCGAGTGGCTGCTCCTGCGTGAATTGCTGCCAGAGGCTCTCGACCCCTTCGTCCGGCAACGGCTCAAGGATGCAGGCGCGCTACCGGGCTGGGCTACCTGGCAATCACCAGAGTAGTCAATCTTCAAAGTCTTGCACCGAACGGCGGTAGTTGCTAGTGTTCTGAGTCTGACACTTCCTACCTGTTTCCGCGAATTTCGTCGAGTTTGTCCAGCGCGCGGCGTTCTCGGGTGAGGATGTCCTCGGCGGTTTTGGTCCATTTGAAGCGTTT
>Ga0105050_10005316_pt1 | contig 16569 bp, 15 predicted proteins | sample FRY01_FD_78088 | JGI IMG/M metagenome (GOLD analysis project Ga0105050, IMG submission 78088) | Freshwater microbial communities from Lake Fryxell liftoff mats and glacier meltwater in Antarctica - FRY-01 | ecosystem: Environmental > Aquatic > Freshwater > Ice > Glacier meltwater ... | reverse complement strand
CTGGAACTTTCAGCCGGCAGGACTCAGTCCATTCCTGAAGGTTATGATCACAGTGACTTTTCGATCAAAGTTTTGAAAATTCTATTTTCTACTTGCACTCTTTCTAGCACTTGGAAAGCGCTTCTCTAGACAGCCCCACATTTATTCTGTGCGTATCAGGGTGACACAATATAAACCTCACTGGCGAACATCCGCAGCCAAATCCACCAAGTCAAGCATGGATACCTTCTCATCGCTCATAATTTTTCGCCCCGAAACCTTACCGATCAGCAAGTCCCAATGCAAAGGGTCTATGCCTCCGCCAGGCCTCTTGCAGATTAGGTTGTCTGGGGAAAACAATTCGCCCTTTTTAATCTCGACAGCGGCATGGATGCTCCTTCGAGCATTTGCTCGTGCCACCTCTTCGCTAAGCAGAGGTTTCTTAGTTGATGCAGTGCCCAAAAGCTTTAACCTTGTCTCGCACCTCTCCAAGAACAGAGACAGCTGAACCTGGGTCATGGCATGATAATGATCGTTGCCGCCTTCGTCTGGGTTATCAGTGAAATGCTTTTCCAGCACAGTGGCGCCCAAACTAAAGGCTACCTCTAGTGCGCTCAGCGATTCGTCGGCCTTAGTGTGGTCAGAGTAGCCCACCTCCATAGACGGAAAAGCGACCTGCAGGCTTTCAATCATTGACAGATTCGCATTCGTGAACAGCGTTGGGTAGTTGAGGATGCAATGAAGCAGCACAACTTCCGGTGCTCCAGCCTGTTCAAGAATCTCAACAGCCGAAGCAATCTCCCAGAGATGGCTGGCTCCAGTCGAAAGTATGACCGGTAACCCCTTACTCGCAACTTTTCTCAGAAGCGGCAAGTTCGTGAGATCGGCAGAGGCCACTTTGAAAAAAGGCACAAGATTAGCCAGAAAGTCCACAGAGGCGAGGTCAAATGGCGTAGAAGCGAAGTCAATATTGAGAGTTCCGCTGAACCTAGCAAGTTCTTCATATTCTTCTTGGCCAAATCCATCGTACTTGCTAAACAGTTCGTACTGAGAGGTGGTGGGTTCCTCCGATAAGTCCCAATAAGATGGCGAGAAACGACTTGCGAGCGTTCCCGCTTTGTATGTTTGAAATTTCACGCAAGATGCCCCACCAAGCTGTGCGAGTCTAATTTGCCTCTTTGCTCGATCGAGGTCTCCGCCGTGATTAACTCCGATTTCCGCTATGACATAAGGCTCCAATGCACGTTTAGAAAAAAGACTATTCATAATGTTCCTTTTCTTCGCCCAGCTTTGAGGCAAAATTTTCCATTAATTGCAGGTTGTTGGTCATGTTACTGGAGTGGCGTCTGTATCTATAGAGAGGAATTGGAACGTGTCCTACCGTGAACATTGCATCGAAACGCATCCTGAATTCTTTATCCTCATGAGCTAAATAACTGGGGTTATATAGACCCGCTTTCAGCATGTTTTCCTTGCGGAATAAAATCCCACACGCGATAGGGGTATGTGCAGATGAAATCATTTCCAAAATTTCTTCATTTTCGTCCACCAAATAGTAATCGCATGCCGCGGCGTCGATAGTTTCAGCGTGCATTAGGTATTCAGCTAAGAACTGCAAGAAGTAGGCGTTTACATAGTCGTCAGCATCTACTCGGACTATGTAGTTTCCATTAGAAGCCATAATTCCGCGATTAAGGGCCGCCGGCAACCCTAGATTTTCTTGATTACGGATGACTCGAATTGCCTTCCCGAACTGACTTAAGGCGTATGCAGTTAGGTCAGTAGATCCGTCATCCACCACTATGATTTCTGTATCAATCGTTGTCTTCTGACCGATCAAAGACCTTAAACATCTTCCGATGTAATCTTGCCCATTGAATACTGGAACTATTACAGAAATTTTTTCTATCAAACTAGACAGCTTCTAAGGAATTGCGAATAACCCTGCAGTACTTTTCCACCAAAGCATTGTCCATTCTCAGGGAAATTGGTATGCACACAGCTTTCTCCAGAATCGCGCGAGACTCAGGGAAGGAGGATTCGAGGTTTGGATACTGGTCTTTGAGTTGGCTTATGTGGCTCCAGCTGCCAGCAAAGTGCCATGATATGGCTTCTGGAAGTATTTTCGTTCCCAAACCAGCCTTAACTAAGTCAGCCCTAATTACGAGTGCCAGCTCTTTGGAGGCCACGAAAAAAGTGAATGCGTCTGCAGTGCCATGGGACTGAGGCGGCTCCTCCCGAAACGAAATCCCGGGAAAACTTAGTTCTTGACTAAACAGATCATGCACTTTTCTCTGGGCTGAGACAATTTGATCCAGCTTTGTCAATTGAGCCAGACCCACGGCACCTTGCATCTCTGACATGCGGTAATTAAAGCCAGAATTGGACCGAGAATCTTCCCACCTGGGCAAGTTCGGGTTATTTTCGTGCCCATGGTCGTGATAGGCCTTGGCAAAATCAAGAATTTTTTTCATTTTTGTAACCACCATGCCTCCTTCACCCGTGGTAATTGTTTTTGCGTAGTCAAAACTGTAGGCACCAGCATCTCCCATTGTTCCCAAAAAGTCAGCGCCCAACTTGCCCCCACAGCCCCAAGCAGAATCTTCGAGAACAAGGATGTCAGCTTCTTTGCAAATGCTCAGAATTTCTCGCATCCGAGCAGGTGTGCCCAACATATGTACCGGAATCACCGCTTTAGTAGCTGAGGTGATCTTTTTTTTCAGATCTTGTGGGTTCATATTTAGAGATAGGTCCACCTCGGCTATGACTGGCGTCGCGCCGACCTCGACAATCGCCTCCACCGTTGCGACAAACGTGAAGCTCTGCGTTATTACTTCGTCTCCGGGCCCAACCCCCAGCGCCTTCAAGGCTATCTTTAGGGCGCTGGTTCCAGAAGTTACAGCCAGCGCCTCCGAAACCCCAACGTGCTTCGAGAATTTTTTCTCAAATTCCAGAACTTTGTACGAACCTTTTCTAAGAGAGTCAAAGCCGTGTCTAAACAAGACACCTCCGTTGGCGAAAATTGAGGCAACCTGCTCACTTTCCTCTTCCCCAATCCATTCGTAACCTGGCATCACATCTCCTTCAGGAGCAGCTGGAATTTCTCGAAAGTGAAGTCGGTCTGCCAATCTTGACCCAAGGCATTCCTGACAGGTAGTTCGTGTTTTACCATTTCAGAATACAACTTGGATGCATCGGTCTCAGCGTTCCAAACTTCACCAAGTGAAGGAACCGTTACATCAAGTTTGTCAGCCCAGCCAAAAATGCGATCATGTGTGTTTGGATAGTGAGTTTTGAGGCCCCTAAGAGCAAGCAAATTGGCAAGACTGTGAGGTATTTTATACTCCACGCCAATAGCGGCGGAGAGAGGGTGCACGAGTCCGACGAACGATGAAGTTAAAGCTAATCCGGCAAGATAGCTGGCCATCATCAGGTGCTCGTGGTTAGACACACTTCGGGGGTCCTGGCTGTCGAAAATGTCCTCCAAGATTTGCCGAGCGGACTTAGCGAAGAAGTCCGAGAACGAATTACGGTAATGACCCTCCAAAACCTCGACCGCATGAAGGTAGGCGTCCATGGCGTTGAAAAAAAACAAGTTAGTGGGGACAGTGCTAATCAAATCCGCGTCAAGAATAACGCAGTCGAATTTCGTGAAATCACTGTTTATACCTAGTTTGAGTCCTGATTGGGTGTTCGTTAACACCGCCGTTCTTGATGCCTCAGCCCCTGTTCCAGAAATAGTCGGAACCGCAATCTTTATTATTCCGGACTTTGTGGGCTTGTCCCAGCCCTGCATTTTCGACGAATTCTGAGAATTCGTAAGACAAACCGACACAGCTTTCGCAAGATCCATGGTTATGCCGCCGCCAATTGCGACCATCAACGATGGCAAACTGCGCTGACAGAGATCTTGAATTTCTGATACCAACTTATCTACGTAGCCAGTGGATGGCTCCTGCCCTACATCGACGACGAAGGTGAAGGGACCAGCAACCCAAATCGAAGCCAGAATGTTGGCATTAGCGACAAAGGGGTCAAGGAAAAAGACTACCGGCCCTGGGCCCACCCTAAGGCTTTCAATTTGACTCTGAAGTTTACTCGAAGAGCCTGCTCCGGATAAAAGAATCGATGGAAATGTGGTTCCTCGAAAAGCTTCAAACATTTACTGTGCTCCTTGTCACTGTTTCTACTAATAGCCTATAAGTTTAATCTCACAGGAAGCGCCGAAACTTAATTGTCGAGATTACAGCGAACGACTTAATCGATAGAAATTTTTAGGAATAAAACGAAATGATTCTTGCAACAATCCAGGCGCGAATGGGGTCAACGAGGCTTCCCGGAAAGGTTCTCGCGGACGTGACGGGGACGCCTATGATCGGATTGCAGGTTGCAAGGTTGAGGCGCAGTGCGCTGATTGATGAAATATTGGTGGCTACCAGCGTTAGTGAATTAGATGACCCGTTAGTGGAATACTGTGAGCGATCTGGGGTGCAGGTCTTCCGAGGGAGTGAGAACGATGTGCTGTCTCGAGTGTCAGACGCAACTCTGCCATTTGAAGAAGCTGTGCATGTCGAATGCTTTGGGGACTCTCCACTTATTGACCCACAGATAATTGATCTAGCAATAAAAGCTTTTAAGCAAGTTCGACATGAGGTTGAGGTGGTCACAAACACTCTGACCACGTCTTACCCTCCCGGCATGGAGACTTCCATCTATTCAGTCGAGGCACTTCAAGATCTAAATCAAAAGGTTGCCCCAGAGGACCCACTCAGGGAACATGTAGGCTTTAATTTCACGCGCTTCGAAGAAAAGTTCAGAGTGCGAAATCTTTTAGCTCCGGATCATCAGAATTATCCTGACCTCTATTTAGAAGTAGACACGCCAATAGACCTTGAAGTGGTGAGGGAGATTTGTTCCCACTTCAACGAGATTGGTGCCGGGATAAATTTCGGAATTGATGAAATTATTCAGTTTGCTCTAAAAAATCCAAGAGTTTTAGAAAAAAACCTGCTTGTTGAGCGCAGATGGAGGAAATTTCGAAGTTAGAGCGGGAGGGGCCTAGATTTATGTAGAATCAGCAAAAAGTTTGGGCATTTCTCCAATTAAACACTTAAAGACACTAGGTTTCGCGACGAAACCACATTCGGGTTGAAAGTACCTCGGAAAATTAGGCCCTCTTGGTACACTAAGAAAACTACGTTCTTGGTGGATTGAAATTGGAAATGCTTTTGACTAGTAGGTTAAAATTCAATTTCCTTAATCATGAAACCTTATAATCCTTAGCAGAGGGGTGTCATTGGGCCTCTCATTCTTGGGATATAGCGAAGACGCTTCTAAATTGACCCGCTACTTCCTTTCCCGACAAGATTATATGGCAAGTGCGGCTCCAGGGGCTGTCGAGGTCCCTCGTAGCTGCCACTTAACTCTGGGTAAATCCATAGGTGAGTGGCACGGCAAGACGTCATCTTTGGTGGCCCAAATCTATGAAGATCTTATGCAAGATTATCGTGAATTTGTCTCTCCTGAAGCCCCTCTTGAATCTAGCGCCCGTCAGGTTGAAGTCCTCGTGGGAAACTTGGCCCTTTTTCTGGCTAGGAGGCTTGCGAGATCAATAACGCAGCTCAAAACCCTCGGTGATGAAATCTCGATCGACCCATCCAGCATTGAAAGGTCCGTTCATTACCAACTAGAAATACCTAAAAGTACCGACGAGTCTTTCAAGTTGCTCATGTCCGAAGAGTTTGGGGAATTCATTGACTATTTATCCGTGTGTCACCGCTTTGGGTTTGCGAATGAGGTTTTGGTCGGCATGAGTGGATGCCAAGATGCCCTAGAATTAAGGGCGTCTCAGGTGCGATTGCCCCTCCTAACCAGAACATACATGGCCTTGCAGAGGCTACTTTCATCGTTTTCGTCAAATAATTCGATTTCAATAGTGTCCAGCTACTTAGGTCGGGTTTCAGAGATTTGGCTTAGTTTCATGTTGAGACAGCCCCCCTCTCTTCTTGAAGTTCGGCCCGAGCGGGAATATCGAGAGGCAGCGAGAGAGGTTCGACTTCCCAAGCAAGCTACATCGCGGCAAAATGCCATATTTCTGCTTCGAGTGCTAGCTCCATTTTCCTTGGCTGAGGGTTTTGAAGAAACTTTGGAGCACGCTACGTCCACCGGTTTCGCAAGGAGGCCGTCTGTAATTTTTACATCAAACGCTTTTAGCCACGATGACGAATTCAAGGCCAGCCTGGCTCGAGCGCTGCCGACTGCCAAATATGTTGTTGGGCAGCACGGAAACAATTACGGAGTATCCAAGTTGACGGAAATTTGCCCCGAGCTAAATGCGTCCGACTTTTTCCTCAGCTGGGGATGGGTAGGCGACAAGAAAATTATCCCCTTTGGCCAGATTAAGCCCCTCGTCAAGGGTAAATTTCCAAAAGCCCCGAAAGGAGTTTCTCTTTTTATCAGGGAAGAGTACCGGTTTTTGCTCCAAGCAGATATGCACGAGCCCAACGAACGATATTTTCGGAGCGTAATTGAGCTCTGTCAAACCTTAAACCAACTTAAAATCTCAACCAAGCTGCGACTTAATCCGACGGGCTCTTTGAATAGCGCTAGATACACATCCAAGTCGATCGAAGCCATGGACTTTGTGAGTCGCTGAGGACAAAAAGTCTATGAAACAGCTCATCTCCTCCGGTGTGGCAATAGTTTTTACCTACGACTCCACGGGCATGCTAGAAATGGGGACCGCGGGAATTCCATTTTTCCTCTTCGCGCCAGATGGGCTCGGGCTTGTTCGGCAAAAGTTCCAGGCAAATTACGATGCCCTGAGATCCGCTGGTCTTCTTTCCGAAGATTCTGCTCAGGCAGGACACCTTATATCGACTTGGATTTCTGCATCTCAAGTAGAAAAAAACACGCAACGTGATGCTATTCAAAATTTCACGAAGGGGATTGCCCATAAACCTAAGAATAAACTTCGCGCGTTGAGGAAAATTCTCGAAAACATTGACGAAATGTCTCCCGCTCAAACCCCGAGGGACAGGTAGACAATACTCACTGACCTGCCTGGAGCCTCAATGGGTTTGGCATAGCTCGGTGTGCCTGCTACGACAGCCCTACCTGACAGACATCGAAGTCCCCATCAGCAATCCATCAGTTCAGGCCCGCCATTGATAGAGACTGGACGAGAATCTCGGTTGAGTCTGTCGGCATCGAGAGAGCGCTTCATGGAGCGCAGGACTTCTTTCTACCATAGGATTAGTCTGCTAATCAAAACGGTTTAGTTAATATGTATCGAAGGGTTGACCAGTGCCTCACATTCTTGATTGCACCATGAGAGACGGTGGATATTACAACGATTGGGATTTCTCCCCAGAATTTGTAACAGACTACTTATCACTCATGAACAAACTTGGGGTGACGCACGTAGAGCTTGGGTTTAGGTTTCTTAAATCCCAAAGTCACTCCGGTCCATGGGCTTATACCCCTGACTCTCTGGTGGAAATGAACCAGGGCTCAAAGAGTTTGAACGTCGGAGTTATGGCCAACCTTGGAGAGCTAATTAACGCCACTGAATCAACGCTCCGCATAATCTTCCCAGAATCTCCCGTCGTAAGTTTCGTTCGAATAGCGTGTCACTTTGAAGAGCTGGAACATCTTCCGCCCTTGGTTCAGTTTCTAGTTCAGCAAGGCTTTCAGGTCGGTGTTAATCTCATGCAAGTTTCTGAGAGAACTAAGTCTGAGTTGATTATTTTTGGAGAATTAATAAACAGCATTTCGGCCGACTTCGCCTATGTGGCGGACAGCCTCGGTGCGCTGACGCCTGAAGAAACGGGCAGGATATTTATGGATCTTGGGTCTGTACTAACGGTGCCGTTTGGCATGCACGCTCATGACAACAAAGGCCTCGCTTTGCAGAACACCTTGGCCGCAAAAAACGCGGGCGCCACCATGCTTGATTGCACCTTGGCAGGAATGGGCAGAGGGGCAGGGAATACCCGAACCGAGGACCTTTTGGCGGAGCTCGGTAACTGCGGAGAAATCCCGTTCCACCAAGATGGTTTTCAGCCCTTGAATAATTTTTTGAACAAGCACATGGTCCCGCTTATGGCTGACCACAAATGGGGTCCGAGTTTGCCATACAGGCTCGCGGCCGACTGGGGAATACACCCGACATTTGTGCAGGAGCTCCTCAGTGAAAACTCAAATCACCGAACTGTGATTAGCTCTCTTCAAGCACTCTCCACTCAAGAGTCCAGTCGCTTCAATCCTATGATGTTGGACAGCGGGTCTTACAACCAAGTCGAGGAGGACCCTAGGGTCAGCGATAGCTTTTCCTCTGCCGTAGGTAAAGACGTTCTGATCGTAGGAGGAGGCCCAACAGCTTCCCTTCACCAACTTCAAGTACTTCAACATGCATTGGATAGAGGGGCTACGATTTTGCTTTTGAACCTAGCATGGCCCGATCACTCGGGCGCGGCTGGCACTTTCAGGGTGGGTGCCAACCGAATGAGGCTTGGAGTAAATGCGGATAAATTTTGGGGATCGAAGAACCCGACTATTTCTCCTATTTCGCCACCAAGCGACGCACAGGACACGGTGAAAAATTCGGTCTTGCCGATAAAAAGAAGCTCAGGAGAAATCGACTTTAGAGATGGCGCCGCGTTCGTCCCTAACGAACTAACACTCTCTTACGCTTTGGCGCTCTCAATTTATCTTGAGGCTGAGACTGTGTTCTTGGCTGGCATTGACGGCTACGATGGCGGGGACGTGAGGAACTCAGAGATTATTGAATCTGTATCAGCCTTTAAGGCCGGAAGACCTAGCATCGGAATAGTTTCGCTGACCCCGACAAAGCTCCCCGTTGTAACAAGATCTCCATATTGGAGAGGATAGCGTTGCGAATCCCGGTTATTATTCCTGCTCGAATTGGATCGACAAGGTTTCCTGCGAAGCCCCTTGCAAAAATACTTGGAAAACCCATGATTCAATGGGTGTGCGAGCTGTCGGCTAAAGCCGTAGGAGAAGAGAATGTCTACGTAGCCACAGATTCAGAAGAAATCGCGTCAGTCGTGCGTGCTCTCGGCTACAAGTCCGTTATGACGAGTGCCAGCTGCCTGACCGGCACCGACAGGGTAGCGGAGGCGATGAGAAGAATTTCTTTGCCAATGGCAATCAACGTTCAGGGTGATGAGCCTTTGCTTGACCCAAAACTTATCCAGGCGGTTGCTGAGCGGCTATTGGTGTCAAATGGAGCAGTTGTCAATGCGGCCTCAAAGGTTACTGACCCTCAAGAGATGTCATCTTCATCTCTGCCTAAAATGGTGCTGTCAAAATCTGGACGATTACTGTATGCCAGCAGGACCCTGCTCCCGGGTACAAAAGACTCAAATGACGTGCAAAGCCGGACCGTCCACAAACAAGTCTGCGTCTATGGATTCCATTTAGAGTCCTTGAGAAATTTTGGTCCACAAGCCCTTAAAAGCCCCCTTGAGCAATTCGAAGACATCGAAATACTGAGGTTCCTTGAGGCAGATATTCCTGTTGAAGTATTGGTATCTGAGTCACTTTCCGTAGCCGTAGATTTTCCAGAGGATATTGCCAAAGTCGAAGCCGTTCTTACTGGACTAAATAATGACTAAACGGCACCTATTTCTCGACTTTGACGGAGTTCTGGTTGATTCCAATTCACTCAAGACTGGCGCCTTTTTTGATTTAGCGATGAAGTTTTTTGGAGCCGAAGCAGCCAAGGGTCTTGTCGACAACCACCATCAAAATCCTGGCGGGTCTCGCTTCACAAAGCTTGCCTGGCTCCTGAGCAATTACCGCTCCGACCAACCAAGTTTGCAGCAGAGTGAGTTGGAATCGGAATTTTCAACCCTGGTCTTGGCAAAAATTAGATCTGCGCATAGGACCCCAGAGTTAGCATCGCTGCTTCGCAAGTCCAAATACGTGTCCCACATCTTAAGTGCTGCCCCAAGCATAGAGTTGTTCGAACTAGTGCGATCCTTTGGTTGGGAGGAGGCGTTCGAATCTCGAATCCACGGTTCTCCTGAGACAAAAGTCGAGCACCTGAATAGGCTGGGAAAGTTAGTCGACCTAGAAAATTCAATTTTTGTCGGTGATGCCCCGACAGACTTTGAAGTAGCGCAACAGTTCGGCATGCCATTTGTTTTCATTAGTGATTGGTCAGAGTGGAGTCCTAGTGACCGAATCAAATCTGCGTTCGTGGGCACCTGGCCCGGTCTAGAGCAGTTTCTGAGTACCCGTCTCGTCGTGGTGAAATGAAGAAAAAGGTATTAGTAACAGGCGCGGCGGGATTTATTGGTTCGAGAATTTGTGAAGCGCTGGTTGCCGAGGGCCATAAGGTATACGGCGTCGATGATTTCTCCAAAGGGCAGGGGGCTCAGGTTCCTAAAGCCGTGGAGCTGATTCCAGGAGACGTTAACATGTTGAACCTAGATCATCTGATGCTCGAGCCTATGGACACGATCTTCCACTTGGCAGGTCAGTCGAGTGGTGAATACAGCTTTTATCACCCGGTGGAAGATCTACAGCGCAACTACCAGTCCACGGTTTCCATGGCACAATTTGCTCATTCGACCGGGGTGAGGAAGTTGATTCACGCCAGCTCAATGAGTGTTTACGGAAACCCGTCCGATTTCGAAGCAGCTTCCCTGTCGGAAGACCTGCCCACATTCCCAGTCTCAAATTATGGAGTCTCTAAGCTTGCGGCCGAGAGGTTTCTGGCGGCCCAAACCCACCTGTCGAGTCTAAGCCTAAGGATGTTCAACGTGTATGGGCCTGGTCAGAACCTGAAGCGACTGGACCAAGGAATGGTGAGCATCTTCATGGCCCAAGCACTCGTGGACCAAAGCATTGAAGTCAGGGGAAGCAAAGATCGCATAAGGGATTTTGTCTTTATAGACGACGTGGTCGAAGTCTGGTTGCGCGCTCTGGACTTTGACTTCGATCGGCATTTGAACCTAAATGTTGGGACTGGCGTAGGCTCCACAGTTGAGTCTTTAGTGCACAAGATAAAGACACTTCGGCCGGGGACATCAGTAACATACTCAGCCCCCACTCCAGCAGACCAGCAGACAGCCGTGGCTGACATCGATCTTTTGTCCTCGACCCTCAAAAATGTTCCCAGCACGTCTCTTGATGATGGGTTGGCTGTTTCTTTAGACTGGGCCCATGGCCAACTTAATCAGCCAGAGGGCGCCGTGAGTTTTGATCCTGAGCGGCATGGTCGAGGCTGGCCCCTGAAATGACCAGCACAACTCGATCAATCCGAAATTTCTTTCATTGCGAGTCGCCGAAATGACAGGTCGCTCGAATGGTATCCATGACTTGACATGGAGAATCGAAAAAGCCCTGGGTTTGCCAGTAACAAAATTGCCATCTGTAGGGCGTTTCGATAATCTCATGGACGTTTCTAGCCCAACGCCCTTGAGACACAGACCTATCAGCAGGTTCTTTCAAGGGGCTGAACTAATTGTTAGAGTAAATCTCTCACTGGCAAAGGGGCTCGTGTGGCTGGTTATTTTCGCTTTTCCAAGACGCGTTAGGAAGCTACAAATCCAGGAGTCTTTGATATTTTTTGGATACTGCGACATGGGTTCAGATGAACCACTTTCTAAATACTGGGGGCGTCTACCCCAAACGATGCGAGCTTCGCATGAATTCTCCAGCTTTGACATCATCGTCGATAGCTATGAGATTTTTCAAAGCGCCAAGTCTGCCGCTGGGTCCGTTTATCGATCCGAGTTGATTACTCCCTCGGTTTGGTTGCGTAGCCTGCACCAATACTTGACGTTGGCCTTTTGGGTGAGCCTCAGCGCCCTGCAATTTCTGACCCGACACTCCGCCTCGATTGACGACATAGTAAAAGCTTCCTTCCCTCGTGGGACAAGTGCCGCAGAATCGATAGTATTTCGCGAGTCACTCTTAGCGGTAGATCAAATGGACACCCCCGTTAAGGCCATCGTCTATCTACTCGAGGGGCAACCTTGGGAGCAAGTTTTGCTTGAGTACTGTTCTAACACCGGAATAACGAGTATGGGTTTCTTGCACACAATCGTCAGCCCATGCCAAGTAAATCACTCGAGACAATTCGGTCCGGGCAAGGTACTAACAGAGCCCAACTTTTTTTTGACGTCTGGGCCTCTGGTTCGTAATTCTTTGCTTGATTTGGGCGTAAAGGCTGAACTAATGTTGCCAGTCGAAAGTTTGCGCTTCGAATGGCTCTTGAGCCTTGAGCCCTCAGCAGCTCCGAGTGACTTTGAAATAGTAGACTTATACACGTGGACTTCTCCGTCCAGAGTCTTGAAGATGATCGATGCCGTCCAAAAGAACTTAACTAATCGTGACAACCGCCTCTTTCGCTTGCGTGCTCACCCCGACCTACCATTTCGGACAAAAAAGTCAATTAAGGGGGTCCTTTCAGCGCTTAGCACCGGGCAGGATAAGCCCAATGTTCTTGGCACGCCCGTCGCGGACGCTGCCTCGAGCGCCTGGATAGAATTGCTCGTAAGACAGGGACTAGTTTTCATATGGGACGATGGAGACTCAGCTTGCTTGCCCATTTCTGAAGACAACGCATCGAATTATTCTCTGCAATTTGTGAAGCTTGACGGATTGATGCGAATCTCTCCGAAAGAAGGCAGTAGCGTCGAGTTTGCTCTAGAAACGATGTTCAACTTTTCTGAGGAGTTGGTGCAGTGGAAAGAATGCCTCAGGGGTGCCCTCGCATGACAAGTCGACTCAGGGGAAGAAAATTCTTAAGTTTTGTGGATGGAAGATTCAGCATGGGCCTTTTTGGCTTCATTGGGAATTACCTGCCTCGTCGTTCCTTGAGTGCCCTGGAGTTGCAGCTGAAAACGGCCTTGTCTCCTTACTTCCATGGTGGGGACTTCATTTTTTTTTCGTCGGCTAGGGCCGCCTTGCTGAGTTTTTTGCTTTCCAATGATGTCCGGGACGGGGATGACGTGATAGTCACCGGTGCGAGCTGCTCTGTCGTAATTGACGTGATCAAAATTTCGGGAGCGAAGCCCGTCTATGTGGACATAGATGAAGACACATTTGGCACCTCGACTGAGGCCATTTTTAAGGCCATTACTAACAGTACTAAAGTTGTAATCGTACAACATTCATTCGGACTTCCCTCCAACGCTCTAAACATAATTCCTGAGCTCCAGAGGCGAGGCATTTTGGTTGTCGAAGATTGCGCTCTCTCTGTAGGCTCCAGCCGCAGCGGCTTGGCCGTGGGTTCGATTGGAGATGCCGCAATCATATCATTTGGCCATTCCAAGCCGATCAATGGATTCATGGGCGGAGCACTTTTCTCTCGAGATACTCAGGCAATTACAGACGTGAAGAGCAAGCTACATATCACCGAATTGAGCGCGAGCCAACGTGCCCTGTCTTTCGGCTATAGCTTGGTGGAACACTTTCTATGCCGTCAAAAGCTTTACTATCTGTGGCACTTTTTCTTGCTCGCTACCGGCCTGATACAGAGAATTTTTCCCTCTTGGCAGCCCTTCTTGTCAACCCGAACGCCGTCGGGCGGGCTGTTGAAAAGCTCCGATGTCTTGACAACAATGCCTAAGTTCGCCCTAATACTAGCCACAGGCAGCGCTGCGCAGAGATTAAGTACCCATGAATCGAGAATGAGTCAGCTCGCGATGTTTAGGTCCCTAATTCCTGACCACTTACTCCCTGCTGCCTATGCCGATCCCGACAACGCCATCGATCCATTTAGGTTCGTCCTCTATGCAGAGACAAGCCGTGACGACCTTAAGCTTGGGAAATTGCTGGACTTGAATCAAATTTGGTTCAAGCAACCGATTGAGGCTACGGCTCTGGACCTCAGAGCCTTCGGATACGCCACCGGAGATTGCCCAGTATCTGAGTCACTTGGCAAGAAAGTGATTAATGTACCGAGTCACCTTTCGGATTCAATTTTACGAGAGCTACTTGGCCAAATCAGGTCATGACCCAACTGCCGAATCGAGGTATTGCGTCAAGTTTCGGTCATTGAAGTCATGAAACGTCGAGACAGCTGCTTCATGTTAGATTTAGCGGGAGTTGAAGGGAGGGATCGTGCCAAAAAGTTTAAGTAGAAAAGGCTTTCTTAATTATTTTAAGAACTCTCGCGTTCTGGTGACAGGTAACACCGGCTTTAAGGGCTGCTGGCTATCACTGTTTCTTCATTCGCAAGGTGCGGAAGTTCTGGGCCTCTCGTTAGACGTTCCCACTATCCCCGCTTTTTTTGACACTATCCCAGAGGAATTGGGGTTAAAAACTGTCTGGAGGGACATCAACGACACTGAATACGTGGTCTCACTTCTTGAAGATTTTCGTCCAAACTATATTTTCCACCTATCCGCGCAAGCCATAGTCAGCAAGTCCTTCGCCAACCCTCTCGAAGCCTGGAGGACCAATACTCTTGGAACGGCCTCGATGCTAGAGGCGCTACGTCGCAGCAGTTTAACGGACGTAAATGTTGTGATGATAACAAGCGACAAGGTGTACAGAAATCATGAGTGGCCATGGGGATACCGAGAAAGTGATGAGCTGGGTGGCAGCGACCCTTACAGCGCATCAAAGGCCGGGGCCGAACTTGCAATACGTTCTTACGTAAATTCTGGTTTTTTTGATGGCCGCAACACCAACATTGCGGCGGTACGCGCGGGCAACGTCATTGGGGGTGGGGACTGGGCAGATGGCCGAATTGTGCCGGATGCCGTTCGAGCGTGGTCTGGCAACAAGCACTTGGTGCTGCGGAACCCCTCAGCCACGCGTCCGTGGCAACACGTCCTAGAGCCGCTCGGGGGTTACCTCCTTACTGCGGCCGCCCTAGATCAAGATGCGATAAGCTCCGGAGAGACATTTAATTTTGGACCCTCAGAGCAAGCTTCTAGGACTGTAGCGGAGTTGGTCTCCGCACTTGGTTCGAGGCTCGGAGGTCAGGACCCACTTCAGGTTGAATATGAGAAGAGCGATCTCGCGGAAAGTGGCCTACTACGACTTTCTAGTGAGAAAGCGCAGCACCTGCTTTCCTGGCAACCAGTATTGGGCTTTGACCAGACTATTGAATGGACTGCCGACTGGTACTCCAAACATGCGAACGGTGCAGATAATCTTGATTTGGCCTTGGACCAAATCAAGAGCTACCAGGAGCTTCTCAACGAAACCCCAAATTGGGGGCAATTTTGACAGCCGAGTTGATTGAACTGCCATTTGTTCCGGCAGAAGGCGGTGGTATTGTAAAAATTATTAGGAAAAGTTCAGAGCAATTCAGTGGTTTTGGTGAACTTTACCTTTCGCAGCTCTCGCATGGGGTGTTTCGTGGCTGGAAAATGCACAGGGAGATGCACTCGATAATCTTCGTGGTTACTGGAGCTGTCTCCTTTCACTTTTTTGGTGATGACTCTCCGTGCTACTCCCTAGATTTGCGGGAAGCCGCTGAGAGCCACGTGGGGCTCCGTATTCCAGCGGGCACTAACTTTGGGTTTAAAAGCACTTCGAGCACCGGGGCAGTGGTCGCGAACTTGGCCAGCGTGGAGTTCAGCTCCGATGAAGTATTCAGACCAGAGATGACAGAGCACGAGTGCGGGTGGGCGAGATGAAAGCAGTAATACTTGCGGGCGGTTACGGCACTCGTATGGCGGAATACACCGAGTTAGTGCCTAAGCCCATGGTGTCTATCGGTGGCAAACCAACACTTGTGCACATCATGGATTACTACGCCAAATTCGGTGTTCGTGAGTTTGTCATCGCTGCCGGATATAAGTCTGAAGTAATAAAGAAGTACTTCATGGACTTCTCAATCAGCAATTCCGATTTTAAGGTTGAAACTGCAACCGGAGATACCGAGCGACTGGGAGAGATTCCAACCCGGGATTGGAGCGTATCGGTGATTGACACAGGGCAAAACAGTATGACGGGCGGTCGATTGCTTAGGCTAAAGCCATACATCAAAGATGAAGCGTTTCTTTTGACCTACGGTGACGGCCTCTCCAATGTTAACATCCAAGCAGTTATAGATGCTCATGAAGCAGCCAAAAATGTCGTAACAGTAACGGCAGTGAGGCCCGCTGCTCGCTTCGGAGAGCTGGAGCTTCACATGGGGAAAGTACGATCTTTCAAAGAAAAGCCTCAGTTGCAACAGGGCTGGATAAACGGGGGCTTCTTTGTGGTTGAACCAAGTTTTCTAGATTATATATCTGATGATGACGTAGTTTTGGAGCAAGGCCCCCTAGAGACAGCTGCGGTAGACGGAGTGTTGGGCGCCCATTTACACGAGGGGTTTTGGCAGTGCATGGATACTAAACGAGACAGAGACTATCTCGAAGATCTTTGGGCAAAGAATGAAGCTCCGTGGGCCTGAGTAGAAATAAACTGATCCGCGTTTCTCGCTCGCACGTCGGTTTGAGAGAGGCGTGGTCGGCGGCAAGGGTTATAAGAAAGGGCTTTTTAGGAATGGGCCTCGAGACTAAAGCATTTGAGGAAGAGTTAAGTGACTTCCTTGGCTATCCAGTTGCCTGCACCGTAAACGGCACCGCGGCAATCCAATTGGGCTTGCAAGCT
>Ga0105050_10005314_pt1 | contig 16571 bp, 16 predicted proteins | sample FRY01_FD_78088 | JGI IMG/M metagenome (GOLD analysis project Ga0105050, IMG submission 78088) | Freshwater microbial communities from Lake Fryxell liftoff mats and glacier meltwater in Antarctica - FRY-01 | ecosystem: Environmental > Aquatic > Freshwater > Ice > Glacier meltwater ... | reverse complement strand
GGCGGGACCGCTGGGACCGCCGCGACTAAGGACAGTTGGCTTTCATTCGTGGATCCAACCGGACGGCCCGGCGGTCCGTCCCTACCTTGCAGCAAGCTTTTATACGATCAATCATCGGTTACTCCCTACTAGTGCCAGAAAATGGGGCCCGTTCGTCCGGGGCACCGCGCCACAGCGGCAACCGGCTCTTGCCATCCACAAGCTGCGACTGATCGAGCGGCAATCCTCCCGTCTCAAGCACGGTTGGCTACCAATCAGGCGACGTGGTCGGTTCGGCGCAGGTCGTGCCGGCGGGAATGATTTGGGACCAGCGCGCGATCTGGCAGACCCGGTTGCCGCCTTCATCTATCCAGCCTTTGCCTTCGGAGAGTGGCGCCTTGCCGGTCGGCGAACCTTCAGCAGTGGCCAGGCCGCCATGATCGCTCGTGAACACGACTAAGGTGTCATCGGCTATCCCCTCGGAGACCAAGGTGTCCAAAACTCGCCCGATACCCGTGTCCAATTGTTCGATCATCGCCGCTTAAACCGCAACGCTCTGCAACCGCCGCCGCCGCACGTGCAGGTGCCGGAGATGCAGGACCGGCATCCATTCACCCTCCTCGATCGCGTCTTCATCCTTGAGCCCCAGCCAGGCCGCCGTCACCCGGTATTTCTCCACCAGATGCGCCGGTGCCTATGGGCCGGCAAAATGCCAGAGTTTTAGAAAAAAAGCTTGGAGCGATCACGTCCGCAAATCTGGCGCAGCGCCGCATCGGTAATAGCCTCCATGAGGTATTTTCCCTCGGGACATTCAGGCAGGTTTTCGATGCCCCAGGGGCTGAAATAACCCTGTTGTGGTCAGCCCCAACCGCAACCGCCAAAGTTTACGTCAAAACCATGGCGCCCGGGATAGTTGAGGAAATTCCCGAGGGGCCACTTGCCCGCCTGCCAAGCTTGATACCCGCTTCCCTACTGAGCCGTCGCGATGCTGCGTTCACTCGTAGGCAGGCCATGCATGTAAGGCACCTCGCACATCCGGCCGACGCCACCGCCGCCGATATAATACCAACGTCTCTTTTGTTTTGGACTTTGGCCCGCCTGCGCCGAGGCTTCGGCGAGCAGGCGCCCCGGCAAGCCGGGGGTAGGGGCGGACCGCCGGGCCGCCCACGAATGAGTGATCGGCGCGCCCAGCGGTCGCGCCCTACCCAAAGTCCAATTCTCCAGAGCGGTTGGTATAATTGGTCACCCCAACTCGCGCCGGATATTTGCCCGATAACAGGCTCGCGCGGGTTGGCGAGCAAACCGGAGCCGCTGCATAGGCATCGGTAAAACGCATCCCCTCGTTCGCGAGCCGATCAAGATGGGGCGTTTCGTAAAAGGAACTGCCGTAGCAGGTGAGATCGCGCCAGCCGAGGGCATCCATCAGGATGTGAACAATATTGGGTTATTTCATCTTTTGCGAAAATCAATCAGCTCGCGCCCAGAAATACTCCGTATCTTCCAATGCCTCCATTCCGCAGTGCTCCTGATGCGCGGGGAATAACACGACATCGCCCGCGACATATTCTGTATCCACACCGGCGTTCCGCATGATACATCGCCCCTTCCAGATGACTGCATATTCATCGTAAACGTGCGAATGCGTCTTACCGGTTTCATGCTTCCATCCTTTGGGAAGATTCTGGATCCCCCAGCGCTTCGTTGCGGGATTGGGGATGTCCGTGAGTTTGATTTTTTGTCTCATGATAATGGGGCGCGATTATACTCCAACAAATCGGTTAAACAGGCAAGTGGCCATGCCAAACTGAAGACTTCCTTCGCAACGCCATCACGGCCGTGAGCCCGAGTAGTGATCATCAACCCAAGACGTTGCACGGTGCTTAGAACCTATAGCTCAAAAATGCGCCGGCAGTGAATTGATTCTCACTGCCGCGTTGCACGATCAACGGAGAATCAGCGGCATCACCCATCAACTTGTCGTAACCGGCAAAACCGATCAGCGTCAATTTCCCATTAATCGGCATTACAATCGAAGTCCCCCAGCCGATTGAAGCGATCCCGCCACCCGCGGTGTATGTGGGCAAGCCGGAGCCAAGAGAGTCTGCGGCGGTGATTCCATAGTAAGTATTTGTGTAGTCATCATTCGCCCAACGCAGGCGTGGGCCCGTCGCGATGAACACGGGAGGGCCGGGCTGAGCTTCGCTGCCACCGAAGCGTGCTTTGTAATCAATGGAGATATCCGTGATCATACCTTCGTGACCATTCATGCCTTTGAGTAGCTCAACTTTGGCAGACCACATATCTCGATCGTAACGGGCAAAGCCACCCGCCATCACCGTTGAATCAATATCCCGAAAGCCGATCAGAGCCTTGGACGTGTCACCCGCCACACGGAATGTGCTTTCGCCACCCGCATCACGGCCAAAGTCAAATTTGACTAGCGGTCCAACAACCCATTCCGAATTAACTTCGAAATTGTAACCCATTCCCTGCCCAATTGAGGCGAAAAACGTGTCGCCGTAAGCTACCCGAATATCCGGCACCAGCATCATTTGATAATCAGATGACCCAGGAAAAGCCGGGGCATAAATTGCCCCGCCACCCACACTAAATGACCACCCTTCCGCCGACTTGGCGGGTTGGGCCTGGGCAAAAATAGCCGATTGCAGGAGCAGCAAAGCCAAAACGAAGCGCGCAAGAGTTTGGTTCATAGTAATGTAATACGTTTAAACACCGGGATAGATGCATCACCTTGGGGCCAGAGCCCACCTCTGCTAAACTGGCTAATCGTTCCAACCGCCAAATAGGTCCTCCCAGCAATACTCGACCCCGGATACTTCGCCAAGGGGAATAGCCGCCCCAAACGGCAATTGGCCCACTCGCGCCATCTCGGCCGTAAATTCCGCCACCGCATTGAGGGAAGCCGTCATCACGCCGAAATCCAAGCGGCTCAGGTCATCGTCGGGCCGGTGGTGAAAGAACCGCCCGCCGGCACAATTGAGGCGCATGAGGGTGAGGCCCGGCACCCCAGCTGCATTGAAGGGGAAATGATCCGCATAGGGCAGCACGCCATGTTCGCGCCGAAAATACTGACCCTGTCGGCCAAAATAGTTTTTCAGGATAGCATCGAGTTCAGCCGGGGCACTGCCAGAAACGGTATTCCAGCCCAGCAAGGAACCAAAGCTGTCGAAATTGAAGATCAGCCGCCCATCGCGGACGAGTTCGTCACGATGCCGGCGCACGTAGGCGGAACTGCCCACCGACAATTGTTCCTCGGCCCCAAACGAAATCAACCGGATCGAGCGACGACGCGGAAGCGGGGCGAGCACCCGCGCGAGTTCGATCAAACCAGCGACCGCCGTGCCATTATCGTCGGCCCCCACCGAATCAGCCTGAGTATCATGATGTGCGCCGAGATAGAGCACCCCCGCCGCCGGATCGCGCCCCGGCAACTCGGCGATGACGTTGGTTGACTGCGCGTCGCGCGGGCCACCGACCACGCGAAACCGCGCCCGAGTCGCGCCACGCTCTCGCCACCGCCAGGCGTCGAGATAGGCAACATTGAGCGACGGCACCGCTCCAGCGCGGGCCACATAAGTGGGAAAGATCGCATCCGCCCGCGGTTCCGCGCCCGGGTAGCGCACGTCGACCATCAAGAGACCGGCCGGTTCCGCCGCGATGAGCCGCCGGTAGTTTTCCTGCGACTCGATGTGGCAACCCAAGTGCAACACCACGTGGCCCGCCATCAACTCGCCAAGATCGGGCCGCTGGTAGCCAGTCGCTCCTTCGAAAAAGACCAGCGGTGCCTCGACCCACTCGCCCGCCGTGCCCGGCGTGTTGGCAAAGAGCGAACACTCCGCGGCGTGCCACGCGCCGTCGTAACAAATTTCCAACTGCTGCTCACTCACCTCCCGCGCTTGCACCGGAAAACTCTCCTGATGCACCCGCGCGCCGACCTGCGCTAACTCGCGCGCCGCGTAGTCGCCCGCCGCGGCTTCATTCGGGGTGCCCGCCAAACGCACGCCGATCGTTTCCGTCAAATGCCGCACGTGACGCTCAAGATTTCCGGAATCGATCATCTCCATGCGCGCATCCGTAACCGCTAGTCGCAGGAGCGCCAACCCGAAAGCGTCTGAGCCGCAAATTGAATTTTACTCCGGGGCTATTCGCCGACCTCATGTTCCCACCCCATGACCACCGATCTCGTGCTCACGCTGACCGCTGGCCCCGACAATCCTCGCAACTCCGAAGGCGCGTTCATCACGCTGCGCAATGGCAACATCCTCTTCGCCTACTCGCGCTACACCGGCGAGAGCTGGAGCGACCACGCCACCGCCGACATCGCCGCCCGTTGCTCGACGGACCGCGGCCAAACCTGGTCCACCGATGACCGCCTCCTCGTGGCCAACGAGGGGCAGTGCAACGTCATGAGCGTGTCTCTCTTGCGGTTGCACGATGGCCGGATCGCGCTCTTCTACGTGCAGAAAAATTCCGGCGTGGATTGCCGTCTGCGCCTGCGCACTTCGTCCGACGAAGGGGGCACGTGGAGCGATGCGGTGATCGGCAATCCCGGCTCCGGCTATTTCGTGACCAACAACGATCGGGTGATCCAACTCGCCTCCGGGCGCTTGCTCGCCCCGGCTGCCTATCACCGCCCCAAGACGGCCGACAGCGATCTCGGGGCCGGGATCGCGAACCAAGGAGAGGCCGTCTTCTTCGTCTCCGACGACGCGGGTCAATCTTGGCGTGAAACCACCACCCGGCTCCGCGTCGGCCAAGAGATTCACTCCGGTTTGCAGGAACCCGGCGTGATTGAGCGGCGCGGCGGCAGCCTCTACGGTTGGGCCCGCACTTCAGAGGGCCGTCAATGGGAGTTCACCTCCACCGATGGCGGCGAAACCTGGACCGAACCGAGCCCGTCGACCTTTCGCTCGCCCACGAGTCCGCTTTCCCTGAAAGCGATAACACCCGACCCCATTTGGCTCGCCGTGTGGAATGATCGGGAGACCCCCGGTCACCGAAGAATCCGGATTCGCTCAGGATTCGAGTTGGGGCCGCACCCCACTCGCCCTCGCCACGAGTCGCGACGAGGGCGCCACGTGGTCAACGCCTCAACTGATCGAGGACGACCCGCAGCGGGGCTACTGTTACACCGCGATTCACTCCGTCGGCGACGCAGTCCTGCTCGCCTACTGCTGCGGCGGGCGAGGAACCGCCGTGCTCCAGAACACCTGCCTCCGTCGAGTGAATAATCGCGAACTCTTCGGGTCGATTTAGGCATCTTTGCCCTGAAATCGGGCAGGCATCATTTTTGTCACACCCAGCCTTGCCGCCGGTGCCGGTGTTTCTCCATGGTTGGCCGCCTAGCACCCACATGATTGGCACGACCCTTACCATCCTCGGCAGCCTTGGCCTCTTCCTCTTCGGAATGAAGGTCATGAGTGAAGCCCTGCAAAAACTGTCAGGCGAAAAGCTTCGGGGCATGATGCGGACCATGACCAGCAACCGGTTTATGGGTCTCGGCACCGGTTTTGGAGTCACCTGCTTAGTCCAATCCTCCTCGGCCACAACCGTGATGATTGTGAGCTTCGTCAACGCGAGCATGCTGACGGTCAAAGAGGCCATCGGTATGATCATGGGCGCCAACCTCGGCACCACCACGACCTTCTGGATCGTTTCCTTTCTCGGTTTCAAATTCAGTATCTCGTCGATCGCTCTCCCAATGATCGGCGTCGCCCTCCCGCTCATCTTCTCGCGTCGGCCCAAGTTGCGCGACACCGGCGAGTTCATCATGGGCTTCGGCATCCTCTTCCTCGGGCTCATGTTCCTGAAGAACTCCGTGCCCGATATCCGCAACAGCCCCGAAGTGCTGGCGTTCGTGCAGAATTACACCGACCGCGGCATCATCTCGGTGCTCTTCTTCTTCACCTTCGGCACAATCCTTACCGTCATCGTCCAATCGTCCTCCGTTGCGGGCGCGATCACTCTCACGATGGCCTACAAAGGCTGGATCGATTATCCGAGCGCCTGCGCGATCATCCTCGGTGAAAATGTCGGCACCACCATCACCGCCAACATCGCCGCGATGGGTGGCAACACCAACGCGAAGCGCGCCGCCGCCGCCCACTTCCTCTTCAACATCGTCGGCGTGATCTGGGCCATCATCTTCTTCAAGCAGTTCGCCCATCTCGTCGACCGGATCATGCCCGGCGATTCCGGCAACTCGGCCAACATCCCCCTGCACCTCGCGGCCTTTCACTCGCTGTTTAACTTGGCCAACATCGGTCTGTTGATCGGCTTCGTGCCTCAGCTCGCCCGGCAGGTGGAGCGCATTATTAAGGACAAGAAGCGCGACTCCGTTGACCACGTCACCCACAGCTCACCCTTTGTGCCGCAAACCGGCGAACTCAACGTCGCCGAGGCCGAGCGCGACGTCCGCCTCATGGGAGACCTCACTCGCAAGCTTATGACGGGCTTTGTCGAACTCTTCCTCAACCCCGACAAGGATCTCAGCGATCGAGTGCGAGAGTTGAAATTACTTGAGGAGGAGAGCGACCGCCTCGCATTTCAGACCACAAGCTACCTCCTCAAGTGTTCCACCGCCAGCGTCTCCGAGAGCACGATGTCCAAGGTCACCGCCATGCTACGCGTGGTCGCCGAACTCGAAGACATCTGCGATTGCGGCTACCGTCTCGTCCTGCTGGCTGAGCGCAAGTATCGCAAGCGCCGCACCCTCCCGCCGGAGACGATCAAGCAGGTTCAACAATTCTCTGAGATCGTTCTGCAGTTCATGGACTTTTATTCGTCGCGTTTCAGCCGCGAGGTGAAACCCGACGATATGGAGACGGCCTACCAGTTGGAGAATTCCATCGACCGGTTCCGCAAATCGCTCCGCCGCGAATCCATGTTGCGGATGACCGCCAGCGGCGACGTCGTGAAGGCCGAGATGATCTACATCGATATGCTCAACAACATGGAGAGCATCGGCAATCACTCGCTTAACGTCCTCCAGGCGCTTCGCCACCGGGACTGAGGAACATCACCCGACCTACCGGGTCCCACGGCGCATGCCCACCACTCGACGATTCCTCCCGTTCACCCGTCGAATCGTCGTCCTCCTCGCGCTCATCGGCAGCGGAGCCCCGCCAGCGGTCGCCGCCAGTTTCAGCTCCACCCTCCCACCTGCGGAACTCACCCGCTGCGGGGTGGCCGCCCTCGCACCCGCCCAGCTTGCGAGTCTCGACTCCCTCGTCGCGCGTGAGCTTCTCTCCGCTCAGCAGGGCAAAGTCCGCGCGTTCGCCGGCGACTTCGTCAGCCGGCGCAGCGAGGCCGAGCGCATCGAGGCCGGACTCGACCACTTAAACGCAGAGGAAACCGCGGTCCTCAACGCCGCCGTTGCCACCGCGATCGCCGCCCAGCATCAGGCCCCGACTATGAATTTCCGCTATCAACCTCACGACCAAACCACCGATCTCGCAAAACCCGCGCGCGAACTTGAAGTTCACGGAGTGGTGTCCCTCACCTACGGCGTCGGTGGCGGTGGTTCCTATCGACGCGCGGCCGTCTACACGGAAGTAAGCGACCCCGAGCGGAACTTCACGATCGGCGTGGGCGTCGACACGATTGAAGGCGATGGATTCCAACCCGATCACGTCGGTTACGGCCGACGTTACTGGCGAGGCTGGTAATACCTCGCCACCCTGAGATGTTTGCCTCGGGTGGTTGGAAACGGCGCGAAGCCTACATCTTGCACGATCAGACGACCCCGGCCGTGCAGGAGGCACGAGCCAGAAGTGTATGAGTGCTCCAAAGTCGCATAATTTGTATTTTTATGCGTTAACGTTCAGCAGGTTAAGGGAAATCGCACGCAATCGGTGGTCGATTCCATCAATTGCCGGTCAGTAGTTGGGTCGGAAATGTTCCAACCCTCAACCCTAGGAGACACTCGTCATGCTAAGCTGGTCACTCACCTTTCTCATCGTTGCCATCATTGCGGGTGTGCTCGGATTCACGGGAATCGCCGGGGCCGCCGCTGGAATCGCGAAGGTCTTATTCTTCATCTTCCTGATTCTCCTCATCATCTCAGCCCTCGCCTCGGCCCTGCGTGGTCGTCCGCCCATCTGAGCCCACCTCTCGCGATTCACCCTTAACCCAGTCCCTCACTATTATGAAAAATCCAATCCTCCTCACCTCCCTCACCGTCGCCGTCCTTTCCGTGTCGCTCATCGGCTGCTCCAAGAGCACGTCTGAAAAAGTCTCCGATAAAGCATCCCATGCCTACGAGACTTCCAAGACCGCCGTCGTCGACACGTGGCACGACGTCAAAGCCTACAGCTTTGAAAAGAGCGACGACTTCAAACAGCGCGCCGAAGCGATCTCCTCGGACCTCGATGCGAAGATCAGCAAATTGAAAACGGAAGCCAGCGAAGCGAAGGCCAGCGCCAGTCGTTCCGCCGTGATGGACGAGCTGAAGAATTCCCGCGCCGATCTGAGCGCGAAGCTCGCCGCCCTCGGCACCGCGACCGCAGACACGTGGGAAAGCGCCAAGTCCAACGTCATCACCGCTGCAAAGCGGGTCGAAGCCGCTTACGACAAGGCGCGCGCTGACGCCTCGTAAAGCGGGCCCGTTAGCTTGATCCTTCGAGGTCGGGGCTGATCGCCCCGGCCTTTTTTAGTCTTACTTTTTTCGACTTGCCCCATCATGAAAAAATCACCTCCTACTCCTAAATCTGGCGCCGCCCGCGGTCGGCGCACCTTCGGTCGCCACCTCGCTCGCGCCTTTCTCAACGGCGTGCTCATCGTGGCCCCCGTCGCGATCACGCTTAGCATCCTTCACTGGTTGTTGGTCTCGATCGACGGCTGGCTCGATCCCTTCGTGCAGACCCCGGGCCTCGGAATTCTCGGCGTGTTACTCGGAGTCTTGATTGTGGGTTGGATCGGATCCCTCTTCCTCATAAATCGCATCCTCGCCCAAATCGACGCTTGGCTCGAACGATTGCCCGGCGTCAATTTCATCTACTCGTCGGTCCGCGACTTCATCAAAGCCTTCGTCGGCAACAAGCGCCGGTTTCACCACACCGTTCTGGTGCGAATCTTCGCCGACGATGTCTGGATGGTCGGCTTTCTCACCGATGAAAACCCGAGCACGTTTAAACTCGAAAAGGGCTACGTCTCCGTCTACGTGCCCCAAGCCTACAATGTCGGCGGCCAACTCTACTTGCTGCCGCCTTCGCGGGTGCGCTCGGTCGAGCATTTGTCGGCCTCCGACGCGATGAAATATGCCGCGACCGGTGGTGCCGTGGACTTGCCCGCCGCGAAGGACGCCTCCGCGTAGCTCGGCGCGATCGTCCAAGTTCCGGGCTTCCCCTGTCCAGGGGTAGTGGTTACGGCTGAGAGGTCCCCAAACCTCAACGTCCTCGACCGCTTACCCCTTACGTGTCCGACTCTCCTCCTTCCAATCCGCCTTTTGGCTTTCGCCATCGCCTCGGCGCCCTGCTGGCGCCCCTTTGTCTGATCGCCACGCTCGTGCTTCCCGCCCCGTCCGGGCTGTCGGTCGAGGGTTGGCACACCGCCGGCGTCGCGGCGCTGATGGCCATCCTGTGGATCAGTGAGGCCATTCCCATCCCCGTCACCGCGCTGCTGCCGTTGGTGCTGTTTCCCGCGCTCAAGCTCGGCGCGATCAAGGCCGCCGCCGCGCCCTACGCCAACCCGCTGATCTTCCTCTTTCTCGGCGGCTTCATCATCGCGCTGGCCATGCAGCGCTCCAATCTTCATCGGCGCATCGCCATCAATCTCATTGCGGTGATGGGCACCCAGCCCAGTCGGATCATCGCTGGATTCCTCCTCGCCTCCGCCCTCGTCAGTATGTGGGTGAGCAACACTGCGACGGCCTTGATGATGCTCCCTATCGCCACGTCGGTCGTCCTGCTCGTGCCCACGGGAACCGATGAGCGCGGCGGCTTGAAACACTTCGGCACCGCGCTCCTCCTCGCCGTCGCCTACGGTGCGACCACCGGCGGTATGGCCACCCTGATCGGCACGCCGCCCAATGCCCTACTCGCCGGCTATCTTAACTCGGTTTACCATTACAATATCGGCTTCGGGCAATGGATGCTCATCGGGGTCCCTGTCACCCTCGTGACACTCCCGGTCGTCTACTGGGTGCTCACCCGCGTGGCCTTCCAATTGCCCCGCACCAGCGTGCCGGGGATGGCTGACCTGATTCGCAACGAGCGAGCCCGGCTCGGGGCTTTCAGCCGTGCTGAAGCCATCGTCACCGGCGTGTTTCTCCTCACCGCCCTGGGGTGGATTTTCCAACCGCTGCTTGCCAGATTTCTGCCGATGATCTCCGACACGAGCATCGCGATCGGTGGGGCAATATTGCTCTTCGCCATTCCGCTCGATCTTCGCCGCGGAGAATTTGTGATGAATTGGGAATCGACCAAGAACCTCCCTTGGGAAGTGCTCCTCTTGTTCGGCGGCGGCCTGAGTCTGGCGGGAAATATTCAGGAGCACGGCCTCGCGCACTACCTCGGCACTCTTAGCCAAAGTCTCCACGGCATTCCTCTTATCGTCTCGATCGCCATCGTGTGCTTCGGCATCCTCATGTTGACCGAACTCACGAGCAACACAGCTACCGCCGCGACTTTCCTGCCCATCATTGCCACGATCGCCGTGGGCCTCGGGCAGAACCCGCTCCTCTTTCTCATTCCCACCGCTCTGGCCGCCAATTGCTCCTACATGATGCCGGTCGGCACCCCTCCCAACGCGATCGTCTTCGGCAGCGGTCTGATCGCCCTCCCGCAGATGGCGCGCACCGGTCTGTGGCTCAACCTCCTCCTCGTGCCGATCATCGTCGGCCTCGTGTGGTTACTCGGCCCCCTCGTGTTCGGCATTGAGCTCAGCCAAACACCCGCGTGGGCGAACCCGGCCCCCTAAAAATTCCCGAGAACCTCTGGCCGTCGCGCTCCCAACTGAACGTTCACAGATTTCGTCCTCGTCGTCCCGCCAACGCTCCCCTGAGGTTTCTTCCGATCTCGCCGCGCACCGGTCTTTACTTCCCCGACACCCACTTTCGGATTTCACCCGTCACTAGTCTTACCGGATTCCTTCGGCCCTTGCCTGCACCAGCCACCTTATTGAATGAAACTCAACGTCGCCATTATCGGTGCAGGCCACAACGGGCTTGTCGCCGCCACCTACCTCGCTCGCGCCGGACTCAAGGTCGCCATCTACGAACGTCGACCGACCCCCGGCGGCGCCACCCTCAACGAGGAGTTGTGGCCCGGTTACACATTCTCCACCTGCGCGCATTTGCTGCACGCAGTTCCCGCGAAAATCATCAAGGACCTCGGCCTCTATGAGCGCGGACTCAAGGTCGACCGTCGCGACGAGGTCATCTACCTCAATCGCGACGGCACTTACCACACCTACCTCGATCTCGATCGGCCCAACCACCTCACCGCGCGCGCCAAACTCACGCCGGAAGAGCAAGCCGGGCTCCTCCGCTACGATGCCTTCAAACGGCAGCTCATCGGGCTCGTGCGTCCCTACCTCCTCACCGTTCCACCCACCGCCGACGAGCTCCGGCAACGGGCCGAGGGCACCCCCGCAGCCGAAGCCCTGCACCTCGCGACCACGATGACTTTGTGGGAGCTCCAGGATCACTTCCTGCCGACTGAGCGGCTCCGCGATCGCTGCGCCCCGGAACTCTCGGCAGTCTCCGCCAACCCGCTCGCCTTCGCGCTCGCCTACACCGCCATTGCTCATCCCGATCCCGTTACCGGTGAACACGCCCCTTGGGGCTTCGTTCGCGGCGGCATGGGTCGCTTCGCCGCGCTGCTCGTCGAGGGCGCGACCGCCGCGGGCGTGACCATTCACACGGACTGCGCGGTCCAAGAAATTCTCGTCACCGCCGGACGCACTCAGGGACTGCGCCTCGCCAACGGACAGACCATCGACGCCGACCACGTGCTTTCCTGCACGGACCCGAAAGTCACTTTCCTCAAACTCCTTAGTCCAGACGCGATCGACCAGGCCTTGCGCGCGCGGATCGCGGCCCTCAACACCCAAGTGGGCTGCTACAAGCTTCTCGCCGCCACCTCCGAGCTTCCTCAGTGGCGCGGCTGGGATGGCGATCCTGAGCTCCCCGCTCGCGGCTCCGTGCAACTCGAGATGACTCGCGACGGCGTCACCACCGCCCACGACGAATCCCGCGCCGGGCGTCCCCCCACCCGCCCGATGATGAGCGTGAACGTGCCTTCGGTCCTCGATCCGTCGTTGGCCCCCGCCGGACGCCACACCGTTTCCATCTACGTTTATCCCGCGCCCGCCAAACCCGCTGAGGGCACTTGGGACGATCATCGGGAGGCCGTCGCCCAAGCACTCATCAGTCAAATCGACGACTACGCACCCAACTTCCGCGCCTCCGTGCTGCATTACGAATTGCGCACCCCGCTAGATCTGGAACGCAAGGTCGGTCTCACCGATGGGTGCATCTGGCATCTACAACACGACGCTGATCTCCTGCTCGGCAACCGCCCCCTACCCGAGCTCTCCCGCTACCGCACTCCCGTCGCCGGACTCTATCTCGGCGGGGCCGGTCAGCATCCCGGCGGCGAGGTCAGTGGCTGCCCAGGACACAACTCCGCCCACGAAATCCTCAAGGATCTTCAACTTTCATGACCACACCGTCCGCCGCTCCCCTCACCCCATCGCTCCTCTTTGATGCCGACGAGTTGCCGCGCATCAAGCGCACACTCCAGCGCGCCGAATTCGCTGATTACTGGGCCAAAAACCAGGGCGCCGATCTCGCTGATGACAAGCATTTTATCCAGCACGAGATCAAGCTCAACGAGCCCGCCAAGGACCTCGGTCGCGCCGCCAATATTCTGACGCGCTGCGCCTTCGTTCATCTGATCACGGGCGAACCTGCGCAGGCCGAACTCGCTCGCCTCACTCTTGCCAAGATCCTCGCCTACCGTCGCTGGGATTGGATCCTCGAGGACGGCCGCGACACCGTCGGGGTCATGCGCAACGGCATGACGATTGTCGCCGTCGTCACCGCGCTCGACTGGCTCGGCGCCGAAATCGGCGAAGAGCAACGCGCCGCCGTCGACGACTTCATCGGCCGCGAAGCCGCCCCCGCCGCGTCGCGCGCCGTCTTCGGCCTGACTCATCACGACGCGGTCAGAGGCTGGACGATGGACCCCGACGCCATCGGGTTTCACCGCGTTGATGTCAGCCGGTGGCCTAAAATTCTCGACGTAATCAATCTTCGCGTGATCGCGACCTCCGGGCTGGCCGCCGCCGCCGCCTACTTTCACGCTCGCCACCCCGAGGCAGCGCGCTGGGCCAACGAAGCCCGCGACAGCCTGCGCCTTTTCGCCTCGCGCGAACAACCCGACGCCAGCTTCCCCGAGGGCATCGCCTACTGGCATTTCACCTACACGTATTTCATCGTCTCGCTGGAATTTTTGCGGCGCCGTTGTGGACAAGATGACCGGAGCATCCTCGATTTCCCCGCCATGGCCCGCTACGTGCAAAGCTGCACCGTGCTCGCCCGTGGCTCCACCGACTGCGTCAACGTCTCCGATGCCAACCAATGCGCCGGCGCCGAAGCGCTCTCGTGGATCGGTCGGCATTTTCACGACACCACCGCCAACTATCTTGTCGGTCTCCCCGGAGTCGTTCGCGAAACTCCCACCTCCGCGTGGGCCGCAATCTGGTATGACGACACTGTGCCTGCCCGCCGCGCCGCGGACACTGCGTGCGATCGCCGCATGTGGCCCGGCATCATTGTCTCCCGCTCCGGCTGGGAGCTCGGCGAGTCCCTCCTTTCTTTTCGCACCGGCGAGCCCGAGAACCACGAACACGCCGACCGCAACAGCCTCATCTTTTTCTGCAATGGCGAGCGCCTGATCACCGACCCCCTCAAAGCCAGTTACAACCCGCCCGAACCCAAGTGGCGCCTGCGCCTCACCGAGGCTCACTCCGCCGTCCTCATCGACGGACGCGGCCACGTCTACCACCACGGCGAGGAGGGCACCAATGCCTCGACCGCCCGCGCCACCTTGCAAGACTACCGCCTCGGCCGCGATTGGATGCTGCTCGTGAGCGACGCGGCTGATGCCTATCAACGCGCCGGCCTCCCAGCGCAGTCAGTGCAGCGCACCGTCGTCTTCCTCAAGCCGGGCGTCATCATTGTCCTCGATCGGATCATTCTCACCGAGGCTCTCCCTGTGCAGGCGCGCTTCCAAGTATTCAACGACGACGATCAAGGCCAAGCTGAGATCACCGACGGCGGGTTCACCATCACTCGCCCCCACGCCACGCTGCGCGCGCAGGTCGCCTCTTCCCAGCCGCACACCGTGAAGGTCGACTATCTCCCCATCGAGGACGAGTCCGCGCATTATCCATTCGTCGAAATCTCCAGTCCCGCGGCCACCACCCACGAGATTCTGACCGTTTGCACGGCGGCCGGCACCGACCGCGAACACGGCGACCTCAAGGTCCACCGCGAGGGAAACACCTGGAACATTCGCGGAATCCATCAGTCGCGGACCGTGCAAGTTTCCCTCGCTACGAGTCTGACGAACATCCCCCTCATCATCCTGTAATATTTCATTCCACTAACCACCGCTGGAACCGCGGATTACCCCGCTGAGCACAGATTAATATCCGGCATCCTCCCTTTCTAGATAATCCTTGGTTAAATTGGTCCGGGTGGCCAAGTGGAATTACTATTCGTGTAAACGTAGGCCTGCGCTGGCGCGAGCACGCCAAAAGCCAAGGTAGCAAAAACCAAAACGCGGATGAAATTACTTTTCATTCGCACGTAACACTTTTGCGGCGGCGCGGATTTGGGTGGCGAAATTGTCCGGGGTGAGGGCTTGCTTTGCCTGCGCAGTGATTTGGGCAACTGAAACCCCGACTTCGCGCATCGGCTGGCTGACTTCACTGGTATTGGCCATGGGCTCACCATTGCTGCGGGCCACATATTCCCGGCCGGTGGTCGCTTCCTTGCGAATCGGGTAGAGACCATGCATCATCCGCGCAAGCGGGAATATCTGGGTGTGGTTGCCCTGCACAAAAAAGACAGCCTCCTCCCCAACGGTAAACTTCGGGGCTCCGGAAATGAACATCTCCCGGTCGCCCACCTTTCCGCCCAATACTTCAAGGATTAAAGGCCTAGGTGGGGTGCCTACTATTACCTGCTTCACCTCCATCTCGACGAGCGAGTAGGGCATGACGCGCTGTCCATGATTTGCTTTTTCCACAACATCGACAGACTTGACCACTGCGCGGACCACATAGTCGGCCTCCTTCACCAATTGGGTAAATTCCGGCGGGGTAACGGTTGTGCCTTGAACCGTGTTCAGGATGAAACCAAGGCTGAAAGCGCAGAGAGAAATCTTATAGCATGCCCCTGTAATAAAAGTGGTCATAATAAATTAATCTTTATGTTGGCCCGTGGGCAGCACGGTGAGGCAACCGCAGCGAACTTAAAAAAGCTCAAGCCCAGAGAAGCATGGTATTTACACTCTAGGAGTAAAATAATCAAAAACAAGGTTGTTCCCGTTTCTTAGTGGGTGGTTGAGGGAGGAAGAACTGAGAGCATGTTGAATTTTCCGCAGTGAAAAAGAATCCGAGACCGATAGCTGTTGGCGAAGCGGCGGAAGCCGCGAGCGTCAGCCATGATCGTTTGGAGGCGGAAGTTGACCCTGCGCTGATGGCGTTGGTGATCGGATAGAGGAAGTAGGTCAGCAGGTTGGTCAGGTGCCGGTGGAGCGTCTTGGCGACGGCCTTTACCTTGAGGAGGCGACTGCGCATGACCGAGCGTTTCCACTCGGCGTAGAAGTTGGCGCCGTGCGCGGAGTCGGGCTGGGCCCAGAACTCGCCGAACTGTTCCTTGTAGGCCCACGCTCGGGCGGTCTTGAATTTGATCTCCAAGAGATCGGCGGCGCCGACCTGTTTGGCGGCGGGCAGTTACCGTGCAGCCAGAGGTAAAGGATGGGCTTGAAGGTTGAGGTTGCCCTGAATTGCCGGACCGCGGGTTGGGGATCAATCGCAAGAAAGCCCATGAAGTAGATCCCCGCCGATGGCGTGACGCGTAAGCACGCCTTGTTTGACGCCGAGTCTAAGCGCGAAGCGCTGAAGCGGTGGCGTGCGAGTGGCCGCAGCCCAGCCAAGATGGCCGCAGAACTAGGGATTCGGCCCGAACTGCTTTACAAGTGGGCCGGGCGCCCGGCCGGAAGGCGAGTTGAAGGAGGCTACCCAGGGTTTTGAGAAGATCAAAACGCAGATTCACGCCCGAGTGGAGGATCCGCCCCCCCCTTCCTCAAAAACCGCTTCAAATATCGGAAGGCTCGTGATCGGGGACTGGCCAAGAACACCGCGCCGCTACCCACGCTCTTCGCCTCGGCCAGGCTAAGCCCGGCCCGCCGCAGCTTTGCTCAAAGTGTTTATTGATACCAACCGCTCTGGAGAATTGGACTTTGGGTAGGGCGCGACCGCTGGGCGCGCCGATCACTCATTCGCGGGCGGCCCGGCGGTCCGCCCCTACCCCCGGCTTGCCGGGGCGCCTGCTCGCC
>Ga0105050_10005309_pt1 | contig 16579 bp, 12 predicted proteins | sample FRY01_FD_78088 | JGI IMG/M metagenome (GOLD analysis project Ga0105050, IMG submission 78088) | Freshwater microbial communities from Lake Fryxell liftoff mats and glacier meltwater in Antarctica - FRY-01 | ecosystem: Environmental > Aquatic > Freshwater > Ice > Glacier meltwater ... | reverse complement strand
GGCCAAGGCGGTGGCAGAAATCGATCGAATCCGGGTCGCCCGCGTGTTCACCGCAGATGCCTAGTTTCAAATCCTTGCGCGTCTTGAGGCCGTTCTCTACAGCGAACTCCATCAGCTTGCCAACACCCGTCTGGTCTAAGCTCGCGAAGGGGTTCTTGTTATAGATCTCCTTGCGCTGATACTCATCGTAGAATGAGCCCATATCATCGCGGCTCAAACCCAATGTCGTTTGCGTTAGGTCGTTGGTGCCGAAGCTGAAGAACTGTGCCTCTTCCGCGATCTGCTCCGCAGTGATCGCTGCTCTTGGAACCTCGATCATCGTGCCTACAATGTAGTCGATCTTGATCTGATTCTTATCCATCACTTCTTGCGCAACACGGTGCACTATCGCCAATTGGTCTGCTAGCTCTGCCTTGAAGCCAACCAATGGAATCATGATCTCCGGGTTAACTTTCATAGGAGACTTCTTCGCCGTCATCACAGAGGCCGCTGCCTCGAACACGGCGCGCACCTGCATCTCAGTGATTTCCGGGTAGAGGATGCCTAGGCGGCAACCACGGCAACCTAGCATCGGATTCTCTTCGTGTAGCGCCTTGATGCGCTCAATCACGAACTCTAACGGTAGCCCAAGTTTGTCCGCCAATTGGCGGCGCACGGCGTCGTCTTGCGGCAGGAACTCATGCAGAGGAGGATCGAGTAATCGAATAGTAACTGGGCGGCCAGCCATTGCTTTGAATAGGCCAATGAAATCCTTGCGCTGGAACGGTAGCAACTTCTTCAATGCCGCTTTGCGCTGCACTTGATCTACAGCCAGAATCATCTGGCGCATGAAGTCGATGCGATCGCCCTCGAAAAACATATGCTCTGTTCGACACAGGCCAATGCCTTCCGCGCCGTAGGCGACTGCTGTCTCCGCCATCGCGGGTGTATCGGCGTTGGTGCGAATGCGCAGCTTGCGGTATTTGTCCGACCACGCCATGACAGTTTGAAATAGCTCGTAGGTATAGCTCTTCTCGGGCTTCAAAGTACCCTCGAGGACGCGTTTTACTTCCGAATCCGCGCTCTCAATCATGCCTTTATAAATGGAACCTGTAGTGCCATTGATCGAGATGTAATCGCCTTCGGCTAGTGTGACGCCACCCGCTGTCAAAGTGCGCTTCTCGTAATTGATCGACACATCGCCCGCGCCGCAGACGCAGACCTTGCCCAGCTGACGTGCAACCAATGCCGCGTGGGATGACACGCCACCGCGGGTCGTCAGGATGCCTGATGAGTAGAGCATACCCTTCAGGTCATCTGGAGACGTTTCTGTGCGGCACAGTACTACTTTATTACCTTTGCGGGATTCGATCTCCGCTGCCGCGGCAGTGAAGGCGATGCGACCAGTTGCGGCACCTGGGCCCGCCGGTAGGCCTTTGCCTATCATGGTTGCCTCTTTCTGGGAGCGCACATCGAAGATTGGCACTAGCAAAGTGTCCACAGACTCGGCTGGAATCTTCAGCAACGCAGTGCGTTGATCCATTAGTTTCTCTTTCACCATCTCTACAGCGATGCGAATCGCAGCGAGGCCGGTGCGTTTGCCGTTGCGTGTCTGCAGCATGAAGAGGCGGCCGCCTTCGATGGTGAATTCGAAGTCCTGCATATCTTTGAAATGGCCTTCCAGCTTTGTGCGCACTTTCTCTAGCGCAGCGAAACTCTTGGGCATTTCTTTTTCCATGACCGAGATCGCTTTAGGGGTGCGCACACCCGCCACTACGTCTTCGCCTTGGGCATTGATCAAATATTCGCCGTAGAAGCGCTTCTCGCCGTTGGCTGGGTCCCGAGTAAAGGCGACACCTGTTGCGCAATCATCGCCAGCATTACCGAACACCATCGCCTGTATGTTGACGGCTGTGCCCCACTCTGCCGGAATACCATATTGCTGGCGGTATAGAATGGCGCGGTCATTTCTCCAAGAACCAAACACAGCGCCGGTGGCGCCCCATAATTGTTCGTATACGTCCTGTGGGAAGGCTTTGCCGGTACGCTTGCGAATTAGTTCTTTATATTGGCTGACTAACAACTTTAGGTCGTCAGCGGTCAGCTGGCTGTCTAGAGTCTTGTTCAGAGACTTCTTCAGCGCGTCTAACAATTCGTGGAAAGGGTCTTCTGACTCTTCGTCGGCAGCCTCTACGCCCATTACCACATCGCCATACATCTGAATGAAGCGGCGGTAACAGTCCCATGCAAAACTCGGTTTGCCGGAAATCTTCGCCAGCCCTTCGACAGTGATATCGTTCAGGCCGAGATTGAGAATGGTATCCATCATGCCGGGCATGGAGTCGCGGGCGCCGGAGCGCACAGACACCAACAAGGGGTTATCCTTGCCGCCGAACACTTTCTCCATCTGGTTCTCGATGAGCCCAACTGCCTCTTTCACATCCGCTGCTAAGCTTTTTGGATAACTGCGGTTGTGGGCATAGACATAGGTACACACCTCAGTACTGATGGTGAAACCAGGGGGTACTGGCAACCCAATCGCAGCCATCTCTGCAAGGTTTGCACCCTTGCCGCCCAATAGTTCGCGCATGGTCGCGTTACCATCGGTCTGCTTACCAAAATTGTAAACGTACTGAGAGGATTTAGTGTTTTTGACGGACTTTGCCGCTTTTCTAGTAGGAGTTTTTTTAGTGGCGTTCATAGCGGTTTGTTTCATAGTCCCAGGTCTGCTCATGACAAGTGGAGCGGAAGGATAAAACAACTGCTGTGTAAAATCCATAGCGTAGCGCCGTCCGTAGGGCTTATGGCCGTTGCATCCGCTCACAAAAAACTACTTATTTTCCTTGCGTGGCGCCTACTGTATTCTGGCTGCCTAAGTCAAAACGATTGGATTACGCTGTGCCTTTGCTAAACAAGTCAGCCTCGAATGCCGCAACTCCAACGTGGACGATTTTTTGCGCCGCAGTCGATAATTACGGTGATATCGGTGTGTGCTGGCGTCTTGCGCGCCAGCTGCGGCAGGAGTATGGAATAACGGTGGAGCTATGGGTCGACGATTGGGCCGCCTTAGCTCGCTTCTTGTGTGACACCACTTTAGCATCGAAAGACAGCCATACAGAGCAGAGCGTGCACTTTCGTCATTGGGGCTCGCCTTGGCTCCATAGTTCAGCGTTAGTAGAGCGTATCGCCCGGTCTGCGGTCATTGTTGAGGCCTTTGCCTGCGCGCTGCCGCCCTCGCTTATCACCGCGCTGGCAAATAGCGCCACACCTGCTCTGTGGCTTAACTTGGAATACCTGAGCGCCGAAGACTGGGTGCGCGACTGTCATGCTCTGCCGTCTCCACAGAGTTTGCCCAATGCTAGCGGCAGTGCCGTAACTCTGCAAAAGTACTTTTTCTTCCCAGGTTTTGTCGAAGGTACCGGCGGCCTGCTTAGAGAAGCGGATTTGCTGACAAGACATGCGACATTGCAATCTGCCTTGCCGCTTACCCGAAGCGCCTATCTCGCGCCGTATCTGCTGCCTGCTGATTTGTTAGAAGATCCGCACTGTCTAGTGCTGTCCTTGTTCTGTTATGAAGGCCTGCCATTGCTGAGTCTATTGGCGGCACTGGCCGAGGAAGACGCGCGTAGCCTCTGTCTCGTGCCCGAGGGTCGGAGCCTGCGCAGCGTGCAGACTTTTTTCGAGCTCGACGAGCTGCCAGTGGCAGGGACTATCTTGCAGAAGGCGAAGCTCACGCTTGTTGTGCTGCCTTTCTCGAATCAAGATGAATACGACCGGCTGCTGAGCCTATGCGACTTCAATATCGTGCGGGGAGAGGATTCCTTCGTGAGAGCGCAGTTCGCGGCTCGGCCGATGCTGTGGCATCTGTATCCGCAGCAAGGGGATGCTCACCTTCCCAAAATGGAGGCCTTCCTGGCTTTATATAGTGAGAAAAGTGAGGCGGAGGCAGCATTACACAGCTTATGGAGGAGCTGGAATCAAGGTGAAGATTGCCGCGATCTATGGCATCATCTTCGGCCCCAACTTCCGGCCCTGCTACGGCAGGCTCGGAACTGGCAGCAAAAACTGGCCCAGAGGCCTGATCTAGCCGCTAATCTACTGCAGTTTTATCGCGAGCGATGCGAGAGTAACGGTACTGGAAGCGCCTGTTTAAGGTCAGAAGACCCAAGCCCAAACGAAATTTTTACAAAACAGTAATAGAGACTTTATCAATGAAAACAGCGCAAGAAATCCGTGCCGGACAGGTCATGATGATCGACGGTTCACCTTGGAAGGTACAGAAGACTGAATTTAACAAATCGGGCCGTAACTCTGCCGTTTGTAAAATGAAGCTGAAGAACCTTCTCAACGGTGTCGCCACTGAGACAGTCTACAAAGCCGACGACAAATTCGATATGGTCATCCTCGAGCAGAAAGAAGTGACTTATTCTTATTATGCAGACCCAATGTATGTCTTCGTTGATACCGATTACGAGCAGATCGAGATCGCCAAAGACGACCTCGATGACGTTATCGATTATATCGAAGATGGCATGGATGACGTCTGCGCGGCAGTCTTCTACAACGGCAAGGTGATCTCCATCGACCTGCCGAATACTATTAATCGCGAAATCGAATACACAGAGCCTTCAGCGCGCGGAGATACTTCCGGCAAAGTGATGAAAACTGCACGTCTGAAAAGCGGTTTCGAGATGCAAGTTTCAGCCTTTTGTGAGATCGGCGACTACGTCGAAATCGATACCCGCACTGGTGAGTATAAGTCGCGCGTCAAGCGATAAACCAACGCGCTCGACCTGCATAGCCCGACGCGCTGCCGCGCGCCTCGCGCCGGGCTTGTTAGCGCTAGAGCGTTATAAAATATTCCTCCTCGGTACATTAATGTTGTATTGAAAAGCCTTAGGGGGACGGGGTAAAGTACTCGCGCCGGTGCCACCTTCGTGGTCTCCATTGCTGATGTTAAGGTGATTCATCATGTCCAAAGAGCGCAATGCCAAGAAAGAAGTAAAGAAAAAGCCTGCCTTATCTACGAAAGAGAAAAAAGTCGCTAAGAAGGTAAAGAAAGAATCCCGAGTCGATTGACCTTAAGCTCGCAGATCCTTGGCTGTGTTATAGATGAAAGACTATCGAGTACTAGTAATCGGACCACGCCGTGGACTCGTAGAAGAGCTGCGTGAGAGAGGCATTCCATTCTCGATCTGGCAGACACGGCAATTGTTCAATGTCCCAGCGCCAGAAAGGAGTGTAATCGCTCCTCTTTGGAGCTCCGCTGAGAAGAATCGTGAGCAGATCCGCAAGTCATTGCCAGGCCAACGTTTCACCCATGTTATAGCAGGCACAGAGTTGTCGGTGTTACCTGCCGCTGTTGCCCGGCGTCAAGTTGGCGCTCGTTTGTCGAGGACTACGACGGTCACGCGCTGTCGTGACAAACTGCACATGAAACAACACCTCGCCGGATTCGGCATTCCCATGACACGCTTCCTCGCCGATTCGGCATCGCTAGACCCCCGGCAGGTATTCGCTGAACTAGGTGCGCCGGTAGTGCGTAAATTCCGCAAGTCCTCCGGTGGGAAAGGATTGACTTTATTGGAGCGGCCGCAGGATTACGTGCCGGGTAATCAAGGCGCCTGTATTTTAGAGCGTTATATTAATGCGCCGGAAGCGAGTGTCGAGTCCTTTATCGATAAGGGTAAAATCCAATTTACTAACATCACCGCCTATCATCGCAAGGGGCACAGTAATTTTGTACCGGCGGTTCTTGAAATGGCACTAAATGAAACTCTCCTTGCCTTGAACGAGCGTGTGGTCTCGGCCCTTGGCATCGCCTGGGGCATGACTCATTTAGAGGTCTATCTCACCAAGAATGGTCCCTTGTTTGGTGAGATAGCACTACGCCCGCCCGGCGGCTATATCATGAATGCGATTAACCACGCATGGGACTTTAATCCTTGGTCAGCCTTCGTGGCAATGGAGTTAGGGGAGGCCTTTAGTTTTCCTGAGCAACTCAGCCAATACGCTGCGTCGGAAGTGCTTTATCCGGGTGCGGGTCGGGTTACTGCTGTAAGAGGAAAGTCCCGCGTGCTTGATGAGCAGGGCATACGCGAGTTTCGTGTGAAGCTAAAGGTAGGGGAGTATTTGGAAGCGCGCGTAGGTTTGGGGCAAGACACTGGCCACATTGTGCATGCCAGCGCTAGCCCCGCAGAGAGACTTTCCCTACACGATCTCATCGAACGCGAACTCATCATCGAATTGACTGTGATGGATGAGACTGACTAATCTTTTACAAAAAGAGTGACTAGCGGCACCTCTCCAATTTGCCGACTCCAATGACCATGAATAGTCGGATCGAAAATCGTGTGCACGGGCAGCAGGTCTGCTGAATAAAAATGTTCTCCAGCTTGAAAAACGCGCGTACTCCCATCTGCCAAGCCAATCTCCATTGCGCCGCTGAGCACGAATAACCATTGCGGGGACGTGGTGCAGTGCATCTTACTTCGAAAGCCCACTGGGCTCTCTCGTAATTGCAGCTCTTGCGCGGCGAATTCGCGCGATAGGCGTGCTTCTGGGGTGCCTTCGGTAAGGGGAACGTCTTCGTTACGGAATTTCGCGTGGCCGTCCGTATCGGTAAATAACACAGTCTTAGTAAATGTATGCATGGGTTCTCCGTCAGAACAACTGGCGGGCGCGAGGCCCGCCTCTGAAACAACAGGGAGCGAAAGGTTTACATCGCGCGCCGGGCTTCGTTGATTACTAATTCCACAGGTGTTGAGCCCATGTTCTTGATTTGATAGGCGCCATTTGGTTCACGCCATGCCCAGTCTCCGTTCGCTGTGAGCTCGGCAGTAATGCCGTCGGTGCGAGTGACATGGGTCAAGCCTTCCGAAACCTGCACCACAACGCTAGGACTAGTATGAGTCTGCGCTGCCGAAGTTTCACCGGGAGCTAGCGTGATGCGATATGAGCGGAAATATAGATTCTCAAGCTCAGGCTCGCCCGCAGTGCCAGCGGGGCGATCGGCAGTGAGCGAACCCATTGCTGGGCCGTAATTAGTTAGCGCAATAATGCGGAATAGCCCAGGGCCGTCGTTCGCTACCTGATGGGTGAAATTCTCCTGCACATAATCGGTGTTGCTGGAGATGCGTCCACCAGAAGGACCCGTGCCAGAGCTAATGAAGGTGTACATGATGGCTGCATTATGGGTGTGGAAAAGAGTCATGTCGCCAGGGTTAATCTGCACATCTAATAGTCGAATGTCGCCATCCTTATGCATGGTGCGATGGCGAGGCTCTTGCAATATCGGAACTACACGGTCGTTTGGACCGGGCGTTTCCGCAGGTTCAGCCGCGTGATTTACGGGGCTGCTCGAGAGATAAAACATCAGGCCGCAAAGGGCGAGGCTGGATTGGGTCAAGATTGTACGTATACGCATTAGGACATCCCTCATGCTTTTCTTGTTATTAGGGCAAACGGGTTTTGCGTGCTATGAAAGCGCGTCGCATTGCCCAAGATTAAACAGCCTGAGCACACGACGCAATCATCGATTGCATAATTACGCAGATTCTTAGCGGTGGCGAATGAACCAGGTGCGATGAATCTTGGGGTTGCGGGCAAAATCCTTGTCGATACTGGCAGGAGAGCAGTCCTGCACTAGGTAAAGGTCACTGACTTCGTCGTCGAGTAGGAAGCGGCGATGATTATTGGAGAATATCAGCAGGCCATTAGGCGCCAATACGCGCATACAGTGGCCGATCAACTCTTGATGGTCGCGCTGAATATCCAACACGTTCTCGGTGCTCTTGGAGTTGGAGAAGGTAGGCGGGTCTAGGAAGATAAGGTCATATTCCTCCTGTGCTTCTTGCAGATAGCTCAAGCAATCAGACTGCACTAAGGCATGCTCGCTCAAGTCAATATTATTGAGCTCAAAGTTGCGCTGTGCCCACTGCAGGTAGGTGCGCGACAAGTCCACACTCGTGGTGGATAGCGCGCCACCAAGGGCTGCATGCACGCTTGCTGTCGCCGTGTAGCAGTACAAGTTTAGGAAACGGCAGTTGCGGCTGTGTTGGTAAATCCACTGACGAATAGGGCGGTGGTCTAGAAACAGCCCCGTATCCAAATAGCGCTCTAGATTCACGATGAAGCGGGCTTCGCCTTCCTGTACCTCGAAGTCCTCACCCTCTTTATGTGTGGGGCGATATTGTTCACTGCCTCTTTGTTTCTCGCGCACCTTGAGAGTGAGCTGCGGCGGGGGAATCTGTAGCGTGTCCTGCATCACCACGCACAGGGCTTGGTAAGCTTGGCGGCGGCGCTCGGCGGCATCTGCCTCGCTGATCGTAGCGGGCGCTTTATATTCCTGCATATGGATATGGCTGCCGTAGCAGTCGATCGCGAAGGAGTATTCGGGCATGTCGGCGTCATAGACTCGATAGCATTCATGCCCCTGCGTACGTGCCCACTTACCGAGGCTGCGTAGGTTCTTGCGCAGTCGATTAGCGAACATCTGTGCGCCAGCATCTAGCTCGAATTGAGGCTGCGCGGCGCTGGAGTTCTTCTCGGCATAGGGCTGAGGCGTTGCCCGTTTGGTGTAGATGCTATCCTCGTTGATGCGCATGAGTAGCAGTTTGGCGGGCAATGCGCCATTGAACAGGGCGTATTGCTTATGGCTATGAATGCCGAGCAATTTGCCCCACTCCGGTTTGGCCGTGAAGATGGCTGCCATGGCTCCCATGGCGTTGTCCCGTAGCCATTTTCCAAGCTCGGCGTAGAGGAGTTCGACCTCGGTCTGCTCCCCTAGGCGTTCTGCATACGGAGGGTTGCAGATTACGAGGCTGGGAGCTTCGCTTAATTGGGTTTGTGCCAGCCCGCCTTCGGATAATTGTACAAAGGCTTCTACGCCGGCGCGTTGCGCATTGCGGCGAGCTCTTTCAATAGCGCGAGAATCTAGGTCGCTGCCCATTGTCATGCCCTGCCAGTCCTTCGCGGCGGCCTTACGGACCTTGGCTTCTCGCTGCACTTCTTGCCACAGGTCCGCTTGGTGATGGGGCCATCGCGTCAAACTACTCTCGCGTACGAGGCCGGGGGCGATATCGAGCGCCATTAACGCGCCTTCGATTAGCAATGTGCCGGAACCGCACATCGGGTCATAGAGTCGGGGTTTAGGATGTTCGCGTTGCGGCCAGCCGGCGCGCATGAGCAGCGCCGCGGCGAGCGTTTCTTTCAGGGGCGCCTCGCCCTGCTCTAGTCGGTAATTGCGGCGGTGCAGGCTAGCGCCTGCCAAATCGATACCTAGGCTTAAACGGTCCTTCTTGATAACAGCATGGATGAGCAAGTCGGGTGCCTCGCGTGACACATTGGGGCGCTCTAGGCCCTTGTTGCGGAACTGATCCACAACTGCATCTTTAACGCGCTGGGCAATGAACTGGGTATGGATCAACTGTTCGGTGCCACCGGCAGCGCTGACCAGCAATGTGTGGCCTGGGGGCAGATGAACGCTCCAATCCACGACGCTAGCGCTGTCATACAGGTCATCCGCGTCGAGTACAGGACCCTCGGCGAGCAGCAGGATTACGCGATTACATAGCCGCGAGAACATAATCAGTCGGTAGGCTACGCGCAGGTCGGCAGTGCAATAGACCCCCGCGACGCTCTGGCGCACTTGCTGAGCCCCGCATTCGCGTAATTCGGTCTCGAGAAGGCCCTCTAGCCCCTTGGAGCAGGTGACGAATAAGGAGAGGGCGTTTGCCTGCCGCGCTTTGTCTTGAGGTGAGCTCATGGGTTTAGAGGCTCTCTAAATCTGTAAATATTGCATGAGGGCGTTCAGACTTGCCGAGCCGCCGAAAATATAGATGGCGCAGATTATACCCTCTCCGATGGAGACACCCATCAAAGTTTTCCAAACGCTGATGCGCAACACGCTGCAAATGCACACGATCATGTCGGTGGGAATGAAGGGAGCGAAGCCCCACAGGCTGATGACGGGCAGCTCGCGCTTGCGCAGGAGCTTAATCAACCGTTCGACCTGCTCTGGATAATGGGCAAAGAAAAAATTATCGAAGCGCATGGACTTGGTCATGTAATAAAGCACAGCTGATGAGCTGTATACCGCCACTTGATTAACTAGAAATAAGGGCAGCGGTGGAAATACTAGGATGCCTGCCAGCACAAAGGGCGTGGAGGGGATCAGTGTGAAGCCGCGAAGCGTGCAGATGAGCAGATACACAGCGAGCCCGCTGTAGAGGTTGTCCGAGAAGAAGGAGCGGATATTGGCGGGTTCGAATAGCTCTGGCTGCAGAGTATAGAGGCCAAGGCAGGAGATGATCAGAGCCAGCCAAAGATAAAGGCCAAAGGAACCTACGGTTTCAAATTTGTCTTTATTCACAGTCTTAAAATCACTTCGTCATACTGTAGACGAATGCAGGCAAAATATTTAGAGGCACGAAATCGATGTGATCCATCTCCTTGCCAAACACTGCTTCGATATCGCTTTTATTGCTTCTGAAGTATTGATATTGAAGATAAATACCCCCGTCGTTTAGGGCGAACTTGAAGCCTTCGATGAGGCGATAGAGGAAGGCGTTCTGGTCATTCATGCGCGAGAAATTCTTTAGAGGCAGTGACGAAACTATTACGTCGTAATGTTCGGGTTTAGTAAGCATTTCGGTGACACAGCCGTTGAAAAGGTTCACGTTTTTCAGCGGGTTGGCGAGCATCATGCGTTCGATCCACGGGTTGTATTCACTCTTGATCTCGGAGACATCGAGCGTAGAGTCGATCGACATGCGCCGAATAATTTCGCGAGTGAAAGGACCTTTACCACTTCCAATTTCGAGAATACGCAAGGGTTTAGAGAAGTCGATCTTGCTCACCATGGAGTTGACCAAGAAGCCAGAGCTGCCTACTAAAAGGCCGTCCTCACTAATACTGCGTTTAATTTTCTTGTAGAAATTTATGGCCACAAAATACTCAGCTCTGATCTCATAAGTCAGCCAAAAGCAGCGCCTCGTCGAGAGCGGCTACACTAGCACAGAATGGCATATGGAACATGGCGCGCGGCGAATATAGTTGGGCTCACTTCGGCGCCGGACACGCCAATTTGACCGGTCTTCTTCAGCCTTACTGACAGATTATTGTCAAAAACTCGCAGGCGCCCGTTTTTGGCAGGCGGGTAGTTGCAGGAATACGCTATCGAAACAGAGGCTTAAATGCCTTGCTGGGCGAGCGAAAAAGCTTTTTTTTGTGGAAGGTTTTTCTATATTATGCCGGAGAGCGGCAAAACAGCTGACCCTGCGTGGGTCGATAGCCGGTCAGCCTACGCGAATTTCAGTAATATCGGGACACATTATGCTGCTTGCACTCGTCATCGTTTACCTCGCCATTTCAATAGCAATTGGTCTGTATGCCGGCCGCAAAGTGCACTCGGCAAGCGACTACATCACCGCAGGGCGAAGCCTTCCAATGCCAATGGTTATGGCCATGGTCTTCGCCACATGGTTTGGCGCCGAAACCGTACTGGGCATCTCGGCGACATTCCTTGACGAAGGCTTTCGTGGCTTGATTTCCGATCCCCTAGGCGCGTCCGTCTGCCTTGTGCTTTTCGGCCTTGTGTTTGCACTGCCGCTGTATCGTCTGAAACTGATGACCTTAGGTGATTTCTTCCACATCCGTTACACCAAGAATACCGAATTGGTGCTCGCAACTTGCATTGTCCTATCTTATCTTGGCTGGGTGTCGGCACAGGTTACCGCGCTCGGGCTAGTCTTCAACGTGTTGTCCGAGGGTTCCGTTTCGATGACGCAGGGCATGCTAATCGGCTCGGCGGTGGTGCTTGCCTATACACTGTTTGGCGGCATGTGGTCAGTTGCGGTCACGACTTGTGTGCAGATGGTTATTATCGTGATAGGCCTAGTTCTCGTGACTAGCACGGCAAGCGATATGGCGGGCGGAATGTCCGGAGTTCTGAGTCAGGCCGCCGCAGAGGGCAAGTTTGAATGGTTGCCCACCTTGGATATGGTCGACATGCTCAGCTGGGTGGCCGCGTTGTTCACTATGGCGCTTGGCTCCATTCCTCAGCAAGACGTGTTTCAGCGAGTGAATACCTCCAAGAGCGAAAGCGTGGCGGTTTGGGCAACTACCTTCGGTGGTATCGCCTACTTCATATTCGCAGCAGTACCTTTGTATCTTGCCTATAGCGCCAGTTTGATCGACCCGGGGCAGACAGCGCTGTTGATGCAGGAAGACTCTCAGCTCGTATTGCCGACCTTCGTTCTCACTCACATGCCTTTCTGGTTGCAAGCCGTGTTCTTTGGTGCCTTACTGTCCGTCATTATGAGCACTGCGTCCAGCACGCTACTTGCGCCATCAGTGACGTTTACCGAGAACGTATTGAAGAATTTCCTACCCAATATGAGCGATGCGGAACTCCTCAAGAATACTCGAATCACCGTATTTGTCTTCACGCTACTGGTTGTAGCTCATGCGATATTATCCAACGAGAGCATACATGGCATGGTCGAAAACGCTTATAGGATTACACTCGCCGGCGTGTTTGTGCCTTTAACCGCAGGCTTGTTCTGGTCGAGAGCGAGTAATTTAGGCGCAAGTCTCTCTATGGGCCTCGGCCTAGGCAGCTGGCTTGTCCTAGAAGTTTTTTTTCCAAACGCCCCCTTCGAACCGCAGTTGCTAGGTCTATTGCTGAGCTTCATTGGCATGGTAGTCGGCTCGATCATCTCACCAAACCCTCATGCTGCAAATCGCCATGGCTTGGCGCAAGCCGGTAACGCTTGATGCCGATGAGCCTCTATCGATTACTGCCGCGCAGGCTGCAATATAGGGTGTGCCAATGCTGAGTTATCGACACAGTTTTCATGCAGGCAATCACGCCGATGTTTTGAAGCATCTAGTCTTGCTAGGCGTCCTTAAAAAGCTCTGCGATAAAGACAAGGCGTTTAGCTATCTCGACTCTCACAGCGGCGCTGGTATGTACGACCTGCTTAGCAGCAATGCCTTGATGAACGCAGAGTATGACAGTGGCATTAGTCGCCTGTGGCAGCAAGATTTCAAGCATCCGCTGCTGCAGGACTATCTCGCCTGTGTGGCATCCTTCAATGAGGATGGGCGTCTTCGCTTCTACCCCGGCTCGCCATCGTTTGCGCTGTGGATGGCCCGTTCTCAAGATCGATTGCAACTTCTAGATCTGCAACCTGAGGAATTGGGGGTACTACAATATTATCTCGGCCGCGATGAACGAGTGAGTATTCACCAGCGTGATGCATTTGAGGGTTTGCTTGCTTTGACGCCGCCGGATCCCCGCCGGGGCTTGGCCTTGATCGACCCCTCCTTCGAGCAAAAGGAAGATTATCAGCGCGTGGTCACTACTGCCCAAAAGGTGTTGCGCCGCTGGCCAGTAGGGATTATGGCGATCTGGTATCCCATCCTTGGCAAGGAACGTGACCGTAGCGCTTGGCTAAAGGGGGCGCTGCAGCGTGAGAAACTAAACGCGGTGACGAGTATCGAGTTACGGGTTGCTGAGCAAACTGAGCAATATGGCATGCATGGCTCGGGCATAATTCTTATCAACACGCCTTGGCAATTCCCCACCCTTATGCAGGAAGTGCTCGAAGAGGCCGTGCCCCTACTGGGTGACAAGGTCTCTTTCTCCATTGAGACCCTCACTGAGGCGGAGTAAAGCGGGCGCTAAAAAGGCTGCAAATCTTTGTTGGACTTGCTAATTTCCCTGCGCTAACCTTGCTTGGGGGAAAGGCTTGAGCCGCACAGGATGAGGCGGCGGGAATCGAAAATAATAATACAGATTCAGTCCTGTTTTGCTTTGTTTGACCCTGTCTGTGTTTTCGTCTCCTATGCGCGTGAGCGCCCTGCCAAATGATTGCCGTTGAGCGTTCGTCGAAGCGGCCTAACGGTCAGTTTGTGTTCGATTTGTAAATCGTTGGTTTGCAGATTATTCATTTGCTCAGAGAGGAAAAAATAATGAGAAGAGAGCATGCAGTGTCGGGATTCTCCCGGCCGTCGACGCACAGTCGTTGGCGTTCATTTAGTCGACTACTAACCAAAGTAGTGCCCCTAGGACTCCTAGTCTCGGTGGCGAGTTCCGGTTACGCCCAAGAAGAAGTCGAGTGGACCCATCTCGGTGGCAACCCAGAGCACACTCGTTACACCCCCGCAGATCACATCACCCCCGCTAACTTAGGCGAACTCAAAGAGGCGTGGGTGTGGGATGGCGCAAGCTTCGATGCGCAGAGTGGGCGATCGACGCCTAGTTATGTCGAGGGTAAATTGTTCACAGTGGCTGGCCCGCGTCGTCATGTGGTCGCCATGGATCCAGTTTCAGGTGAGACGCTGTGGTCATACCGCGAGCCTAATACTTTTCGCTGGGAATACTCCATGCGTAAGGATTACGGCAAGGGTGTCGCTTATGCGAAAGTCGATGGCAAGGGCGTGATCTACATCATCAGCCCCGCCTTCTTCCTAACCGCGCTGGACGCCGATACTGGCGCCCCGCTGGAAGGCTTTGGTAAGCCAGTGCCAATCGATGGCTTCGCGCAGACTGGCGTCGTCGATATGTTGGCCGACCTAGGACATGACTTCGATCCCTACTATGGAATTCCCAAGGAAGTGGGTTATGTAACCTCTTCTTCGCCACCCATTGTGGTAAACGGGGTGGTAGTGGTCGGTAACTCTGCCGAGCAGGGTTACAATCAATCGCGCATGGAAAACATTCCTGGCGACATCCTCGGCTACGATGCCAAGACTGGTGCGTTCAAGTGGAAGTTCAATGTGATCCCGCGTCCGGGCGAGTTCGGTCATGACACTTGGGAGAATGATGCTTGGCAATATACGGGCGACGTTTCGCCATGGGCCCCGCTTTCTGCGGACCCAGAGTTGGGGCTAGTCTATATTCCCACGAACCCGCCTACAGTCGACTACTATGGGGGCTTTAGCCCAGGCGACAACCTGTTTGGTACCAGCCTCATTGCCATAGATGTCGAAACAGGCGAGCGCCGCTGGCACTTCCAGTTGGTGCACCACGATATCTGGAACTACGACGTGCCAACGGCGCCAGTGCTTTTAGACGTGATGCATAATGGCAAAAAAATACCCGCGGTAGCGCAAGCGACGAAGCAGACGCTATTGTTTGCCTTTAACCGCGAAACTGGCGAGCCATTGTGGCCGATAGAAGAGCGTCCAGTGCCCGTGTCGCACGTTCCTGGCGAGCATGCTTCGCCCACTCAGCCTTTCCCAACTAAGCCTCTGGCCTATGACCTGAACGGTTTGACAGTCAATGACTTGATCGACTTCACGCCAGAGCTACGCCAGCAAGCGATTACCGCACTCGCTGACTGGCAGATTGGCCCGCTTTATAACCCCCCATTGCACCGCGACAACGATCTTGGTAAGCGCGGCGCATATTGGTGTCCGGGTGGTGGTGGCGGCTCTAATATTACTGGTCCGGCGGCGGGTGATCCCGAAACTGGCATCATGTTTGTCACTTCCCAGTCAGCCTGTAGTGCAATTCAGTTGCTGCCAGGCGAGGAGGCCGACCTGCGGTATATGACGGACAATGGTACAACTACCACGGGTGTTACGCCCGCGCGTTATGCTAATGGTCCAGGTGCGGGGGCGCCGCGAGCACCGTCTGGCCTGCCCCTCTGGAAACCACCTTATAGCCGCATCACAGCAATCGACCTGAACACCGGCGACCATCTGTGGATGATTCCAGTGGGCGAAACCCCTGAGCGAATCAAGAATAACCCCGCACTTGCAGGGATAGATATCGGCAATACTGGCACTGGTGCTATGGCGCCGATGATGGTCACGCCTTCGATGCTGGTGTATGCATCGGAGACGAGCGATGGCACGCCTACCTTGTTTGCGGTAGATAAGGCCACTGGTCGTCAGCTGGCTAGGGTCACCGTTCCGGCCACCAGCCGCTATGGCATGATGAGCTATGTGCACGATGGTGAGCAGTACATCGTTCTGCAAACTGGTAGCACCTTGACGGCGATGTCTTTGCACGGACCCGTTGCCAGCGGCGCAGGCGGGCACTAATTCATATACAGTGTCAACTAATGCGCTAGAGGCATGACAAAGCAAAACCCGGTCGTTGCGAAACGGTCGGGTTTTTTACATTCTAGATTTGCGCACAGGCGCTAGCGTCTGTGGACTTGCCGCTTGCCCTGCGCTATGCTCGGGGGCTCATTTCAGTGCTGCACAATATCTCACACGCGGCACTGAAGGGGCCTGAAGACAAGTTGCACAAAGTGCGGCAGATCTAAGGCGGCGATACAATAATACTAATCGTCTAGCTGAGTGCAATATCTGCTCAACGAGGAAAAAAACAATGGCAAGAAATATTGTTGAGTCGGGAACTCCCCGGCAGTCAGTGAGCAATCGCTGGCGTTCATTAGGAAAGACTTTGACGAGAGCGCTACCGCTAGGACTGCTAGTAGGTGCAGCGACTCCCGCCCTAGCCCAAGATACTGTTGAATGGACCCACCTCGGTGGCGACGCTCATCACACGCGCTACACCCCCGCAGGTAACATCACTCCAGAGAATTTCGGTGAGCTTAAAGAAGCTTGGGTTTGGAACGGC
>Ga0105050_10005308_pt1 | contig 16581 bp, 11 predicted proteins | sample FRY01_FD_78088 | JGI IMG/M metagenome (GOLD analysis project Ga0105050, IMG submission 78088) | Freshwater microbial communities from Lake Fryxell liftoff mats and glacier meltwater in Antarctica - FRY-01 | ecosystem: Environmental > Aquatic > Freshwater > Ice > Glacier meltwater ... | reverse complement strand
GGTGGTGGTGTTTCTGCTTGTGCTGTTTGTGATGGTTTTTTCTATCGAAATCAAGAAGTTGTAATCGTTGGGGCAGGAGATTCCGCATGTGAGGAAGCGCATCATTTATCAAAATTATGCTCGAAAGTGACAATGCTGGTGCGTAAAGATTTTAGAGCTTCCAAAATTATGGCCGATCGTGTAAAGAAAACAGCTAACATCGAAATATTGTACAATACAGAAACGTTAGATGTGGTTGGAGACGGACAATTAGTAACTGGTGTTCGTGTTTTTAACAACGAAACCAAAGCTGAACACGAAATTCCGGCAACAGGATTCTTCGTGGCTATTGGTCATAATCCGAATACAGCTATTTTTAAAGATTTTATTGATTTAGATGAAACTGGTTACATTAAATATGCGCAGCCTGGAACAAGTAAAACAAATGTTCAAGGAGTATTTGTAGCAGGAGATGCAGCGGATAAAACATACCGTCAAGCGATCACAGCTGCTGGAACTGGTTGTATTGCCGCATTGGATGCAGAACGCTATTTAGCAGCACAAGATTAAAAAATATTTTTTCCGATTTCTAATAGAGGACGAGCTAACTTTAAGGTTAATCGTCCTTTTTTATATCCGTTCGATTAGCTTCGCATTTAAGTAACTGATATCACTCGTTACTTCTTCACCGATCCAAATTGGTTGGTCAAAAAGTTCTGTTTCTGAAGAAAGTTCGATTTCTGCAATAATTAAACCCGTTAGTTTTCCTTCAAAAACATCTACTTCCCATAAATTCTGGTTGTTTGTAATTTCATAACGTGTTTTTGAAAGCACTTTTAAATTCATCACTTCCATCATTGCTAATGCATCTTCAACTGGAATTTGGTATTCAAACTCATCACGACTTAAAGCACCTTTACCTGATTTAATCGTCAAATAAGCTTTTTCTCCCTTGGTTCTTACACGCACAGTGCGGACACTTTCATTTTGAATGTAAGCCTGTTTAATTTTCTTTCCTTCAAAAGTTTGGATAAATTCCAATTCTTTCTGACTTACTAAAAATTTTCGTTCTATTTCTTTCATTGAAAAACAAAAGTAATATTCTGTTTTAATTTTCGTTTTAAATACCTTTAAAAGCTATTTAAAACGCATTTAATTTTTAGTTAAAAAGTTTTGTACTCCTTCTCCGATATAGATTTCAAGTTGCGTTCAAAGTAATTTTTTTAACGTGTAAAGAAAGAAATCACGGATTTGATGGTCCCCCTCATTTAAGCTCCTATAAATTCTTTTCTAACAAAAGGTAATAAATTATTGCTTCCACCAATTTTCAAACCTATACTCTTTATATGATTTAGTCATTTTAAAGGTCTTTTAAAGGTCTTTTAAAGATTTTATGCGATTGTTTTAAACAATTACTTTTGCGCAAAAAAAAGGTTATTCAATTAAGAATAACCTTTCGTTTTTCAACTTTAAGTTAATTACAAATTCACTTGTTTGTCTTTGTTGTGTTTTACTTTAAAATTATATTCAAATAGTTTAGATTCCTTAGGTTTCAAGTTAAAGCTCCATTCCATCAAGCCTGTTTGATCATTTAGGTTTCCACCTTTTCCTAAATCAGACTTTTCGATTGTAATGTCTGCGTTTTGTGTTATTGGAATTTGATCTTGAATCACTATCTCAATTGGAATAGATTTTAAGTTTTTCACCTCGATTGAATAAGCAAAACTACGTTCTCTTTTTTCAGCAATCACTTTGTCTTTCGTATCTTTTTTCAAAAGTGTCCGTTTGACCACGATACTTGGGTCTTTTCCCAACGATAAATTTAAAGTGTCGTCCATACTTGTTGGGTCAATGTAGGTTTCACCAATATATGAACCATCAAAGTAGATATTAGCGCGTGCTGGAACCAATTGGAGTTCGTCTAATTTTGTCATTTGCGCCACAAGAAACACACCTTTATCCATTTTTGGCACACAATAGTATTTGAATTTAGTGTCTAAATCTGTTTGTTTAATCAAAACCATGTGTTGTTCATTGTTAGATTTTATTGTGTAGGGTAAATCGATTTTAAATTCCGCAGCAATTAGTTGTTGAACAACAGTAGTGAATTGATTTGCTGTAAGTGCATCTTTTTCTTGAAATGCATTTGAGCTAAAAGTGTAGCCCATATTAAAAGCTTCGGAGTTTACAGCTGCGGGTCGAGCTATATCTAAATTTCTTTTTTTCTGTTGTTCTTCCACTCGGTAAGTATTGTAATCAATATACCAAGGTTGTAGTTCTGGCTTCGTTTTGTTTGCATAAGGGTTGTTGGTAGAAATACTCAATTTTACGTCGTTCCAGTCTAAACCCGTATTTTGGTAAACTTGCGCTTTATAAGTAAGATTGATTTTCCCTGTTAATGCCTCACTTCTTAAATCGTAAAAAGGCGTCCATCCTGCATTTGAAACGAAATAGGATAAGTTTAATTTTCCTATTACAGCCTCAGTGGATGAAATAGTAATGATTACTCTTGGCGTAGGACCTACATTTTTAATAGTTAAACCGTTTCCGTTTTGGTAGTTTCTTAAATTTACCAAACGTTCATCCATTCCTTTTCGTCTTTCAATTTTTTCATTCTTGCGTTTATTTAAAGCGAGAATTTTTTTGTTGATTTCTGTAACTTTCAGCGTGTAAAATTCAACCGCTTGTTTTAGAAAATTCAATGAATCATTTACTCTACCTTGACTTTTCATAGAACCATTGTTGATTACAATTGATTTTATTGAGTTCAATACATCTATTTCATCTTGAATTTCTTGAAGGTCGTAACCCATATTACGTAAAGAATCTTCAAGTAATGCTATATCTTTTTTTACTTTCAAAGGAATTCCATCTTCGCTCATTGGGCCAGGTTGTGGGTAATAAAGTGAATAGCGACTGTCAAGAATTACAATGTTTCCAGTTCCTTTTACTTGAATACTTTTTGGATCAATGAATGAGCTAATTCCTTCTACTATAATTTCTGTAACACCAGTTTTTACCGTGTAATTTGCGCGGTGATGGAGTTGTGCACCTTGAGAGTAAACAGTTACTTCATTCAATGTTGCTTTTACAATTTCTTTTTCACCTGCTTGAGCTTGAAATATGCTTCCAAACATGAGGGCTAAAACTACTATCTTTTTCATAATTGATATTTTGAAGGTTTACATCCGATAAAAGGAAACGTTCATTTTAAAGTAAATAAATTTATTATTTGGGATAATAAATAAAAGTTTTAATTACGTAAATACTTTATGAACAGTTGGTTATGTAAATTTAATCTTAACGATATTTTTTGTACTACTTGTAGCAATAGCTCGTCTGTCAATTACAAAATTTAAACAAGCTAGGATTTTTTCTTCATCAATTAGAACGTACTGATTTTTGCGTGCGTTATTAGAGACTTGTCCTGAAGTTAAAACATCGGAAATTAATTTAGAACCTTCTAAACCAATTGGATAAATTCGATCTCCAATTTTCCATTTACGAATTGAAATCGCACCTTTAACTTTCGTTTCATCTAAATAAATTATTGACTTGGAAAAAGAAGTTGGTAGATTCTGAACTTTTCTCATTTCAAAAGTTGGAATTTTAGTAGGATTCTGAATGGAGGAAAAATAGAAATAATCTTTTTCACGAATGATTTCATATTGATTTTCAGCATGCTCCCATTGAACTTTTGTTCCTTTTTGTAAAAACTCCAATTGATTGACAGCATCGAAGAGAAATGTTGGAATTTTCAGTTTTTTAAGTAATTCAATTTTTTCTATGGATTCTAATCGTTTCCACGTTTCAATTTTTAATTCATTTGAACGCTGAATTTCAATTTGAATTTTTTCAATTAATAAATTTGTTTCAATAAGTTTTTCTAGAAAAATTTCTTGTATTAATTGAATAGAATTTTCTAATGTCGGAATCTCTTTTTTAAGGAATGGAATCAATTCATTACGCAAGCGATTTCTTGAATACTGATTTTTAGCATTGCTTTTATCTTCTCTCCAATCAATTTTTAATTCTTGAGCGAACTGATATAATTCTGCTTTTTTGAATGGAAGCAATGGACGCAAATACGTATTGTTTTGTTCTTTCATTCCTGCTAATCCCGCTATTCCAGAATTCCTAAATAGTTGAAGGTAAAATGTTTCCAATTGATCATCTGAATGATGGGCAAGAACAATAGTTGCATTTTGAAATTTTACAAGCTTTGATTGAAAAAAATTATAACGCACTTTTCGAGCTTCATTTTGTAGATTTCCACCTTCGTTTTTTAAAATAGATTTAAAGTCAAGTGATTTAATTGTGAATGGTATTTTATTCGTTTGGCAAAATTTACGCACTAACTTTTCATCAGCAACACTATCCGTACCCCTTAAATTATAATTAACGTGTAAGACGTGAATCGGTAATCTTTGTTCTTGCATGAGTTTTAAAAGAAGCATAGAATCTACACCTCCACTTACTGCAATTAAGTATAAATCAGCAGGATACTTTTGAAAAAATGAATTTAAATACTCTTCAATTTTATTCATCATGCATTCCGTCCAAAATCTTTTTCACTTTGATTTGACATTCTTCGTATTCCAATTCTGGATCAGATTGAATTGTAATTGCGCCTCCAACAGCACACGATAAGTACTTTGTTTTTCTGTTGTAAATCAAGCTCCTTATAACGACATTAAAATCAAAATCGCCATTGGGTGAAATGTAACCAATCGAACCAGAATAAAGTCCACGTTTGAAGTCTTCACGTTCTTCAATAATTTGCATTGCACTTACTTTTGGTGCGCCAGTCATGGAACCCATTGGAAATGTTGCGTTAAGTATTTTTGTAAAATTCGTTTGTTCAGTTGGCACACAAGCAATTGTAGAAATCATTTGATGAACAGTTGCGAAACTATAAACTTTGCATAATTCTTCTACTTCTACACTGCCTTTCGTTGCAATTTTAGAAAAATCATTTCGCACTAAGTCAACAATCATCACATTTTCAGAACGCTCTTTTTGGCTATTTTCTAAAGCCTGTTTGTTTTGCTGATCAATATCTTCTTTTTCATTTCTTGCTGCTGTTCCTTTGATTGGTTGAGAAATTAATTTTTCACCTGACTTTTGAATGTAACGTTCAGGACTTCCACAGAAAACAAGGAAATCTTCCAGTTGAAGAAAGCCAGAGAAAGGAGCTTTTGAAATGTTGTTTAATTTAAAATAAATATTAAGGGGATGCTTTAAGTCAATGTTTTCAGCATAAAATTCTTGACAGTAATTAACTTCATACGCATCGCCTTTTTGAATAGACTCCTTTATTTTAATTACATTAGATAGATATTCTTCTTTTGAAGTTCGCGCTTTAAAATTAATATTGAATTTGTGAAAATTAGCATCTGTTTCTTCTTCTAAAAAGTGATTTAGGAAATCGAAAATTTCTTGATTTTTTTCACCTTGAAGAAAAATATAATTCTCTTTTTGCAAGCGAACCACGTATTTTGGTTTCCAAAAATATAAATCTGGAAAATCCATACTATTTGTATTGCTTGACGCTAAAGATTCAATATCATTTTTCAGGTCATAACTTAAGCAACCAAAAATATATGCTCCTTCATGTAAGTTAAGGAATGCTTGTAATTTTTCAAGACTCTTTATACCAGAACTTTTAATTTCAACTTCCACACCAAAAGTTAAAATCCCAGTTCCATCGTTACTATTCAAATAGCAAATGTTTTCCATTGTAAGTTTCTAATTCTAAATTTAGATAATAAATCGGATTTAAAGGTACAAGTAAATTGAAGTTTATGATGTTTTAAACGAAAAAAAACCGCCCATTTCTGAGCGGTTTTCATTTCAAAAATTGAAATTATTTTCTGATAACAACTTTTTGAGTCGAAGTTGAGTTTCCGATAGTAACATTTACAAAATAAACACCGCTGTTTAAACCAGAAGTTGAAATACTTGTAGAAATACCGTTTGAAGTTGTGTTATTAACTGTTTTTCCAGCTAAGTCAGTAATTGTAATTACTGCGTTTTCAGCGTTGTTTAATTTAACGTTGATTACCTCGCTAGCAGGATTTGGAGAAACACTAAAATTAGAAGCTTCATTGATTTCATTAACGTTTAATAATGGATCATCAGTTAAACGCACCATTACTGCACTAGGAGAAGTTAATTGGAAAGCAGAACCGTCGCCTAAGTAACCAAGAACTGAACCTTCATACGTGTTTTGAGCTAAACCAAATCTAACTTCGGTAGTTCCACCATTATGACAAGCTAATAATAAGATATCATCACCAGCAGTAAAGTTCAATTTACCAGCAACTAAATCACCATCAACCCATTTCAATTTTGACCACATTGCAGCAGTTCCAGAAATAGTTTTTCTTTCAGTTTCAGCAGTGTAAATATAATCCGTACCGTCATATTTGAATGCTTCCACCCAATATTCAGCACCAGCAGCACCAGCAGCTTGAGCATTTAATCTTACAACAGCACCAGTTGTTTCCCAGTTTGTGAAAACATCCATGATATTTCCAATTTTCAAAGGATTTCCTGTATTAGTGGTCGTGTTACTGATAGAACCAGAAGATACTCCATTATCACGAGAATATTCTTGAGTTGTTAATTCCATTCCAAAAGAAACTGTATTATTTGCAGGAGCAGAATCAGTTCCAGTAAGAATAGTTGTTAAGTTAATTGTTTTAACTCCAACACCCATTGGTAAATATGGACTTGTTACTGCAACGCTATCTGTTGCGGTTGCATTTAAAGAAATTGAAGATCCAGTTTGATTGTATCCACCAGTTGCAGTAGCTCTCAAAGATACACTTGTTTGGTTAGCTGCTCCATTGTTATTTACATAAGCACCAAAAGTTAAACCTGGGAAATCAACTTGAGAATTGTCGATAGTGTAATAATCTAAACCTTGAGTTGTAGCGATGTCTGTTGCTGCATACCAATTGTTAATTTTCACATCGTTATCCCAAGCTTCAACAATTTTCACATCATCAACGCCCCAGAACCAGTCGTAAGCTCCAACATAATGGAAACGCACTTTTACTTGATTTGTCCAAGTTCCACCAGCGATTGCAGGCGTGATATTTACCACTTCTACTTCACCAAGAAGAGAGTTAGTGTTTACAGGAACTTCAGCTTCTGGATTAACATCGAAAGGTATCCAACTTGTTCCTCCATCGATAGATATTTCTATTGAAGTAGTTTCTAAGTAATTTCTGTAATATTCAGTAAACATTAAATACAAAGAAGAGTTACCAGCAGCAGATAAATCAATATTTGCGGCAGTTTCGTAATATGCATCTTGTGTTCCTGTAGCTCCAGCACCATCAGAGTTGATAAAAGCGAAATTTCCTGTTGCCCCTGAGAAAGTAGTTGGCCATTGGTAGGTTGCTTGCTGAGAAGTAATACTTGAAGGAATAGCAGTTACTAATTCCCATCCTGGGTTACCTCCAGTGTTTGTGCTTTGTCCAGTGCCTAAAGTTTGAACCCATTCTCCAGCCGTTTCAAAGCCACTTAACCAAAGTGTGTCTCCTTCTGCTTTAACAACATCTTGATTTGTTTTTTTAGCTTTTGAAACGAAAGAACGTTCTGGACTAAATCCTTCTTTTTTTGTCGGCATTTTTTGAGCCAAAGCACTTAAAGAAGCGAAAAGCGCTAATGATAAGTAAATTTTTTTCATAACTTTTTTTAATTAGATAGTGCGAATATAGTTAATAGTTTATTAAAACTTCGCTATTTTAATATTGTCTTAGTTTTAAAAGTTGAAATAGTGCGTATAAATTTTCTTTTGAATTATCTATTTTGATAGAATCTAGTGATTTTTCAGCTGTCTCATAATATTCATTCATCTTACTAATACATTTCTCTTTAATTGCTAATTTTTCAAAAATAACTAACGTGTGATTGATTTTTTTTTCACCGTTTTTTTCTCCTTTAATCTCAGCTAACGCTTTTAAATCACTTTCATTACCATGCATTTTAGCAAGAATCGATAGAATTGTTTTTTTATCTGCTAAAATATCCCCACCTTTTTGTTTTCCCACTTTTTCAGTTTCACCATATAGGTCAAGTAAATCATCTTGAATTTGAAAAGCAATTCCAAGATTCACTCCAAAATCATAAATAAGTTTTGTATTTTCTATGGATGCTTCACCGATGATTGCGCCCATTTCGAAGGCTGCGCCCAATAGAACGGAAGTTTTCAAACGAATCATTTTTAAGTAATCTTCCAAACTTACTTCGTCTATTTGCTCGAAATCCATATCAAGTTGCTGGCCTTCGCACACTTCGATTGCAGTGCGGTTAAAACAAGATAGCAAAGGGACTAAATATTTGATATCATTTTTAGAAAGCAATTCGTACGCTTTCACAAACAAAACATCCCCTGAGAGTATTGCAATATTGTCATTCCATTTTTCGTGAACAGTCACTTTGCCGCGGCGCAAAGGCGCTTTATCCATAATATCGTCATGGATAAGGGAAAAATTATGAAATAACTCTATGGCAAGAGCGGCATATTTTGTTTTTTCAATAGAAGCACCAAATAAATCACCTGCAACCAATGTTGCCATTGGTCGCATTCTTTTTCCACCTAAAGTTAAAAAGTAGGAAAGTGGATCGTATAAATTAGCAGGCGAAGAAGCAAATTTAATCGCCTTAATTTCCTGTTCTAAAAAGTAAGTATATTCTTTTATGAAATCCATCACTCGTTTATCAGATTCATTAAATACGAACCATATCCACTTTTAACAAGTGGTGTAGCGATTTGTTTTAGTTGTTCTTTATTAATGAATCCGTTTCTGAATGCGACTTCTTCGATTGAACCAATTTTCAATCCTTGTCTTTCTTCTATAACTTGCACAAATTGTCCTGCTTGCATTAATGAGGTAAATGTTCCCGTATCCAACCAAGCTGTTCCTCTATCCAAAACTGCAACTTTTAGTTTTCCTTGACTTAAATATTCTGCATTTACGTCAGTGATTTCGTATTCACCGCGAGCTGATGGTAGTAAATCTTTTGCAATTTGCACTACAGAATTGTCATAAAAGTATAAACCGGGAACTGCGTAATTTGATTTTGGTTTAACTGGTTTTTCTTCGATAGAAATGGCCTTCATGTTTTCATCAAATTCAACAACTCCATATCTTTCTGGATCACTCACATGATAAGCATAAACTACGCCACCAACTGGATTATTGTTTTCCTTCAATAATGTATCCATTCCAACACCATAAAATATGTTATCACCTAAGATTAATGCTACTTTATCGTTTCCTATAAATTCTTCACCAATTACAAAAGCTTGAGCTAGCCCATTAGGGATTTCTTGAACGGCGTAATGAAATGAACATCCTAAACTTTTCCCATCACCTAATAATTTTTCAAAATGGGGTAAATCATGGGGCGTTGATATGATTAAAATTTCCATTATACCTGCGCTCATCAGAATAGATAAAGGGTAATAAATCATAGGTTTATCATAAATCGGCATTAGTTGTTTGCTAACCGCCAATGTTAACGGATGTAATCTTGTGCCAGACCCGCCTGCTAAAATGATTCCTTTCATGCTAATTATTTGTTATTAAGGTTATTTTCCTCTTTTTCAGAGGTTATTTGTAGCTCATTCCAATCGATGTCACTATATTCAGTGTAAGCATCAAAATAGGGTTCTTTAAATGATTTTGTCGTAATGAATTTATCGAGCGTCAATAAAAGAGATGGTAATAGCACCAAGTTCGTAATCATCGCTATGATAAGTGTTATGGAGATCAACAAACCTAAGGCTTGCGTCCCACCGAATTGAGAGAATAAAAAAACGGAAAAACCACAGAAAAGAATAATAGAAGTGTAGAACATCCCCAAACCGGATTCGCGTATCGCAATGATTACACATTCTCTTAAATCCCATTCTTTATTTTTTAATTCCTGCCGGTATTTTGCAAGGAAGTGAATGGTGTCGTCAACTGAAATACCAAAGGCAATACTAAAAACTAAAAGTGTCGATGGTTTCAAAGGTATTCCAAAAAAGCCCATAATTCCTCCTGTAAAAAACAAAGGAATTAGATTCGGAATCATTGAAATAATTACCATTCTCCAAGATCTAAATAAAATAGCCATTAAAATACCAATGGATAATACAGCAAAGGCTAGACTTGTGAATAGATTGTTTACTAAATATTGCGTTCCTTCCGATGCCACAACAGATGTCCCTGTAAACGTAACATCGAAATATTCATTGTTAATTGCTTTTCTAAGTGTTGGAAGAAAGTCCTTTCTACCATAATATTTTTTTACATATTCAGGATCTGAATCAAATTTAACTTGAAGAGCGTTATTTTTTTTTGAATAGATTTCAGTTAAGCTATTGTATACATTTGAGTAAGAATAAAAAATAGAGTCTATGTATTTTTTATCTTTTACTGCTTTTGAAAAATAAATCTCAATTTGTTTTTTATCGGGATTTAGTATTTCATCAACTTTCTTTTTTAGCGATGCTACTTTATCTGCAACTTCGTACGATCCAAGGTCTTTCATTTGGCTACGAATCCGAATCGTACAAGTATTTGTGTCCAATAATTCTTTTAGAGAAAGTCCACCACCATTGGCATTTGTCATTGAGAAATTATCGATGTATTTTTTTAATCGCAATTTATCTCGGTTTGAAATCAAGGTGTATTTTTCAGGATTATTCCCATAATAAGCCATATTGACTACTTTAACAAAATCGACAGGTGAAATACTTCTCGAGAATAAGCTATCTTTTGCAAATTCATTCTGCACGCGTTCTAATCGCTCAAGTGTCGTATTTTTAAAAAGTCTTCCAGGCTCTTTGTAGGAAACCATTATTTCAAAAGGAATAGAACCTCCGAAATGTTTCTCCATGAATTTTACATCCAATAGAATTTGGTCGTTCTTGGGTAAATCGCCTGTAAGGTTTCCAGTTGCTTTAATTTTCGTTAATCCATAAATACTTATTGCTACAATTATTCCAGAAACGATAAAAATCGTATTTCTTCTATATTGCGTGATTTTCACAATAAAATCAATCAATCCAGTGGCAAATTTACGGTCTAGATGTTTAAGATGTCTTTGTTTTGGTGGTTTTGAAAAAGATGCAAAAATCGGTAGAATACATATTGAAAGAATGAAAACCATCATTATATTAACCGAAGCGGCAATACCAAATTCCATTAATTTTTCAGAGTTTGTAAAGGCAAAAGTTATAAATCCTAAAGCGGTTGTGAAATTTGTTAAGAAAGTGGCAGTTCCAATTTTTTGAATAACCCGTGAAAGAGCTTTTACTTTATTTCCATGTTCTTTGACTTCTTGGTGGAATTTTGTCATTAAGAATATACAATTTGGTATTCCAATAACAATCATTAATGGCGGAATCAAAGCAATTAAAATCGTCAATTTGTAACCCGCAAAGGCGATGCTTCCCATTGCCCAAATTACCGCGACAATTACAACAGAATTACAAATTGCAACAACTCTAAATGATCTAAAGAAAAAGTAGAGTAGGACAGAGGTAACAAATAGTGAGAACGCTATAAATAAAAACATTTCACTTTGGATCCTTGTAGCAATTACGACGCGTAAATGCGGAAGTCCAGCATAATGCATTTTTCCAAGTTTCTGTTCATAGGAAGCAACGAGTTTTTCGATATCGAGAACTACTTTGGATTTTACTTTATCAGTAAGAAATTTCTCATTTATTCCAATCATCATCAAGGAAACATCTCCTTTTTCACTATACAATAAACCCTTATAAATTGGATTGTTTTTTATTTCTCGATGTATTGAGTCAATACTTTTTTCTTGAAAAGTAATATCCGAAAATACACGGTGAATTTCAAATTTATTTTGTTCGCGGTTATTTTTGATAGTAAATAAGGTAGCTTCAGAAATAATTGATTCTACGCCATCAAATTGTAGTATTGAATCGCCTAATTGTTTCCAAAGCAGAAAATTTCGTTCTGTGTAAAGGGAGTCTGTTTCTACGCCAATAACAAGTGCTCCACCATCTTCACCAAAGAGCTTTTTGAATTTTTTGTAGTTTTCGGTTGTCGGGGAATCTTTCGGAAGAACAATCCCGTATTTGTTGTCCAGGTTCAATGCTGTGATAGCATAATAGCCGAAGAAAACAGTGAGTAAGGTGATTATTCCTAAAATGAAAAATCTATTTCTGAGTATAAAATTTGCTATTGCTTGCCACATATATTTATCCAAACCATAATTGGTTGACCTACAAAATTAATTAAATACCTTAGAAATGAAAGTGTTTCAATTGCGAATGTAATTTACAACCATCTGAATAAATCGTCGAATACACGTTTTCCCCAAGGAGTATTGCCATATTCTTTTTCCAATTTCTGACGTAATTCAATCAATGTATATGTTTTGTTCTTTCCAACTTCAAGTTTCATTTCGTTACTTGTTGGAGCCGTTAAATCGACTTTTTTAGCAAAATAGATTACACCTCCATCTTCTGTTGCAACACCCAAAATTGTCCCAGGCAATCCACAAAATCCTTCCGGTCCTACTGAAGGAATCAAAGCTGGGGAATACCAAGCGTAGATTCGTGTACTGTCATTTTTTTCAAAAATTGCTTTTCGGCATTCATAACCCGCAATTGTTCGTTTATTATCAGTTACTTTCCAAACTCTCGCAGGTAAAGAATCATTAACGTACACATCTTGACCGAATAAAGCTAAAATCGAAATTTGTCTTTTAGAATTTAGGTTTTGCAAATAAGAGTTTTTAGTGGTCATCCATGATATCATGTCGTCTGTTTTCTCAACAGGAACAGGTTTAAATACTGAAATGGAATCACTAAAAAATAAAGTAAAAGATTCATTTCTAATCTTATTTTCATCAGTTATCATGCGTCGCATACGTTGATCTGTAAAACGTTTTTCTAAATTCGTTCTGCGCTCGTAGGTTATCTTTCCACTTGAAATATATTGAGCTGAAAAACTACCACATATTAGTAATGAGAAAAGAAAGAAAAATTTAGTGCCAGCCGTTGAAATCATCTTCTTTGGTTTTGTTATTGTTGAATTTGAAAGTAACTTTTAAAAGGAAATAGCGAGAAATAATTCTGGTATAATTATCTGTAATTATATTTCCATTCACCTGTCTTTGGACATTTAGATTTTGATTAAATAAGTCATTTCCGTTTAAAGAAACTATTAAGTTCTCCGTTGGGAAAAAGGCTTTACTCAATTCTGCATTTAAAACAAAAATATTTCTATTGAAACCAATCGCTCTTCTGGAATTAATCGTATAATCTCCTTTGATTTTAATTTTGAAATGCAATGGTAATTGGTAGTCAATTCGCAAGTTATAATTTTGTGACGTAAAAGGTTGATTTGAAACACTAGAAAGTGAACTTACTGGATTTGTGTATGTAAAGTCATTTTCGATGCTAATTTCTAATGAATCTAGGTTAAATTTCAGTTCAACTCCACTACTAACTGATGTGTTTTGAGTGATATTTAATTGGTTATTAATATAGTTTTGATACCTGAAATAGCTTCCGTTTGCCTTCGGTGAAATTTCTATTTTTCTGTTAAGAATTGGAATTCCACCACCAATCCATAACGATGAGTTGAAATTTCCATTCACATTTACAGTTTTACTAGTAGTTCTTCCAAAAGGGTCGTAATTTGTTCGATTTGCAAAGTCATTGTTAGTAAGTGTAGCATTTATTCCGCTCCAAATATACCTGCCTGAAAGTGCTTGCCAAGAGTTGAAATTAGCAAATAACGAATGCACATAATTGGGTTTCAAATCTGGATTTCCTTCTTGAATTCTATTTGGATTACTGTTGTCAGGAATTGGCTGTAAATCATTAACAGAAGGAGGTGAAGAGGAAGTAGAGTAGTTGACGTTCATTCGTTTACTCATACTTGGTTTATAAATGTATGAAAACTTAGGTAAAAAGTTGTTGATGTTTTGATCTATTGTTATTCCAGTTTCTAAATTCTTATTGGCAATTGTTATGTTTCGATAGCCTAGACCTCCTGTTACGGTATGTTTTCCTTTTTCAAAAATTAGAGAAGCCGTTCCGCGGTTTTGAAAACGGGTATTATCAAAATTATTCGTTAAAAAACTTACTGTTTCATTATAACTTCCATCACCCCGATTAAATGTTTTTTTATCTTGATTTGATTTCCCACTTTCAAATAAATATTCTACTTGTAATTTTAGTAGTTTGTGAAGTGGTTCTGTATAAGTTACGATTCCGAAATTCGTTAAATTTACATTATCATTTCCTTTTTTCTGATCAATTGTGTCTGCAAATGAACTGAAATTAGAGTATGATAAAAGGTTTCCGTTGGTTTTATTATTACTAAAATCAAGAATGTATTTCAATTCTAATTCTCTTTTAGGTTTTTTGAATTTACGTCGAATCAATGCTTCAGAATTACTTGAAATTCCTTTTGAGTCATTGATATTTTGAATGCTTGTAGCTGCATATTCAGAAAACATTTCATCTCTAAAACTACTAATATTGAGGTTGTCTGTGTTCGCTGCATCAAATTTCAGGTTTGGTTTTATTTCTAAATAAGTCAATGAATCTAAATTTGTTTTGTAACTAAAATTGACATTATGCGATTCATTTTTAGAGGAATTTCGAGTTGAATCTTTCGTGTAATAGGAACTATCTGCCAAGAAATACTGTGACTGACTACTTGAATAAGCATCTAATCTATTGTTGTAATACGAATAATTAAAACCAATTTTTCCTGTTTTTCCAATTTTATCTGAGTAATAAATTCCGGCTTTCAAAGTTTGTGGAATACCGCTTGTGTTTGAATTTGCGCCTCTATCCCAAAAATTGCCACCGCCTTCATTATCAAGCCCAAATTTATTCATATCTCCCCAGCCAAAATTAGAGCGAGGTGTATTTGAGGTAAGCATGAAAACAGATATTTTTTGTTTTTTATTGAATTTATTCACCAAGATTTCACCTTCATAAAAAGGAGTATTTTGGTTAAGTCCAAAATCGCTTGCACCAGAAATCTTCCCGAAATAACCTTTCTTTGCATCTTCCTTTAATTTTAAATCGAGGACTTGAATGTTTTCATCTTCGCCAGCTTTTGCATTTTCATTTTTCTTTTCGTAGACCTGAACAGATTCAACTCCTTTTGCAGCTAAGTTCTTAGTAGCAATAGTTGGGTCGGTTCCAAAAAATTCATCGCCGTCAACAAGTACTTGACTGATTTCTTTTCCCTGTGAAGTGATTTTCCCTGTTTCATCGATTTTCAAACCTGGGAGTTTTTTCAATAAATCTTCTACAACTGCATTCTGTCCAACTTTAAAGGAATCTGCCACGTAAACGAGTGTGTCTCCACGGTAGAATATTGGATTTTTATTAGCGAAAATAACAACTTCGTCTAGTTCTTTGGTTTTCATACTCATCCGAACAGAAGGGATGTTAATTTCATTATTACCTTCATTTCCAAATATGAAATAAGATTTCGGTTCTAATTCTGGATGATCAATAATCAGGGTAAAAGTGTCAACTTTGAAATTTGTCAGCTCAAAATCTCCATTCGCATTTGTTCGCGTGAATTTTAACAATAGAGAATCTTTTATTCTAACTGCTAAAACAGACACGTTTTCTAAAGAACGTTTTCCTGTAGTATCTACCACATGGCCTGTTACTTTCATATTTTGGGCATGAATTGAGGGAAGAGCAAACAGTGAAAAAAGAAAGAAAAGGATACTATATTTAAAACGCATATTTTTGTTTTTAATTGAAATTAAGCAATGTTTTAACTGCTAAATTTGATTTTAGGTTGAAAGGTTGATTTCTAGTAAGGACGTTCGATTTCTAACGTAATTTGATGTTTAAAAGTGCTTGATAAGTAAAACCATCTAATTCTGTCACTTCCTTGAATTCAATTTTCAGAGGTTTGTTGAGGTAGTTTTTTTCGTAATTTTTAAGTGTTTTTAAAAGTCCAAAATACGAACCCACAACCACGGATGAGTTGTAATATTCAGTTCCAACATTAAGAAAAATCTTGTCGCGCGACTCGTTAAAACCTAGAAAATTTGTTTGAAACTTACCATTTTGATTGATGATGTCAAGTGTTTTAGTTGGATTGTGCATTCTGTTTTCAGCTTTTGAATAAGGAGAAAACAGAATGTCATTTTCTCCAGAAGCTTTACGTTGAGCAGTGTAAACAACCTCACTTTTAGCAACATAATAGACTTTCTCCTCCCGAGAAAAAGTGGTGTTATTCATAAATTTCTTAGTGGTTTGCACACTTGAAAACAATTGACTGCCTTTATAATAGAAATTTGTTTCAACTTGTCTTCCATCTGTTTCCGTTAAATAATGGATTAGTTTTGAGAATTTTAAAGTTGAATCAACTAAAGCAGTAACGCTTTCGATATTGCCATCGTTATCGATGTAACTTAAGCTTTTTGCCTCATAGAGTTTTTGATCCGAATCAATGCGTTGGATTTGCTTTTCATAACTTGCTGCGTTTTTATAAGCGGGCGTTAATTCAACTAATCGTTCTCTTTTTTCTGATTTTTCAACAGGAGTTGATTCTTCTGTACAGGCAG
>Ga0105050_10005304_pt1 | contig 16593 bp, 11 predicted proteins | sample FRY01_FD_78088 | JGI IMG/M metagenome (GOLD analysis project Ga0105050, IMG submission 78088) | Freshwater microbial communities from Lake Fryxell liftoff mats and glacier meltwater in Antarctica - FRY-01 | ecosystem: Environmental > Aquatic > Freshwater > Ice > Glacier meltwater ... | reverse complement strand
GTCTTTGGCCGCAGCAAACGACCCACGACCATGAAAGAAAGTAACCTTGTTCTTCTTAAACAGGTACAGCACGCCATCGTTGTTCTGTTTGACCACCGTGTCTTTACGGCCAATCATTTTGGCCATGTCCAGGCTCAGGCCTTTAACCTCAATGCCGTGGTCAGCAAAGTGATGACCCGCCTGCTCGTAGTGCTCCGATGATTGCAGCAATGCCTTGGACGGAATGCAGCCGACATTGGTACAGGTACCGCCCAGTGCAGGGCCGCCCTTGTCGTTCTGCCACTCGTCAATACAGGCCACCTTGAAACCGAGTTGCGCTGCGCGGATGGCGGCAATGTAGCCACCAGGACCGCCGCCGATGACGATGGCGTCGAATTGTTTGGACATGCGTAGCTTCCTTAGATGTCAAACAACAAACGAGCAGGGTCTTCCAGCGCTTCTTTCATGGCCACCAGGCCTAGCACGGCCTCACGCCCATCGATGATGCGGTGGTCGTAGCTCATGGCGAAGTAGTTCATCGGGCGCACCACGACCACGCCGTTTTCAACCACGGCACGGTCTTTGGTGGCGTGAATCCCCAAAATCGCTGACTGCGGCGGGTTAATGATCGGGGTCGATAGCATCGAGCCAAAAGTACCGCCGTTACTGATCGAGAACGTGCCGCCTGTCATTTCTTCAATGCCCAGTTTGCCGTCGCGCGCTTTCACACCGTACTCGGCAATCTTCTTTTCAATCTGGGCAAAGCTCATCTGGTCAGCATTGCGCAAAATTGGCACGACCAAGCCGCGCGGTGAACCGACCGCGATGCCCACATCAAAATAACCGTGGTACACCACATCGTTGCCGTCGACCGAGGCATTCAAGACCGGGAATTTTTTCAGCGCATGCACTGCAGCCTTGACAAAAAAGCTCATGAAACCAAGCTTGACACCATGCTCTTTTTCAAACTTTTCCTGCATGCGTTTGCGCATGTCCATGACGGGGGCCATGTTGACTTCGTTGAATGTCGTCAGAATAGCGTTGGTCGATTGTGATTGCAGCAGACGCTCGGCAATGCGGGCGCGCAGGCGGCTCATGGGCACGCGCTGTTCGGGGCGGTCAACCAGTCCGGTCAAATCACTGGCCTTTGAAGGCGCTGCAACTTGAGGCAACGCTGTGGCTGGAGCTCCTGAAGGTATTGCACTGACCGCTACTGGTTTAGGAGCGGCGGGTGTGGCAACAACAGCCAGCACATCGCCCTTAGTGACGCGGCCATCTTTGCCGCTGCCTGCAACAGAGCCAGCGGCCATGTTGTTGTCGGCCATCAGCTTGGCGGCGGCTGGCATGGCAAAGCCTGACATTGCGCTACCTGCGGCGGCAGGCGCAGGCGCAGAAGCAGTAGCGATTACAGGTGCAACGCTGGCAGCTACAGGTGCAGGAGCAGGAGCAGCAGCACCAGCCTTGCCCTCGGTGTCAATACGCGCAATAACTTGTTCGGCGGCCACGGTGCCGCCGTCAGCCACCACCAGTTCAACCAGCACGCCAGCTGAGGGGGCGGGCACTTCAAGCACAACTTTGTCGGTTTCGATTTCAATCAGGATCTCGTCGGCGGCGATCGCATCACCGACTTTCTTTTTCCATTGCAGCATGGTGGCTTCGGCCACGGACTCGGACAACTGGGGGACTTTGACTTCTACGATAGCCATGTTGATTCTCTTTAATATTTTTGCGGTGTGAGGATGGGTTGTGGTGTCAAGCCTGACCTGATTACTTGGTCAGCACAAAACCCTTGAGCTTGGCAAACGCGCCGTCAACCAGCACCTTTTGCTGTTCCTGGTGCAGGTGTGAATACCCCGCCGCAGGCGATGCAGACGCCGCGCGGCCTGAGTAACCGAGCTTCTGGCCCTCAGTCATGTTCTCGTGGATGTAGTGCTGCACAAAGAACCAGGCGCCCTGGTTTTGCGGCTCGTCCTGACACCACACGATGTCTGTCGCGTTGGGGTACTTTCTCAGCTCTGTTGAAAACGCTTTGTGCGGAAACGGGTAGAGCTGCTCAACGCGCAGCAGAACCACATCATCAATGCCTTTTTCTTCGCGCTTTCTGGCAAGGTCGTAATACACCTTGCCCGAGCAAGCCACGATGCGTTTGACTTTGTCTGCTTTCAAGTCCTTGTTCTCGGGAATCACCGTTTGAAAGTTGCCTTTGGTGAATTCGCTCAATGGCGATGCTGCGTCTTTGGCGCGTAGCAGTGACTTTGGCGTCATGATGATCAGCGGCTTGCGCAAATTGCGCACCATCTGGCGACGCAAAATGTGGAAAATCTGGCTGGCTGTTGTTGGCTGCACCACTTGCATGTTGGTGTCGGCTGACAACTGCATGAAGCGCTCAAGGCGTGCAGATGAGTGCTCTGGCCCCTGGCCTTCATAGCCGTGCGGCAGCATCAGGGTGATACCGTTGACGCGGCCCCATTTGACTTCACCCGAGGCAATGAACTGGTCGATCACCACTTGCGCGCCATTGGCAAAATCGCCGAACTGCGCCTCCCAGATCACCAGCGTATTCGGGTCATTGGATGCATAGCCGTATTCAAAAGCCAGCACCGCCTCTTCGCTCAGAATCGAGTCGATAATGACAAACGGCGCCTGGTTGTCGGTCACGTTTTGCAGCGGCACATAGGTACCGGTGTCAAACTTTTCGCGGTTCTGGTCGTGAATCACCGCATGGCGGTGGGTAAACGTGCCGCGCCCGGAGTCTTCACCCGAGAAGCGCACCGGGTAGCCACTGGCCACCAAAGATGCAAACGCCATGTGCTCGCCCATGCCCCAGTCCACCGGAATCTCGCCCCGACCCATCGCGGCGCGGTCGTCATAAACCTTTCTAACCAGGTTGTGCGGCGTCACCGTGGCAGGAATCGTGGTGATGCTTGAGGCCAGGCGCTTCCACTCAGACATCGGGATGGCGGTGTCGCCAGCGTCTGTCCACTTCTTGCCCAGGTATGGCGCCCAATCAACGGCGTACTTGCTTTTGAAGTTGGTCAGCACCGGGTCAAATGTGCTCTTGCCTGCGTCAAGTGCAGCGCGCGTGGCTTTGACCATGTCATCACCCAGCGTCTCGCCCATGCCCTGGGCTTGCAGCTTGTCTGCGTACAGCTTGCGGGTTCCGGGGTGCAGGGCAATTTTTTTGTACATCAGCGGCTGCGTCATGGCCGGCGTGTCTTGCTCGTTGTGGCCGAGTTTTCTGAAACAAATGATGTCCACCACCACGTCCTTGTGAAACTCCAGGCGGAAGTCCAGCGCCAACTGCGTGGCCAGCACCACCGCCTCAGGGTCATCGCCATTGACGTGCAACACTGGCGCATCAATCATTTTGACGACGTCGGTGCAATACAGCGTTGAGCGGCTGTCGCGGGGGTCGCTGGTGGTAAAGCCGATCTGGTTGTTGATGACCAGGTGAACCGTACCGCCAGTGGAGTAACCACGGGTTTCAGCCAGCGCCAGCGTTTCCATCACCACGCCCTGGCCGGCAAAGGCCGCGTCGCCATGAACCAGCACCGGCAGCACCTGCAGACCTTTGGGGTCAGCGCGGCGATCCATGCGAGCACGCACTGAGCCTTCAACCACGGGGTTCACAATTTCTAGGTGTGATGGGTTAAACGCCAGCGTCAAATGCACCGGGCCTCCGGGCGTGGTCACGTCCGAGCTGAAGCCCTGGTGGTACTTCACGTCGCCGCTGGGCAGATCTTCAGGGGCAGTGTGATCGAATTCTGCAAACAGATTGCCAGGTACTTTGCCCAATGAATTGACCAGCACATTCAAGCGGCCACGATGCGCCATGCCGATCACGATTTCTTGCACGCCAAGCTCACCACCACGCTGGATGAGCTCGTCCATACTGGCGATAAAGCTTTCGCCACCTTCGAGTGAAAAGCGCTTCTGGCCGACGTATTTGGTGTGCAAAAAGCGCTCCAGACCCTCAGCAGCGCTCAGGCGGTCAAGAATGTGCAGCTTTTTTTCTTTGCTCAGGTTTGGTTTGCTGCGGATCGACTCCAGCTTTTGCTGCCACCAGCGCTTTTGATTTTGGTCGGTGGCGTACATGTACTCGGCACCAATCGTGCCGCAGTAGGTTTCGCGCAGCGCGTTCAGGAGCTCACGCAGGCTCATGGTTTCTTTACCGAAGAAAGTGTTGCTGGTATTGAACACCGTTTCGTGGTCGGCATCGGTGAAGCCATAAAAGGACGGGTCGAGTTCAGGAATTTTGTCACGCTCGGTGCGCTTGAGGGGGTCCAGGTCAGCCCAACGTACGCCGATGTTGCGGTAAGCCGAAATCAACTGCTGCACTGCGGTGCGCTTGCGGCCCATTTCCAGGTCTGCGCTGGCCAGCACCACGCGGGTCTGGCCGCTTTTGGCGCGCTCGGCAAAAGCATTGACGACAGGCAGGTGCGGTACATCTTTGGCGTCGGTGCCATCAACGGCGGCAACATGCTGCAATGCATCGAAATATTCGCGCCAGGTGTCCAGCACGCTGCCCGGGTTAGCGAGGTAATTTTCATACATCTCTTCAACATAGGGCGCATTGCCACCGAAGAGATAGGTATTGCTGCTGTAGGCGGAATAAATTGACGAGCCTGTAGCGGGCGAAGCGCCAGGCGCCTGCGGATTCGAACTCATATCGACTGACCTTCGTTTCCCTTGGGGAAACATGAGTAGCTGCTTGGGGCCATGAGCCTTAGGCAGCCGGTTAATTAAACCTTCCGCTTGTCACGGCTGAACCGGTTAGCGGATGCGACTGTGCCTGGAAGGGACTTCAGAAACACTCTGGATTGTGCCACTGAACGGTGAACCAGCAAAGCATGACAGCCTGCCATTTGGACATGTTGCTAACCGCCCAAGCCCGGGTTGCCCGCCACGCCCACGAGCTGTGGCGTATTCGGCTTGACGGGTTTGATCACTTTTTTTACCTTCAAATAACTCTCCACCACGTCCCAAACCGGCGGCCCGGCGTTTTTGCTGGCCTCGGCTACCGGCGCCCATCCCGCCACTTTGTAGGTTTTGTCGGCCTCGATCAGCTTTCCATTCAAGCGCATGTCCTGGATGCGGCTACCCATCCTGGCCCCCGGCTCGCAGGTGTAGGTCAGCCCGCCGGTTCGCACCATGTCGCCGCCCTGCTGATAGTAGGGGTCGGGGTTAAACAGGTTGTCGCCCACGTCTTCAAGAATAGTCTTGATCATCTCGCCGCGAATGTCAGTGAGCGTGGTCCACGGGTAGCTGATGGCGGTCTGGTCCATCAAGTGCTCTCGCGTGATGCTTTGGCCCGGCAGCAGGGACGTGCCCCACCTGAAACCGGGAGAAAAGGCAATGTCTGCACCCCTGACGTCCATCAACGCATCCAGAATCAGCTGGTCAAACGTGCCGTTGAAGTTGCCACGCCGGTACAACGTGCCTTCGGTGGTGGCCAGTTTTTCTGTCAATTTGGCTGAATACGGCGCGCGCACCTTGGCGATCAAGGCATTCATGTCTTTGTCAGCGGGCAGCAGATTTGAAAACACCGGTAGCAGGCGGTAGTTAAAGCCGACCACCGATTTGCCTTTTACGTCCAGATCCAGCATAGCCAAAAACTTGCCATTGCTTCCCGCATTGGTCACGATGGTTTGACCCCCGGGGTTTTTAACGATCACAGGCACCGGCACGCCGTCATGCGTGTGGCCACCCAAAATCGCGTCGATACCGGTCACGCGGCTGGCCATTTTCAAATCCACATCCATGCCGTTGTGGCTCAGCAGCACCACAGCTTGCGCACCCTTGGCACGCGCCTCGTTCACGGTTTCCTGCATCTCGCTTTCACGAATGCCGAAGGTCCAGTTGGGCGTCAGCCAGCTCGGGTTGGCAATCGGCGTGTACGGGAAGGCCTGACCGACGATGGCGACCTGGACACCATTCATTTCCTTGATGACATAGGGTTTGAACACCGCGTCCCCAAAGTCACGGGTTTTGACGTTTTGCGCAACGAACTCAACCTTGCCTGCAAAGTCACCCTCCACAATTTGTCTGATACGGTCTTCGCCGTAAGTAAAGTCCCAATGGCCCGTCATGACGTTGACGCCCAGCAGCTTGCACGCGTCAACCATGTCCTGGCCCTGCGTCCACAGTGCGGTGCCGCTGCCCTGCCAGGTGTCACCACCATCCAGCACGAGCGCACCCGGGCGTGCGGCCTTGAGCTGCTTGACCAGCGTAGCCAGGTGCGCAAAGCCGCCGACCTTGCCATATTGCCTGGCCGCACGCTCAAAGTTCAGGTAAGTGAAGGCGTGTGCCTCGGGCGTGCCAGACTTGATATGTGCGGCTTTTAGCAGCTGCTCGCCCACCAGGTGCGGCAATTGCCCGCGCATCGCACCCACGCCGAGGTTGACAGATGGCTCCCGAAAGTAACTGGGCAGCAACTGGGCGTGGCAGTCGGTCATGTGCAGCAGATGCACATTGCCGGTTTTTGGGACGTTGTACAGGTTGCTGGCTTTTGTTGCTGCATCGGCATGCAACGGGAAACCAGCGGCCAACGCGGCCGCCATGACGCTTGAAAACTCGCGACGAGACAGGTTCATGGCGTACTTTATAAAATTTATGAGCTATGAATTCAGGAGCTTCTTGCACCCGTATTCATTCGGCTATAGGCACAAATAGAACCTGAAAAAGGCTTAAAAAGGCCTGAAAAGGCCTTTTTTTACTGATTCACTGGAGACTTTGGGTCCAGCAGCAGCGCCATCACGTCCTTGATCTGCTGCTCGGTCAAAATATTCGCGTGGCCAAAACGCGGCATGCCTGAGCAGGCGTTGTAGGCCTTGCTGTTCCACAGCTTGCCCCAGGTGTAATCGACGATGGGTTTGCTGGCCACAGCCGTCGGGTCGGTCACGCCGCGCAGCTTGCCGTAGTTGTACAGGCTGGGGCCAATCGAGCCATAAGACAGCTCGGTTTTGCTGATCTGGTGACAGTTATAGCAACTGCCACCATTGGCAGCGGTGGCACTGTCTGTCCAGGTCAGGCCACGGCCGCTCTGGGCAACTCTTTCGCCTTCAGCCCAGTTACCAATCAGCTTGCCGTCGGCCGGGAACTTCACGGTTTTGAGGTTGGCTTCTTCGATGGCCTTACCCAATTTGTCTTCCAGCGCTGCGCCTTCTGACTCTGAGCAAGCCTGGTTGGAGGCATCAAGCGTCAAACGGTCCAGTTTGGCATTGCCCTGATCCCTGAAAGAGCTTTTCATGGCCTGGCTGGTAGCCAGGTCGATGTCTTGTGCGGTTGGCGTCATGGCGCAGCCTGCGACCAGCGCAGCTGCAGCTATGGCTGATAGTTTTAGATATACTTTTTTCATGTTGTTCAATCAACGTTTCAGGGCTGGCGCGGTCGATACCCCGCCCTTGCTCGCTACACCCATGTACACACCGAGCGCAACCGTCACGTCTGACGCATAGCCAGGGTACGGAAAGCGTTGTTGGCGGTAGCAGTCATTGAGCCGGCGCTGCATGCTCCACAAGTCGCCCGCCGACACGCGGTAAGCGGGCCACGAGCCAAAGCCAACACTGGCACCCGGTTGCTTGGTCAGATTCGGCAGGTCTTGCAGGCGAATGCGTTTGTTGTCTTCACTGTGGCAGGACGCACAGGAAAAATCCATCGGCCCGGCGCGCAGGTAAAACACTTTTTTACCGACTTCATACATCAGCTTTTCCTGTGCATGAGCTTGCGGTAAATTGAACTTCATGCCGCGCGACTCACCCGATATGTAAGCCACCAGCGATTCGATGTTTTTCTGTTCGCCTGCGCCGAACCGGGTTTTGGCAATCTCCACCACATCTAAACCCTGCTGCACGTCCATACAGGTCAGCAGACGTGACTCCAGGTCCTGCACGCGCTGGGTGTCCTTGAAAAAACGCGGCAGCTCGACAAACGCACCTTTCACCACGCCAGCGCCCTTGCCCAAATCGCACTTTTCCAGCGATGCGTTTTTGGGCCCACGTGCCTGCTTCCATAAAGCTTCGCCTTTGGCCTCATAAAGCTCCGCCGGGTTACCGTCAGCCAACATGGCGCGGTACTCGGCAATGCCTTCAGCGGTGGTTTTTTGCGCGCTGGCAACCGGGCTGATCAGCAAGGCTGTCAGGCCGAGCAGTGCCCAAGTGAGGTGGTTGTTCATGATGCGTGTATTTTCAGGTGATGACAGCTTCGTCGGTACGCTTTTCGCCCCGGTTGTCTATCCAGGTCACGATAACTTTATCGCCAGCCTTGGCTCCTTTGAAGCTGAACTGCATGAACGGGTTTTTCGACACTGCTGGCCCCCACTGAGCGCTCATCACGGGTTTGCCGTTCCAGGTGGCGCTGATCGACTGGATAAACCAGGCCGGCACGGTTTTACCAGCTGCATCCCTGCGCTGGCCGCTTTCCATCTCGTGGCCTACCAGCACACGCACGGTAGTTTTATCGCCTTGGGCTTGCGCCCGGATTCTCATTGGATCTGACATGTTTTTTCTCCTGAATTTTTGACGCAGTTAGCCGCAATTAACCGCCGCAGCCGCCCAAAGTGACTTTGACTTCTTTGACCGCGTAGTAGTACTTGTCACCTGCTTTGGCCAGCGCATACACGTTGGACGACTGACCCATTTTGATGTTTGTCGACACGTTGGTATCGGTGCCAGCCGGCACGTCAAACATGGCAGCCAGTGCGCTTGGGTTTTTCTCCACCACAAAAGCGATTTGCGTGGTGTTGGCAATGTTGCTTTGAGCGCCAATACGCACCACGTTACCGTTTTCGGCAATCTCCGGGGCTTGCAGCACCAGGTCCTTGCTTTCAATGGGCGCGCTGGTTGCACCCATGGCTTTGGCGGCTTCAGCCAGGTTTTTACTTTCAAAAGCAGCTTTGTTCCAGCCCGGCGCGCCTTGCGCGTGGGCCGCTGGCAAACCTGTTGCGGCTGCAATAGCAACTGCTGTGGCACCTGAGCGGTGCAAAAAATCACGACGTTCCATGGTTGACTCCTTCAATACAAAAACTTCTATTCACTCGATTAAACACAAAAGGCTGGGCACAAACCGTTATACACAAAAATAACTGCCAGCGAAAGAGGGCAAAGCCTAGGGCGGCATACCGCCCATGAGCCATTTTGCAATTTGGCTTGCTTCATCCAGGCTCAAAGCCTGGGCAGGCATGGGAATCGCTCCCCAAACCCCCTGCCCACCATTTTTTATTTTGCCTGATAACACCGCCACAGCATCATTTTGGGTTTTATAACGCACTGCGATGTCTTTTAACGATGGACCGACCAATTTGGACGACATGCCGTGGCAAGCCAGGCAGGCGTTTTTGTCAAGCAGGGGCTTGATTTGGGCAAAAGACACTGGTCTCATATTTGATTTGTTAGCTATGTTTTCAGGAGCTGATTGCGCAGTTGGTGACGGGTCTGGAGGGCTATTTAATGCCCTGTTTGGGCTATTTTGAGCAGTTTGAAGCGCCATTTTCGCTAAATTTGGCGTTAAGGTTTCCAGCCCACGGCTGGCACCCAGCGCGCGGGACTGCTCAGCCAGGTTGCCGTGCGCGTCTCTGGCATGCTCCGGCAGGCTGCTGAGCACCGCCGTTTGCACAGCGCAGTTGGTCATGCAATTTGAGCCCTGCACGTCGGGTTTGGTGCTGCCACCAAATTCACGCCCTGGCCACAGGCTGTGCGCGGTGGTCATGCCGCCCCTGTTAGGTAGCCGCGCCTGCACGTCACGAATGTTCGTGTCGCTGAGGACAAAATCCGCCGGAAGCACATTGCCCAAGTGCAAGATATACGCGGTACTGGCGTACACCTCATCAATGCTGAGCGACTTGGGCGCGTTCCAGGGCATGGCGCGGTTGATGTAGTCCCACAGCGTTGACAGGGTGGACAGCTTCATGATGGTGGTGCGCTGCGGCTGGTTGGCTCCTGGCAGCAGGCTTTTAACACGTCCGGTTTTCATGTCATCTGGCGTCGTACCGCCTGCGATGGCTGTGAAGACCTCAGCCGATTCACCAAAGTGGCCGTGGCAGGATGCGCATTGCGCCTCCCAGAGCACTTCACCTTGTTTGACCGAGCCCTGCCCTTTGGGCAAGCCTTTGAAGTCCGGCCGCACATCGATGTCCCAGGCCTTGATTTCTTGCGCTGTGGCGGTACGGCCTATATTTTGAAATTTGGGAGTTTGCGCCTGTGTTTGCGCCATGACCAGCCAAGGCAATACACACAGCACGACAAGACTAGCCGACTTGAACATTTTTCACCTCGCCGTTTTCGCTCAGTAGCCACGATTGAACCGCGTTGTTGTGATAGATGCTTCTGCCGCCGCGCACCGCACGCAGCGCCTGCACGGTGGGCTGAATATGGCCTGTTTCATCCGTCGCCCGGCTTTGCAAAATGACTGGCTTGCCATCCCACAGCAAATCGGCATTGAAGCGGGTCAGGCATTTTGACAGCACCGGGCCTTGCAGCCGCGCGGCCTTCCAGTTGCGGCCACCATCAATGGACACATCCACTTTTTTAACCTTGCCGCGCCCGCTCCAGGCCAGCCCGGTGATGCTGTGAAAGCCTTTTTGCAGCACGACCTGCCCGCCGCTGGGCGAGGTAATGACGCTTTTGACCTCCTGCATACCGCTGTACTGGCGATGCGTGCCGTCGGGCAGCAGGTCAATGTAATGCAGGGTTTCGTCTTTGGCGCCGTAGGGCTTGTCGCCAACTTCAATGCGGCGCAGGTACTTGACCCAGCTTACGCCCTGGATGCCGGGCACGATGAGGCGCAGCGGGTAACCGTTTTCGGGCCGCAGCATTTCGCCGTTTTGCCCGTAAGCCACCAGCACCTCGCCGCTTTGAATCAGGCTCATGGGAATGGTGCGCGTCAAGCCCGAGCCATCGGCGCCTTCAGCCAATACAAATTTGCCGCGTTTAAGGTCAGCGCCGCACATCTCCAGCAGCGCGATAAGGGGTACGCCGGTGAATTCACTGCAGCTGATCATACCGTGCGTGTACTGCACGGTCGGCACCGCCGTGTTGGTCCATTCCATTGCGGTGTTGGCACCACATTCAATAAAGTACATGCGGCTGACGCTGGGCAGGCGCATGATGTCGTCCATGTCAAACACCATCGGGCGTTTGAGCAGGCTGTCGTCCGAGCCGTTGATCATCAAACGGTGTTTGGACGGGTCAATGTCCCACCAGCCTTGGTGATGCCGCTCAAAATGCAACCCACTCGGGGTGATGATGCCAAAAAGGCCTTGTAGCGGCGCAAAGCTCACGCTGGCAGCGCTCACGCGCGTCAGGCCCGGGCTTTCGCGGCGTTGCAGGTTTTTTTCAAACTCACTGGGCAGACCGTAGGGGCGCGCCGCTACCGGCTGGCCCAGGCCCTTGCTGTGGGCAGGCAGCGTCAAGATATTCGGGTCGCCTGCAGGGGCTGGAGCGAGAGTTTGCGCATGGGCTGACATGCCAGCCGCTGCTGCGGCAAAAGCGCCTGCCAAAAAGCCGCGCCTGCCAGCCTTAACGTCGTTGATTTGTGCACCAGACAAAAAGTTTTCTGGCGCGCGCTGGATGAATCGGCTAAACATGGTCATTCGGCATATCGGTCAAGCCATCACCGGCGCTGCAGGCGTCATGGGGCTGAGCGTCTGCCCCTCGGGCACGGCATCAGGTTCATCCATCTCGATGGCTATTTGCGTACACACGCTGCGGCACAACGCCACTGCTTTTTCGCTTTGTACGCGGTAAATCACTTGTGTACCCTTGCTGCGTTTGGCCAGCACGCCGGTTTTGAACAGCACCGCCAAATGCTGCGACAAGTTGGGCTGGGTGGTATCAATCTCCAGCAACAACTCACTGACTGACTTTTCTTGTTCGCACAAGGCACTCAGTATCCGCAGCCGTATCGGCGTGGCCAGTACAGCAAACAGCTCGGCCGCCAGGGTGAACACGCGATCCTCAGCATTCGATGTGGTGTGAAGTGTTTTTGTCATTTACTTAAATATAAGCAGTTGCGCATATTCTTATCTACCGGCTTAGGTAGCGAATCCGGACTTACCCTGCCTTGACCTGATGCCCGCAACTTTTAATGAGCCGCTGGAGGGCCGGTCAAACCGAGGGTCAGCTTGCGATGCGCTGGCGTATCTGCTCCAAAGCCGCCGGGTCGTCCATCGTCGTCAAGTCCCCTGCATCACGGCCTTCACACACCGCCTGAATGGCGCGGCGCAGCATTTTGCCGCTGCGGGTTTTGGGCAGTGCTGACACAAAACGAACCCGCGATGGCCGCGCCACGGCACCCAGGTCACCATCGACACGCTTCATGATCTCGCCTTCGAGCTTCATGGCTGCAGCGCTGTCGTTCAAAACGCTGGAATCCCTGGGCACCACAAATGCCATCGCCACCTGGCCTTTGAGGGTATCAGCCACGCCTACCACGGCGACTTCCGCCACACCTGCATGGCCCGAGATGCTTTCTTCAATCTCGCGCGTCCCCAGGCGGTGGCCTGCGACGTTGATCACGTCATCGGTACGGCCCAAAATAAAGTAGTAGCCGTCTTCGTCGCGAATGCCCCAGTCAAAGGTGCTGTACACCATCTTGCCCGGCACGCTCTTCCAGTAGGTGTTGACGAATCGCGCGTCGTCCTTCCAGATGGTTTGCATAAAACCCGGTGGCGTTGGGCCAACAATCACCACCACGCCTTTTTCATTTGGCTGGGTCAGCTCTTCACCGGTTGATTCGTGCAGAATCTTCACCCGGTAGCCGTACATCGGGACGCCCGGGCTACCGAACTTGCTGGCTTTTTTCTCGACACCGTTCGCTGAACCCGTTAAAAGGGTGATCATTGGCCAACCGGTTTCGGTTTGCCAGTAGTTGTCAATGATGGGGACTCTCAAACCTTCACTGATCCAGCGGGCTGTTGGCTCGTCCAGCGGCTCGCCCGCCAAATACAAAGCGCGCAAGCTGCTCAGGTCGTATTGTTTTAACAGCGCTGGATCCTGTTTTTTCAAAACCCTGACAGCGGTTGGCGCGCTGAACATGGCTGTGACCCGGTACTTTTCAACCAGGCTCCACCAAATGCCGCCATTCGGCTGGCCGTCCATGCCCTGGGTGGGCAAGCCTTCATACATGATGGTCGCCATGCCGGCAATCAGCGGCCCGTAAATAATATAGCTGTGGCCGACCACCCAGCCAATGTCGCTGGTCGAAAAGTAGGTTTCACCCGCCTTGCCATCAAAAATATGCTTCATGCTGGCCGCTAACGCTACCGCGTAGCCGCCAGTGTCGCGCTGCACGCCCTTGGGTTTGCCCGTGGTACCGCTGGTGTAGATGGTGTAGCTGATGGCGGTGGAATCCAGTGCCTCGCACGGCACTTGCGCCTGCATGTACTTGGCGCGCAGGTCAGCCCAGCGCAGGTCGCGCCCGGCAACCATGTCCATCGGTGCAAGCGCTCGGTCAACCAGCAGCACGGCTTCGGGTTTGTGGCTTGACAGGCGAACGGCTTCGTCCAGCAGCGGCTTGTAGGCCACCACTTTGCCGCCACGCGCGCCCGCATCGGCACTGACAATCACTTTCGGTGTGGCGTCATCAATCCGCGAGGCCAGCGAACCACTGGCAAAACCGCCAAACACCACACAATGAATAGCCCCTATGCGCGCGCAGGCCAGCATGGCAAACGCCGCCTCTGCAATCATCGGCATGTAAATCAGCACGCGGTCGCCCTGCACCACACCCATGGCTTTCAAACTGGCGGCCATGCGCTGCACTTCGAGGTGAAGTTCCCTGAAGCTGTAGGTCCTCTCGACACCCGTTTCACTCGACACATAAATCAGCGCGGCCTGGTCACCGCGCGCAGCCAGGTGGCGGTCAACCGCGTTATGGCACAAATTGGTTTTACCGCCTTCAAACCAGTGGGCAAATGGCGGCTTGTCGTCATTGCAAACACGGCTAAACGGTGTAAACCAGTCGATCAGCTTCGCCTGCTCAGTCCAGAAAGCATCGGGCTGGTCGATGGACTGCTTGTAAAAATCGGCGTAGCTGATGGCAGGCGTTGGGGCGGGGGTTTGGGTCGGGGTTTGCATGGTTTGTCTCTGGATGTTTTGTCAGATCAATCTAAAACTGAATTCATAATTATGAACAAAGGACTTGCAACTGGCTGACAGATGCAGGGTTACGGCATTCAGATTCTCGTTGTGCTATCAAATAAGGAGTTTCTATATCTTGTATTTATAGGGCTACAGACTTAAAGAAGCCCTGAAAATACCTGGAAATATCAATTTTATGGCCCGGAGGGATCGAACGCCAACCTGTAACCCTCATGAATGCCAGGTTCTCAAAAGCTGATTCTGAAAAGCATCGTCATTAGTCAAAGTGACCCTGTCTGTGGCATGTTGGTCAGGGCCTGACCGGAGGTGAGACTGTAGCGCTGGTCGCCTGGAAAATCCCGCCATTTTGCGGTGATCCGCAAAATGGCGACTGTCCGGTTTTTATCACGAGAGTGGCAAATTTTTGACCCGCCTGCGGCCTTGCGAAACACCTGGTTCGTCTAGCGCGCTTGAACAGGCAGAGTAAACAGGCCGGTGGTTACATGCCTTTTAGAGCTTTAGCCCCAGTGTAGTTTGTGCGACCAGCTATCAAAACGATATCGGCTTGATCAAGGTGAACCCTTGGCGCGTCTGAATTCCCATGTCCCGCGCGATGGCACACCTCAACTGCCGATCGGGCCGCCGTCCTTCTTGCGCACCACCACAGTGGCCGAGCGCGGCCGGCCGCCCGGCTTGTAGTCGGGCCAGCTCGAAAACTTGGCCGGATCGGCCGGGTCGCTGGCGCGGTTGGTCGGCGATTCGCCGGGGTGCTGGATGTTGACGAACATCGTCGCCCCGTCGGGCGTCCAGGTCACGCCGGTGACTTCGCAGTTGATCGGGCCGCTGAGGAAACGCCGCGTCGCGCCCGTCTTCACGTCGCAGGCCAGCATCTGGTTGTTGCCGACATTCTTCAGCTCGCCTTTGTGCATCACCGCCGCACCGGCGTCGGTCTGGATCCACAGCACGCCGCGCGCATCGAAGGCGATGCCGTCGGGGCAGGCGTAGATGTCGCCGTTGATGTTGCCCTTGGCTTCGGGCCGCTCGTTGGCCGGGTCGCCGGCGAGTACGAGGTGGTTCCAGGCGAAGGCCAGGCCGTCGAAATCGCCGCTGTCCTTCCAGCGGATGATTTGCCCCATCACGTTGTTGGCGCGCGGATTGGCGGCATCCACGCCGGGCTGGTCCGGCGCGCCGCGCCGCGAGTTGTTGGTCAGGGTGCAATAGACCCAGCCATTGGCGGGGTCGATCGCCAGCCATTCGGGGCGGTCCATCTTCGTCGCGCCCAGCAGGTCGCTCGCCTGGCGCGACTTGATCAGCACCTCGCCCTGATCGGCAAAGCCATTGGCCGTGGTGAGCGAGCCCTGGCCGTGCACCAGCGCGATCCACCGTCCGCTACCGTCGGCGTCGAAGCGCGCGACGTACAGCGTGCCATGGTCGAGCAGGGTCGCGTTGGCCTGGGCCTGCGTCTTGCCGCCGCCGCCCGGCGCGATCTTGTCGCGGCTGACGAACTTGTAGATGTATTCGAAGCGCGCGTCTTCGCCCGAATAGACCACCGCGCGGCCGTCTTTCGTGACGCCCACCCAGGCCCCCTCGTGCGCGGCGCGGCCGAGTGCGGTGCGCTTGACCGGGGTGCTGGTCGGGTCCAGCGGATCGATCTCGACGACCCAGCCGAAGCGGTTGGGCTCGTTCGGGTTCTTCGTCGCGTCGAAGCGCTCGTCGTGCTCGTGCCAGCGGTAGCCCGAGCCGCCCTTTCTCAGGCCCCAGCGTCGCTCGTGCGGCGACAGGTTGTCGCCGCCGCTGAAGTAGTTCATCCAGTTCTCTTCGCCCGAGAGAATGGTGCCCCAGGGCGTCTTGCCGGTCGCGCAGTTGTTGAGCGTGCCCAGCACGGTGCGGCCCGCGGGGTCGGCTGCCGTCCTCATCATCGGGTGGCCGGCGCAAGGGCCGCCGATCGCAAACGGCGTGTTGCCGGTGAAGCGGCGGGCGTAGCGGGAGGGCCGCACCATCTGCCAGCGCCCGCCCGCGAGCTCGACTTCGATCGCCGACATGCCATGCGCCGCCTGCGCCTTCTTCACCTTCTCGGCGGTCCACGGTGCGAAGCCGCCGACATGCAACAGGCCGTCGTCGCTGTACTCGTGGTTCATGCATAACACGCCGCGGCTGCTGCTGCCGCCAATGGCGAAGTAGTCGATGCCGTCATGGTGCATGCCCATCTGCACCGCCTGTTCTGCAGCGCTGTGCGACGCATCGCCACGCCATGCGGGCATGTTGCCCGCCACGCCAACCGGCTCGCCCCAGCCCGCGATGACCTCGGCGATATAACCCTCGGGCACAACCAGCGTGTCGGTGGCCACCGCTGGAATGCCCTTGAACCCGATCGCCGCAGCGCCTGTCTTGGCGCCCGTCATGCCCGCGCAGCCGACCACCAGTGGCGCGTAGAGCGCGCTGGCCAGCAGGCCCAGGCCGCCGCGCAGCACGGTGCGCCGCGCCGGGTCGCTGACCTGGTGGATCGTCGGGTTAACCGACCGGTTGCTGTCTTCCATAC
>Ga0105050_10005303_pt1 | contig 16595 bp, 24 predicted proteins | sample FRY01_FD_78088 | JGI IMG/M metagenome (GOLD analysis project Ga0105050, IMG submission 78088) | Freshwater microbial communities from Lake Fryxell liftoff mats and glacier meltwater in Antarctica - FRY-01 | ecosystem: Environmental > Aquatic > Freshwater > Ice > Glacier meltwater ... | reverse complement strand
TAAAATGCCGAATACCTCTGACATCGTAATTACTATTGTCAATATAGATAATAGGAATAAAGTTCGTGTAGGAATTGAAGCCGACAAGGAAGTTACTGTACTACGATCAGAACTTGAGCCTACTTATAACAACGATTAGGCACATCAATTTTATTTAAATATTTCAAAAAATCTTCATGACACAATGAATCTATGTTGATTTTTTGATCAACAATAAAAGCTTCTTCGTTGGTAAGTAAGAGTTTATCAACCATTTGTTCGTAACTATAATTTTTTTTCCTGGCTATCCATGATGCCGCCAGAAGTTTAGATTGTTTGCTTGAGTCAAAAAAATTACGACAATTGTTGCATATGCATATTCCATACTGCAATGGATTTGGAAGAGTTGAGCCACAATTTGGGCAGACATAAATCATCAAGCTATTTATGCCGTAAGTAATATAATTTCTTTTGGCTGCTCAAACAACAGCCAAAAGAAATTATCTATGAAAATCATTCAGAACCAAAAATTCGACTTATAGCACGACGACAATCACTTTCTCCGTTATTTATAGCTTTTACAACACCAATAATGGCATTAACAACATCATTCTTTTTAAGCTTTTCAGGAATAGAAAAAACACCATCAGCATCATTAAATGTGCAGTTATTGTTAAGAAGCGATGCAAGACAATCAAGATACTGCTTAGAAAGTCTAGATGTTGGGTTTGACCTCTTTTTATCAGCTGGCTGTCGAAGATTATGCCTACTCATAGCAACATCAACATCACGACCTGTAGTTGCAGATATACGCTCACGCTGTTTGATGTCAGCATCAACAACCACCACTTTGGCATTAGTTATGCTTTCTTGAGCATCACTAATTTCTTGTTCGTTCTGATTAACATTTGCCATTTGTAATTCTACTTCTGCAAAGTCAAGCTGTTTAGTGGCTCTTTGCATTCTCCTTTTGTTGACATCTGATTTTTCATTGTTTTTTTTATCGGTTATTTTGGTTGCTGAGTCCAAAACTTTATGACGAACATCAGAATTTTCTATAGAAGCAAGCTTTCTAGCAGCATCCATAGTTATCTGGCCTTCACAAAGAGATAAAAGCGTTGAACCATCAAGCATAGATACAAGTTCTTCTATATCCTGTAGCCATAGCTTGTTTTTTTGAAGCACTTGCAATATGCTGTCATCAGAAGCACCATGTCTGCGAATTTCCATAAAAAGAGCAACATCGTGACCATCATGGAAATTAACCCTACAATGATTTTCTGCGTAGCTGTACGCCAGTGCATCTATTTCACTATCAGTCATATAAATTTGACATGGGATGTGTTCATAAACATGGCTTGCCATACGCCAACCATATTGTAAGTTTCCTTTATCTTCAACTATTGAAGATGTATCGCAAACCATCTCTTGAGATTCAATTAGGTAGCTTAAAGCCCTATATCTCCGATCTCCACCAACAATCTGCATTTTCTTCTTAGATGGTATGTACCTACAAACTAGAGGAGCCATAAGGCCTCTATTTTTTATATCTTCCCTAAGTACAAGAGAAAGCTTAGGATCATTTAAATCTTCTTGGCCTTTCTCTGTAATCGACCTTGGATTGTGAAAATCATAGTCTTTTTTGTCCATATCTTTATCTGGAACATATATCAAATCAAATGGAACAAGATAAAGACTGCCATGAAGATGCTTTACTGAAGACGGAAGATTCATCGCACACTCCTTCGAAGAAAAAAGGGAAATCCATTTCAAAACCAAGCAAACTATGATCATCTCGCCTTATGCAGCGAATTTGATTCTCATGCAACATATTACTATGCATGCAACAAATGTAAAATAATTAAAATTTATTTTTTTGAATTTGCAATACCATTTTTTGAATCCGCCAAAAAAATAACAATGTGATTGCAAAAGACACATATTACACTCAAGTCTCATTAAATGAAAATTTTCCATTGTCAAGAAATTTTCCACAGTTATGGCAACTCTTTGGCTTCAATGGCTTTTTGTGAAGCAATAACATCAAATATCTCCTCTCGGAAAATAGGCACATCTTTAGGTGCCTCGATACCAATTCGAACATTACTTGAAGTAGCGTGAACAATAGTAATTATTATATTATTATTGATCACAATGCTTTGTTTGGGCTTTCTTGATAAAATAAGCATGAATCTCATCCGTGAGTAATGATTTATAATTTTCCGAACACAATTGCCAAATCTAATCAAAGAAAACAAAAAAGGCAATAGGAAAACCTATTGCCTTTTTTATAAATTAAATTATTTAAAATAATCGTTGTCCACAGACAGTAACCGCTGCTACATAAGCCCCACCACGACCACCACAAGTTCCAGCTACTAAATTGGCACGTGTGCATTGTGGGTAAAAGAAACGCCATGTAGCCACCGTATAAGAACCACTTGGTTTTTTGCAGCGCATAAATCCTCCATAATTTAAGAACATTAAACTATAGTATTTACTATTGGACTTTCTAAATTTAATTCTTGGTCATATGCAATTCGAGAATTTCTCAATATTTCTTTCATTTTCACACTTAATTGCGATGTCGTTTTCTGTCCTAGGTGTTCAACAAAAGAAGAACCAACTACGGCTTGAAAAAAACCTTTATTACGCATGCGAATAGCAAACTCTTGAGATTCGCAACCAGCAAGTGGAAATTCTTTAAATTGACCCACATGAGAAAAAAGTTCAGAATGAAAAAGCGAACAAAAATTAGGAAGATACTCATTTTCATTTAAAATGTAATCATCAGAATTATCAGATTTGACTGAAGAAAGATGAGACATTCTATCATCGAAATACGAACTTCGAGAAGAGACCATTTTGATATTTTTAGATTTCATAATTTTGAGACTAGCACCAAGTTTAGAAAGCCAATTTGCATCAACTAGTTTGACATCAGAATGAAGTATGCAAATGTAGGGTATCCATTTGTTTTTTCGGTTTTGCATAGCATAATTTACAGCCGAACCAAATCCATGATTTTCATTCCTCCTATGACAAACTAAACCTTGAATTTGTTTAGAAGCTAATTCTTTTATAAAACCATGATTCGGTGAACCATCATCAACAAGAGTTATTTGATACCTATTATTGTTCACAGTAGAAAATATATTATCAATCAATGAAGCAACATAATTATATTGACCATAAAATGGAATAATTATTTCTACTGCAGCCATATATCTTGGGTCTGCACTACTAAAACCATTAGACTCAAGCCTTCCTTGAAGTTTTGATTCAAAACCAATTGCCGACTCATCCATGACTAATCTCCTTTAATATATTATTCAATATTATTGAAAACGAAGAAATATCATCAATATGCATATATTCTGCTCCAAATTCATTAGACATATCAATAAGACCTTGATTGTGTCTACGAAACTCAAATGCAAATATCTTACAACCATATGCCATAGTTTGATTTATCTTGAACCCTTTTCTATATTGACTTGGTTTATTTTTTGAAAACCTATTTGTTATAAGGAAAACAATCTTATTTGCTTCTTGCTGAGATCCTATACCATTAATGCAATCACGAAACTTTGAAACCAAAGACAAATTGTCTTTAGCATATAAGTATGAAAATATCTGAAATACACTTTCACCATGCGTATTTGGAATATTCTCGTTTCCAGCAACATAAACTCGTGCATTAATTCCTATTTTAGTAGTAAAATCAGCAATGTTTTTCTTGATTTCTTCAAGAGCAAACCTATTTCCAGAAAGAAAATCATCCATATCAAAAACAACGCCAACATAAGTGGGTTTTTCAAATTCATCTATCATTTTTGTCTCCGAAACAACTCTATATGTAAAAGAGCAATACAAAGGTAAAAAAATGAGCAATACACAGCAAATCCGTGAATACATAAGAGCATGCGAACATATGATGAAGTTTTTCAATAGCATGCTTTCCAAAGGAGACTATTCTCCAAATGATGAAGACAAATTAAAAGAACTTACAGAATTAAGGTTTCAGATTAGGAAAGACGATTGGCCAAAAGCAATTGACGACAAAGAATCCGACCCATCACACGACTTCCTTGGCTCTTTATCTATACCAATAAAAAATCAGTCGGTATTAGAATTTGGCGGATGTGATTATAATCTTGGAGTTTCTTTGAAAAAAGATTATGATGCAGAAAAAGTAGTATCATATGATATTGAACTTTGCAGATACAAAAAAACAATGTTGCATAATAGCAGTGTTGTGTACACGGACAATTTCAAACTCGTACAACAAAAAGGCAATTACAACATAATATTAGTCAACGATATAATTGATCATGTTGAAAATTCAAATTATTGGCTGCACCACTTATGCGATCTTATAGACAAAGATACTGGCAGAATATTTATTCGTTGTCACCCATATACATCTAAAAACGGAACTCATATTGGTGAGCAAACAAACAAAGCATTTCTTCACCTTATATTCAATGACAACGAATTAGCAACCCTAGGTGTAACAAACAAATTTACTAGAAAGACAATAGACTCAACCAAATCGTATAGAAAACTTTTTGAAGAGTGTGGGTTAAAAATTGTTAAAGAAGTTATAAAAAAAGAAGTTGTAGAAAGTATGTTTCTGACAGACTCAAGAATCACAGAAAGAATAAAAAATTCGCTTGGAATTCAAGAAAACCTTATTGATTTTCTTGAAATTAAATATATAGACTATGAACTTATGCGCTAGAAATATAGAAGAAAATTTAACTTTGTTTCCAATCAAAAATTCTTTTTTTTGCCTTAACAACAGCATCAAAATACCATTTTGATGTCTTTTTGAAATGTGGGGGGCTATACATCTTTCCAGATGTGTAACTCCTAAAATGATCTATATTTTCGTCATCTGTTCTATGTTGGTTTTCTTCGTGTCCTATTATTTTTGTAACTATATTGTTTTTACGCAAAATATAATTGCCAAGAATTTCTGTATCAGGCCAATTTGGAGTCATTGGATTAGGCTTATAATTAACGATATTATAATCATTACATAAACGTCTTAAACTCCATCCAAAACCAATTTTATCCATAGTCTTCATATGATACATGCTTGCCGTATGCGATATCATACCTTTCCAATCTTTGTGTGACCTTGGACTCAACTCGTATCCTACTACTGGACATTCTTCATTGCAAATTCCAAGCATATACTCAAGAAAATTTCGTCTTTTAATAAAAACATCAGCATGTGTTGCAAAAAGATATGGTGACCTACATAAAGACATAGCCATATCCATCGCCATTGCTGGATAATCAGACGGATGCATAACACCGTTCAAGAAAATAGAATGAACTTCAACATCTTGATCACGGAAGGAAAGAATTTTTTCAAGGTGTTCAGAATTACTTCCAGTGTCAATTATCATGATAAATGGTCTTACTGTCTGAAGTCTAAGAATTTCTATACAAAAGGGAATAGTTTCCGATGTGTTTAAACAGGGTATAACTGCAGTAACATTATAATCCCATGGTTTCTTATCACAGTTGCCTTCCCAGGGTGAAGATGTTGTTAATTCTCCATAAATAGGACTGACTTCTACACGATGAAGAGTTACTTCTTGCCAACGCTGTTCTGTTTCTAGCCATACATATCGTTTGTTATCCCTTATCATTTTTTTTAAAACGCCTAAAGAATTCCACCTAGAAAAAGAAATCTCCATTTATTACTCCATAAATACAATCTAAATAAGTAATTAGAAAAATAATTTGAAAAGATAGGAGAAAGAAAATGTTGAATTTCAATGAATGGATGACCTTTAGACAAGCAATCGAAGAAGACCCAAGCGATTATAAATTCATAGGCACATATAACTCAGATAAAATAGAAAATTTAAGAGAAAGAAGCAATGCAATTAAGATAGATTCAGCTATTGAAAAAATACCAGAATCATATCGTGGGCAATTTTATGGATTGCAAAATTTTACCGCAGGAACGAGTACAATGGAGTCTGGATCTAATGTTATATGGATAACAAATAATGATCAAGATATTGTTTATCTTTTTGAAAAAACATAATCACTTTTTAATATGTTTTATAGAAAACTGACCACCCTCACCAGAACTATCAATAGGTTCAGGCCCTGATATGTGGCGTATATCAAATGGTTCTTTTGTTCCACTATTTGGATTTTTCCATTGTTTATGACCAGGCAGATGCGTAATATCCCATGGCGGTCCATCACCATTTTTCCATAATCTATCATCTATGGATATGTATAAGAGAGCATCAGCAGAACCCGGTAAATATGTTTGCAGCGGATAAAGTCCTATTCCACCATATCCAAGAGGATATAGTGCTGTTTTTCCTGATGTTTTACCTTCAGATATCAAAAGCCATTGTTTGAACGACATTGCCATAACATATTTATGCATTTAAAAACGAAAAGGGATGCTCGAAAGCATCCCAAAGTGAAAAATTTTGACACATTCAATAGTTTTACTTAGTGCTAGGAGCTGTAGACTTCGGTCCTACTAAGGCTGGCTTTACTTCTGTGCCAGATTTTGCCGATGTTGCAGAACAACCAGAAGATGCACACGATCTATTTCTTGAAATTATTTTAGATTCACATTTTGTTTTAGAAAATGTAGCACCACAAGTAGAGCCACGAATCTTACCACCCAAAAGTCCGCTTCGACATCCTGCTTCAACAGAACTTGCACCAAATGCAACCGCTAAAACTAAAACTGATAGAAACTTCATAAAACACTCCTTTGAAAAAAATAAACACCAATGGCTACGCAGCCACAAAGACATAATACACGAAAAATAATTTATATCAAATGAAAATTGATCAAATTTTAAAAAAACTATTCCTTGTGTGGTAGCCAAATTCTAAAAAGTAAACCAAAAAGCAAATTCAATTCAAGAGCTTGAATGAAAGTTATTTCTGAAAGCCTATTACTGGTAATTTCTGGAATAACAGAATTCCACAATAAGTAAACTGGAAGAGTTAATATGAACGCATAAAGAATGATAATGCAAATAATAGCAACTAATAATGCTATGGATTGAGTTATATTGTTTTTCAATTTTTCTCCTAAAAAAAAAGCTCACTATAATATTATAGTGAGCTTTTTTGATTGCGAAAATAATTAAAAATTAAGAAATGCCAAGAATGCTGGTCAAACCATCGATGGTGTCATTAAAAGAACCACCATCAACAACACGACCAACCATCTTCCTATCATCTCCATTTTTAATCATAATGCTATGTACAGTCCTCTGAAGACTATTGCCATTAACAACTGATGTGTCCAAAGAACCTTCGGTTCCAAGGTTAACTAAAAGAGGCGATAAATTCACATTGTAAGTAGTCATATTTCTCCTTTTGCAAAAGAACAATTCTAATATATTTAAACAACAGTAAATTATTCTGTCCAAACAGAAGAAGAATTTGGTAAAAAAAAAATTACAAATTTAACACCTAACAACAGATTCTATCCATATGCTGTATTCTTGAAGGATGGAATTTAAGTCTCCGTTCCATATATCAGATATTATCCGACAATCTTTTTCCACAAAATCAATAAATTTTTGCATATGAGTGATTCTTGTTGATTTTTTATTATTCGAATTAAGGCTTTCGCAAAGAATAGATTTAATTTCCTTTGGAAATCCTAAAAAATAACTATCAAACATATACACATATGATTCCCACAACATAAAGTTAGCTTCATCCTTGTTTTTAGCTACGACCCAGATTTTATTACTTTGAGCAAAAGACTTGAGCCACAAAAACATCGAACTTTCATAGTCATCATATTCTACATGTTTATTTGAAATTATCGTAAATAACAGTTTTTTATCTATGTAATCACTATGTTGCACATAGTTACGAAAATCCGCTTTAAGCTTGCAAGGTGAAATGAACTGAACAAAATAAGAACCTGGGGTATTGAGACTTTTATTCCATTTTATGCTTATAAATACATAATTATTTTTAGCTAACATAGAATCCATCGAATCATCTATGTTTTTTTCAAATTTGTCTGCCACATCAACAAGCCTAGCAACTACAAATCCAGAGAGACAATGATGAATCATCGGAATTTGTTGCAGTTTATTTCTGACTATATATTCTTCAACTATATTCATTTTACGCTTGGATTGACTACATTGTCATGTATCGGAAGATTTGGTTCGATAATATCCTTCTTCTTCTCCGTCTGAGCTACAATTTTCTTTTGTATGTCGACAAGTTCTTTACGAACCTCAATAACCATAGACTTGATTTCATTGAAATTATTATTGGTTTCTTGATCTGTCTTTTTCAAAACCTCTACTATTGGCATTTGCCGATTGGATATGTTGACGGCCATATCTTTAAGCTCCTTTATTTCATTTGAAAATTTCAGTAAATCCTCATTATGAATATAGACATTTGATTTATTTATTGATTTGAGTTCATCTATTTCTTTTTTAATAGAAAGAAATGTATCCAAAATGATTTTGTTTTGATCGACATTGATTTGATTTATATTGACATCTAAAATTATTTTTTCTTTTTTAATGCCATTGCGATGTGAAGACACATCTGAAATAATTTTATTTTGGCTAATGTTATTGCAATATGAAAATGATCTTTTTCCATAAGCAAACTTAGATTCAGAATCGTCGTAATCAAGAATAAGTTCCGTTGAGTTTTCTATGAATAAAACTGGAACCTTGTCATTTAAAATAGGTATTTTAATGGTTTGCCCAGAAGGCAAAAGAGCATCAATAGTATCGTAAGAAGTAACTACAGAAGCATTCTTAATCTTATATGTATAAGAATTAAGATTTTCTTGTCCTGCCCATCCAGCAATCAACATAAATACAAAAATCATTTATTTTTCTCCAAGAATTTTTTCTGAAAGTTTATGTCTTTACAAACAACCCATAAACCCAAAACATCATCCCATATTATTGGGTACTTTTCTGGGATCGACTCAAGTATATCAAAAAGATGAGTCTCATTTTTTGCAAATTCTCTACTTCGTTGAAATATAAGAGGGTGCAATTTAGAGTATCTTTTACGCAGACCTTCGATAACATTATCATCCATTCATATTTTTTCCATTAATGAAACTACGTGGCCCATCCTTTGAGCTTTTTAGTTTATAAAATCGCCATAAAGCACAAAAGCATACGCCACCAACAATAGACATAAAAATGCCAGATGGTTCAAATGAAACCTTGCCCAATTCAAATATCCAGTTAATTAATCCGCCTATGTAAGAACCAAGAATGCCTATAAAAATAGTTGGAATAAAACCAATAGGTTCATCTCCTGGATGTATGAACTTAGCTAAAGTTCCAGCTATAAATCCAAAAATAGTCCAAATTATGATGCTAAACATTTAATTCTCCAATTGTTTTATGGTTAAATATGAATCTGGTGTGATTTTGTCACTAACATCCTTAGAAAGTCCTTTTACATACCTAATGTAAGTCTTCTCAAATTCGGAAATTGAGAGAAAACCAAGAACTATTTTTACTGCTACAGAATAGCCAGACTGATAGTTTATTTTTAAAAAACTATGCAGTTTAACTTCCCCGAATTCCTTGCGTAAAAAAAGACACAACGCAACAGACTGCGAATCAAAAAGTTGCTGCTTTTCATTATCAAATTTTGAATATTGATCATTTGTCAAACTTAGCAAATCATCTATAGAAAATAGACTTTTATCAGAAAGAAAAGAAAGAGAATATCTTATGTCTTCTTGTGTTCCATTTAACTTACTAATTCCTATTGTTGCCCATAAAGGAAATTTCAATTTATTCACCTGCTCAAGTTCAGAAAGAATGATTGAACTTAAATTTGTCGGAATAATACGAGCAGGCTTATCATCAAGAGAAATCCACATAGCTGTTATTTCAATTGAACCATTATTCCTTCGAATCTCAACTTTACTTGAAGTCAAATTGAAAAGCTTACTAAGCATAGCATTGTCTGGAACGCAAAATACACGACATTCCTTTGAGAACTTAATATCTGGAAATCCCCATCTAGTAAGACACCAACTCTTAATGTTCTCAAGGTTGTTTTTCATCCAATTACCCTGATCGTCATTCAAGCTAAGAATCGTAAAGTTTGTAGTCACATATCTATGCCATGCAAGATTCTTAAGTTCAGGATCATCTTGAGCAATACAAAATCCAGTCAAAAAAAACAAGAAAAAACCAACAATATATCTTTTCATTTTAACCTCGGTAAATGTTATACTTATCTAATAGAGTTTTCGCATTTTTTTTGATATCGTTTTGAACTAAAATATGTTCAATAGTTGGAATTATTTCATTGTCGATTATACGTTGAAGTATCCATTTTCTAACATAGAGAACAGAGCTATCGAATATTCTAAACTTATTTCCATGACCTATTCCAAGCAAACAAAGAGTTTGTTCAAGCGAAATTCTTTTTGAAAATAGGGTAGAAGGAAATGATGAATTTGATTTTACAAAATCAACAAAAGAAACAAAAATCATCACCCAAGCCATAATATCCTTAGAATCAAGCGATCCTTCTGGCCAACGAAATTCAACTGTATTTCTATGTTTTATGCAATTTTGATTTGCAAAATAAAAATTATTGATGTTTAAGGTTCTTCGTTTTGCATCGTTGATGTTTAAAATCCCATCTTCTGGATAAAAAAGTGCAGCAATCTTATCGTAATTTCCCATTTTATGCATAGTACTTAGAATCAATTGATCGTAAGTACCCAAAAGCATCTTGCAGTATTTGCTATTTAATCGCCTTGATGGCATTGCATAAACTAACACAGATTCAACCAACATCCAATAAAGAATCATACTGCCTATTTCCGATTCATTAAAATCAGAAACATCTACATGGACATGAAGCCCACAATTATCATTGACAGAAGACCCAGCATTGCTGAGAACTTTACCAACTTGCATAATCTTTCGTAAATCTTTAATTCCACAACATATACGACTAGCCATTTCTATGCCACTAGGCCCATCAGAACCAAGAACACCACAACTGGTGTCGTATTTAAGATCCCAAAACATAAGATCAGATGAGAGATTATGTTGACATACCCTAATTGACTCATTTGTAGCTAATTCAATCGCTTTCTTAAGTTGTGAACGTGAAATATTATTTGACATTTCAAGTTCAACACCAAATCGTCTTTTAGAGGAAAATTTAAGAATCCTTGAATCTATTTCTTGTCTGGATCGACAAGTCCAGGATCTTGCATTCTTCTTCGTTGAGAATCCTCCATTTCCTCCTCGAATTTTTGATCCCATGTCTTTTTCTCTCCCTTAGCTTCTACGCCTAAACGCTTTGTTGGCTGGAATGTACCAATAGCATCAAGCAGATCAGTCATAAATTCTTTTTGGGAATCTCTAAGTTTGACTAAAAATCCACCTATAAATACAAGAACGCACAAATTAATTATAAGCAACAATATGGACATTAAGTCAATTATGATTTCGTACATTGGTCACACATAAAATTGGGTTTGAGGTTGCGTACTTATTGCTGATATATCAATAGTGTTAACTTCTTCAACAATATCAGAATCAAGAATTCTACATGTAAATCTATTAGAATCCCAAAAATCACCCTTAAATACACCAAGAGTGTCAAAGTAATTATATGTGTCAATCGGCACATAAAGCTGATTAACCACATAATCGTCTCTAAAGTTAAATGAAAATGTAAAATCAACACCAAAATTGCTAATTTGACTACAAAGTTCTTTTGAAGGAAAGAGTATGAGAAGTCTAGTATCGTCGTCATTAGAAAAATCATCTGATTTTTTTATGTAGATTGAAAATTTCCACATAGCAGATGAGAGATAGTTTTCTGCATACTGTGAAATACAAGACCATTCAATATTTATCTGCCAATTCTCTGTCGATGAATAGTTGTCTCTGCCGACACCCCTATAATGAAGAGATGACTTCCAAGATTTGGTTCTTGGACTATACATCATTGGTATAGATTTTGGTATAGAATAATCATTTCTAACTAAAAAGTCTTTCAAGACCGAACCATACTCCAAGTTGTGTCTCAAGTAAAGCGTATCTGGTATTGCATCACATGATGCACATGGAGTATTAATTGTAGTTGCAACAGTAGCTATAGTTTGCAAGTAATCCTCACGAAATCTAACTTCAAGAAATTCTAAATTGCTAAATATTCCCATCGAAACATCTGGAGTTTTATAAATGTCTGTGTCCAAAGATCCATAAGTAGAAACAATTCCAGAACCCACATATAAAAGAGATATAATTGAAGACTCTGCGGATTCACCAAATTCTATAGAATCAACTATAGATGAATATCTGAAATTACCATCAGAACTATCATCCGTTAAAGCAAAGCCTCCAATTAATATTGGCATAGAATCATCCGCTTCTATTGCATAACTGGCCTTAACAACACGAATGTTTCCGTAAATTTTAGTCAACCCAGAAGCTTGATAGTAGCTATATGGAGAAATTATAACAGATGAACCTACAATCGAAGCAGAACCATTCATGTGATATCTATAAGTATTTCTAATTACAAGTGACATTCCATAAATTGTTGCAGATCCAGATCCCAACTGAATTATTGGATATTTTGATGTTCCACCAACAGTCAATCCTGCATAGGAAGGATAGGTCGATCCACTTCCAGAACTTCTAAAATTAAGTCTTTGAATATACTGTGAAACCCCATAAACTTCCATAAGTCCAAGTCCAAGAAACTTTTGAAAAGGACTAACAACAACAGACTCTCCTTGTAAATGCAAGCCACCAGAAGATGTATGTTGCCTATATGAATATGTCAATAAACCATCACCATCAAAAGCAATTGAACCTAATCCAAATAATTGATGATATGCAGGTAGAATATAAGCCGATCCAGACATTGAAAGGAATCCAAATCCAGTAATTGAATTGAATAATTTAACATTGCCATAAACAACAATTGATCCACTAGCGATATATTTTTTTACAGCAATTATAGAAACCGACAATCCAAAAGAAATTGACTTAGTTGGAATAATTGTAAATGGAATACATTTGGGTATCTGGTGGAAGGGCACGGGCAAAAAACGATTGGAATCTGGGGGTCTGTTTCCATAAACATTCAATCCAGTACTAGAGTCAACAAAAAAAGCATCAATCGGTTCTACAGACCTTTGTATTTCTGCTATTGGCCATGTCCAATTAACATTTGTCAAAAATGAACATACATCAGATATGTTTCTAGCTATTAGCTCTTGAAACATTCTATTTTTTCCATTTGGCTTAGCACAAAATGGTATATTTTCACAATCATTATAATCAACACCAACAACTCTAAATGTCCTATTAGGCAGTTGCCCTACATCAAACGAAAAATCATAAGAAATCTCAAGTCTATTGTAAACATCAAATGAAAACGAAGATGAAAATATTGCTTTTTTACTAACAATTGCAGAAGCAAGATAACTTAAAACTACACCACCTAAAGGAAAAAAGACAAAACGACTTACAAATTTACCAGAAATTCGTGCCAATCCAGAGGCTACAAAGCCAATGGTTAGAGTCGACAAACCAGAATCAGATAATGAAACAGATTCTGATCCAGAATATGAAAAATTGCTGGATGCTGAATCTGCCGATTCTCCCAATAGTATTGTGCCGTCTGTGACATAGCTGTAGATCATGTTCTTTTTTCTATATCTTCAAATTTTAAAAGTATCTCTGCTATCAATGGGTGTCTAACAATAGAACACGGTTTAAATCTAACGACCCCTATTTTGCCAATTTTCTCCATACTCGAAGCTATTCGGGTCAGAGTTTCATTGCCTCCCCTTATGTCGCTTTGATCTGGGTCTCCAGTTATAATCATTTTGCTGTTTTTTCCAAATCTAGTCATAAAGAGTTTAACTTGGGTCATTGTTGCATTCTGAGCTTCATCGAAAATGCAAATAGATTCATTAAATGTCCTTCCTCGACAATAAGCTATCGGAGCTATTTCTATGGATTTGCTTATAATGTCACGTTCTGGACTTTCTTTTCCAATACATCGCTCTATGCAGTCATACATGGGCATCATATAAGGATTAACCTTATCTTCAAATGATCCTGGAAGAAACCCAAGACTTTCACCTGACTCTACAATTGGCCTTGTAAGTATTATTTTCTTGCTCTTTCCAGAGAGTATTTCGCCTATAGCAAAAGCACAAGCAAGCTGTGTTTTTCCACAGCCAGCAGGACCTATGAGAAAAAGAACATCATGTTGATCAAATTTAGCCCAAGCATCCCTTTGAGCGCTATTCAAAAACTCAAATTTAAACCCAGACTGTTGCTTGCTAGCATGCTTGGGTTGATGTGGTTCGTATTGCTTTGGTTTTCTTACTGGTTTTTTTTTGTGTCTTGACAATGGATACTCCATAAATAGTTAAAGATAATATATATATCAGCAGTGCAAACAATAATGGGGTGCGTAATGCATAGTTGTGACCTAAATTTCAAGATATTCTTTGAATCAAGAAAAAATGGAGACCTTAAAAACCTCCTTGAGAAAATACCAAAGGGACATAGATCTCTTGTGGATGAATTTAATTTCAAGTACACACCAAACAACACCATTAATGGAGACAGCAAGCATATCGGAGTAATTCACAAAAATAAAATAGAAGTTGCAGCACCATGGAACTATGGAAGAGAATTCACCACATTGCACGAAATAGCGCATATGGTATGGGCTTATAAAATGACAAAAGAACTAAAAAAAGAGTGGAAAAAAATAGTAAAAAACACAAAGAAAAAACCGAAAGATGAATATGAAGAACTTTTCGCTATGGCTTACGCCCAACATTATGCAAAAAACAAGCTATCAAAATATGATATTCCGATATGGGACAAGTTCATAACTGATAAAGTGCCAATTTAAAGCGGCCTTGACTGAGTCTGACTGACAAGCCTAGGAAGGACCGAAACGGCCTCTTCTTGAAGCTTTTCGTATTCATTGATCCCAAGACTGAAAATCTTGTAATGATGCAAAATTGGTGTACGCATGATTTGTGGTTTATGGCCACGGCTTTGAGCCTTCATTGTCATAACAAAACTTGTACCAATCTGAGGAAGTTCTTCTGGCCAAGGGCCAATATCCTTCCAGCAGTCTCTAGTCATTATGATCATATGATCCATAATGAAACCAACATCTTGGTTTCCTACAGTATAAGTTTGAGTGTCAAGACCAATGAATCCAGATCCAGTAGATTCGCTGACATTAAGAAGAAGATCAAGCCAACTTGGGTTTGTGATAACTATATCGCAATGCATAAATATGATGTACTTACTGTTTTTATCGGCAGCAGCAGCACCTTTATTGCAAGCCGCAGACCAGTATAGATTTTTTTCATTTTTAATGACTTTTACTGTACCTTCAACCTCATCAAGAAACTCTTGGGAGTCTTTGTCGCTTCCATTGTCTACGACAATGATTTCGTAATTAGAGTTGAAACTTGTAACGCATATGCTTTGCAAGCAAAGATTAAGATATTCTGGTCTATCTTTATGAACTATAACAATAGATATTTGTTCGTCACTATAGTTTTTAAGACTTACAGTAAGATCAGACCTTGATGTATCTAAAAAATTTCCATTACTCATTTTTAACTCTCCACTTCTAGTTCAAGTACTCCACGAGTGCAAACACATTGAGCCGGACCTGTTGGGGTCTGTAAAGTCTCAGTATATTGTTTTACGAGAGAATTTACAAAACTATCGGCTTTCTCCCTAACCACAAAAGCACGTTCGGGCTTAACAAAGACATAGTCCCCATCAACCTGTCTTGCAACACTTACTATAGCAAAAATCTTTTCCATAAAATAACCTAGTTTTGATTGTGTATTTTTAAAAATTTAATTGATATTTACTCAATATTACTCAAAGAATCATTGGATTCTAAGTGACCACCAACATTGTCAATTTTGGAATCTACATTTAAAATTTCAGACTTTGGCAAAAGCATCTCTTGATCCTCAAAATCATTAATTGTTTGTTTCCCATTAGGCAACGATGTAATGTTGCCTTTTCTTTCTGGGGGTTTCAATTCTTCATGCATCGAATCAATTTTCTTATAGTTATCATCTCCAAGTTCACCAGAAAAAAGAGGTCTATTTTTACTGGCATTCTTTTGGGCTTTGGCGAGATGTTTTTGAAAATTCTTACCAAAATTAACATAAGCATTTTGCGGATATGTGCCAACCATTCGTTTCAATTCTTCCTTAAGTGCATTGTCGTAATCTTTTTTGTCAATCCACGCATGTATCTTATCAAGCGTTATTGTCCTAAAATCTCGTGTCTCATTGACATTCCCATCATTACCCATATGAGAAACTTTAAACTTCATTGATTCTGCTGAAGGATCAGGCATTTTATTGTTCCTTTTTATTTTCTGGATTTGTGTCTTTGACTGCTTCTAGAGGATTCTCAATGTCTGGAGTCAATCCAAAATAAGATCTATCGTTATCGATACGATAGATACTTTCTGTTAAGTGATCTGGTATAGAAAATTCAATATTATCAACAGCATCATTAAACTGTTCTTTTACGCTAGTTATG
>Ga0105050_10005302_pt1 | contig 16596 bp, 19 predicted proteins | sample FRY01_FD_78088 | JGI IMG/M metagenome (GOLD analysis project Ga0105050, IMG submission 78088) | Freshwater microbial communities from Lake Fryxell liftoff mats and glacier meltwater in Antarctica - FRY-01 | ecosystem: Environmental > Aquatic > Freshwater > Ice > Glacier meltwater ... | reverse complement strand
TGATTTCCTATACTATTCTTTAGGTGCTAATGTTAAGTATGATGTAAATAATTTAATTGGAGACACTTCTAAGTGGTTCGACCCATTTGTTTATTTAGGTGGAGATTTTGTATCGGCTAATTCTAATTCAGAAGGCATGCTTAACGTAGGTTTTGGTTTTAATACTTGGTTTAATGAAAACCTAGGTTTAACTTTTCAAACAGGAACTAAAAAAGGTTTTTCTAACCAAGTTGCATCACATTACCAGTCTTCTTTAGGTGTGGTTATTAAATTTGGAGGAAAAGATACTGATGGAGATGGCGTGTACGACAAATATGACGCTTGTCCTGAAGTTGCAGGTTTAATTGAATTTAACGGTTGTCCAGACACTGATGGCGATGGAATAAAAGATTCTGATGATGCTTGTCCTAATGTTGCTGGTTTAGCAGTTATGAATGGTTGCCCAGATTCTGATGGTGATGAAATCGCTGATAAAGATGATATGTGTCCTAATGCTAAAGGTACTAAGGCAAACAAAGGTTGTCCTGATACTGATGGTGATAATGTAATCGATAAGGATGATAAATGTCCTAATGTAGCTGGACCATCTGCTAATAACGGATGTCCTTGGCCAGATACTGACGGTGACGGTGTTTTGGATAAAGATGACAAATGTAAAGACGAAGTTGGACCAGTGTCTAACGGCGGTTGTCCTGAAGAAGCTATGAGTGCAAGTGAAATTGCAACTTTAGCGGAATACAGTAAAGGTCTTGAATTTGCTTTTGATAGAGCAGAAATTAATAAAACAACAGCTGAGAAATTAGATAGAATATATGATTTAATTAGCCCTGTTAAAGATGTGATTTTTGTTATAGAAGGCTATACTGATAGTATTGGTAATGACGGGTATAATAAATATTTATCTGAAAGAAGAGCTGTATCTGCTAAAGCATATTTAGTTAAAAAAGGTTTTGACGCAAATAGATTAGAAACTTTAGGATTTGGAGAAAAGAATCCTATAGCTAATAACAATACTAGTGCAGGTAGAAAAGATAATAGAAGAGTTGACGTTAAGTTAACTGAATAAGTAATTATAAGCTTATCTTTTAAAATAAATAAACTCTGCTCAATTCGAGCAGAGTTTTATTGTTATAACTGTTTTTTTAATTAGAAATTCTTTTTAATTAAAAACAAAAAAAGTATCTTTGCATCCTGAAAACGAAAGGGTAAAGCCCTTAAACAAAATAATAATTTAATTAGATACAAAATGTCTACAGCTAAAGGTAAAGTTTCTCAAATAATTGGGCCAGTTATTGATGTTGAATTCAATACTGAAAACAACGAACTTCCAAAAATTTATGATTCATTAGAAATTAAAAAAGCAGATGGTTCTATTTTAGTTTTAGAAGTACAACAGCACATTGGTGAAGATACTGTTAGAACAATTTCTATGGATGCTACCGATGGATTACAAAGAGGAGCAGAAGTTTTCGCTACGGGTAGTCCAATTCAAATGCCTATAGGAAACGATATCTATGGCCGTTTATTTAATGTAACAGGAGATGCTATCGACGGTTTAGGTAACTTACCTAAAGAAGGTAAAGATGGGTTGCCAATCCATAGATCTGCACCTAAATTCGAAGACTTATCTGTATCCACAGAGGTTTTATTTACAGGTATTAAAGTTATCGATTTAATTGAACCTTATGCTAAAGGTGGTAAAATTGGTTTATTTGGTGGAGCAGGTGTAGGTAAAACTGTATTAATTCAAGAGTTAATAAACAATATTGCAAAAGGACATGGTGGTTTATCTGTCTTTGCAGGTGTTGGAGAAAGAACTCGTGAAGGAAATGATTTACTTCGTGAAATGTTAGAGTCTGGTATTATTAAATATGGTGACGACTTTATGCATTCTATGGAAGCAGGTGGTTGGGATTTATCTAAAGTAGATAAAGAAGGAATGAAAGCTTCTAAAGCTACATTTGTTTTTGGTCAAATGAATGAGCCTCCAGGAGCTCGTGCAAGAGTAGCATTATCAGGTTTAACGATTGCAGAATATTTTAGAGACGGAGCAGGAGAAGCTCAAGGTAAAGATGTACTTTTCTTTGTTGATAATATATTTAGATTTACACAAGCTGGTTCAGAGGTGTCTGCACTTTTAGGACGTATGCCATCAGCAGTAGGGTATCAACCTACATTAGCAACAGAAATGGGTGCTATGCAAGAACGTATTACATCAACTAAAAAAGGATCTATCACATCTGTACAAGCCGTTTATGTGCCTGCGGATGATTTAACAGATCCAGCACCAGCAACAACATTTGCACATTTAGATGCTACAACTGTATTGTCTCGTAAAATTGCTGAGTTAGGTATTTATCCTGCAGTAGATCCCTTAGATTCTACTTCTAGAATTATGTCAGCTGCTATTTTAGGTGATGAACATTACAATACTGCAACAGCTGTAAAAGAAATTTTACAACGTTATAAAGAGTTACAAGATATTATTGCAATTTTAGGAATGGAAGAATTATCTGAAGAAGATAAGTTAGTCGTTCATAGAGCAAGACGTGTTCAACGTTTCTTATCTCAACCTTTCCATGTTGCTGAACAATTTACTGGTATACCAGGGGTTTTAGTTGATATTAAAGACACTATTAAGGGCTTTAATATGATTATGGATGGAGAATTAGATAAATATCCAGAGGCAGCATTTAACTTGAGAGGTTCAATTCAAGATGCAATTGACGCAGGTGAAAAAATGTTAGCAGAAGCTTAAACAGTTGTAGGTTGGCGGTTTATACTAACAACTAACAACTAAAAACTATAAAAAATATGTTTTTAGAAATTGTAACACCAGAAGCTATTTTATTTTCGTCAAAAGTTGATTCATTTTCTGTACCCGGTATTGATGGGGAGTTTCAAATGTTAAAGAATCACGCACCAGTAGTTTCAATTCTAAAAGAAGGCACTGTTAAGATTCATGTGCATACACTAGAGCATTTAGAAATTGATATCATTAGTGGACATTTAGAGCCTCATATTGATGATGATAAAATTTTAACACTTGCCATTAAATCTGGTACTTTAGAATTAAAGGATAACAAAGCTATTATTTTAGCAGACTAATACAACGTATAATAAATATTAAATCTCAAAAAAGGAAACTATTTTGAGATTTTTTTTTGCGTTATTTTTTTAATTATCAAGTATAAAAAAAACACCTTTTAAATAAAAGGTGCTTTTTTTAGCAATTTTCCCTAACGAATTTAATAATTACACTTAATTCAAATAATATTTCAAAGTTCGGTAAAATTTATAAATAATTGAATAAGGAAAAACCCCCTTATTTTTAGGGGTAAAACCCCTTTTTTAGTCCTTTAAAAATTTGTGTTATAGTTTATGTTGTATTTTAGTAGATAATAAATACAAAAAACTAAATTTATGAAAAATAAAATTACCAAGCATACTGTATTTTTTGCCGTATCACTATTTTTTATTTCATGTAAAAGTGATTGTAATCATGAAAAAGAATTAAATGGTAATCAATATAGTGAAAGACCATCACAAGCTATTACATATCCAGAAATGGCAAGTATGTTTAAGGAATATGACAACGGACAAAGAATTGCTTTAAACAATTATATTACCATTAAAACTGAAGGAAAAGATAGTATTGAAACTATTTCGCAATTTTTTAGTTTGTCAGAAATCAAACAATATATTGCTTACATTGAAAGATTGTCTAAAGAAAAAGAAATTAACTTAACAGGAATTAGAATATTTACTTCTGCCTTTCCATCAGATTATAAAATTAAAGAATATCAAAATAGAGTCTGTTTTATTTTAGCACCAACAACAAATATTGGAGATCAATTAAACATAGCTTTCGAACCTCTAGAATCTGGTAAAATGAAACCAGTTTCGATGAAAAGTATATTAGATAAATACGCAGACGAAACTTCAAGAACTGTTAATAGAGCTTCTGTTTTTTCTTTAAATTTATGGCAAGACAATCCCAGTTCAGCTTTAAATAGAGGTAATATTTATCCTCCTTATTAAAAATTATGTTAGAAGATCTTTATGGCTATTTTGAATATGCTTCTTTAATTATATCCCTATTATTTTTTACAAAATATAAAGAATATCAATTTTACAAATACTTCGTTTTTTATTTACTTTCTATCGTTGTATTCGAAAACATAGCCTCTCAAAAAATCCCTAAAGATGATTGGTTTGAAATTTTTAATGATGGGCTTAAGATATTAAACATATTTACTTTTTTTGAATTTAATTTAGTAGCTCTAATTTATTATAATTTAGTCAAAGAAAAAGTTTCAAAAAACATTCTTTTCTACTTAGCACTTTTTTTTAATCTAATTTATTTTTTAAGCTTTTATTTTATCAAACTACAGAATTACACTGTGGTTATTGAAGGTATTGTAAATACAGTCCTTGTAATTCTTTATTTTAGAGAATTATTAAATTCAGATAGAATTTTAAATTACAAGAAATTGTTGCCTTTTTGGGTCTCTGTAGGATTTTTATTATTTTATTTAACATCAATACCATTTTTTACATTAGTATATTCCGACCTTTTTAATTCGAGAATAATGTTTCCTTTACTTTATTCTCTTATTATTGTATTTCATTTGTGTTTCATTTATGGCTTAATTATATGCAAGAAAACGGAGGATTAGTTTTAGTAGTTTCAACTTTATTAGTGCTTTTTATATCGATAGCGTTAATTGTTTTGTTTACTGTTTTTCAAAAAAAGAAAAACTCTTTAGTAGAGGAGCGAAAAGAGGTAGAGCAAAGGTTTGAAAGAGAGATAATAGAGACTCAGATAGAAATTAGAGAAGAAACACTTAGAAATATTAGTTGGGAGTTACATGATAATATTGGTCAGTTATTAACTTTGGCAAAAATTCAATTGCAAAATACTACAGAAGCAAATATTAAAGAAGTTTCTGAAACTATAACAAGAGGTTTATCAGAAGTACGTTCTTTATCAAAATTAATTAATCCCGAAGCCATCAATACAATTGAATTAAAAGAAGCAATTCAGTTAGAAATTGATCGTTTTAATCGTTTAAATTTTATAGATTCTAGCTTAACTATTTTAGGGATTGAAAAAAAAATAGATAAAAAACACAACATTATTATTTTTCGAATTTTACAAGAATTCTTTTCAAATACCATTAAGCATTCAAGAGCCTCCTCTTTAAAAGTTATTTTAGATTATAAAGATGAAATTCTAAATATTACAGCGCAAGATAACGGAATAGGCTTTAATTCGGACACGAAGAATAATGGAATTGGTCTGATTAATATTAAGAAAAGAGCCCAATTAATTGGTGCTGAAATTAAATTTGTGTCAGATAAGAACGAAGGAACATCATTAAAAATACAGTATAAATTATGAAACAATTTACAGTAGTTATCGTTGATGATCATACATTATTATCGCAGGCAATTCAAACTATGGTTAACATGTTCGAAAAGTTTAATGTATTATATACGTGTAAAAATGGTAAAGAATTAGTTGATAGATTTTCTAGTTATGATAATATACCTGATATTGTTTTAATGGATATCAATATGCCTATTATGAATGGTGTAGAAACGACTGAATGGATTAGTAAAAACCACTCAAAAGTTAATGTATTGGCGCTTTCTGTAGAGGATGAAGATTTTACCATCTTAAAAATGTTAAAAGCGGGTGCCTCTGGTTATTTGTTAAAGGATACAGAAAAAGACGTTTTAGAAAAAGCGTTAATTGAAATTGCCGAAAATGGATTTTATCACACAAAAAACGTGACCACTATATTAATGAATTCCCTTTCGGGAAAAGAGGTTAAAGAAATTGATATTACTGATAAAGAACGTCAATTCTTAAAACTTTCTTGCACAGAATTAACTTACAAAGAAATTGCCGATCAAATGTATCTAAGCCCTAAAACAATTGATAATTATAGAAATAGTTTGTTTTGTAAATTACATGTAAAAAATAGAGTTGGGATGGTTACATATGCTATAAAAAATAAAATTTACACTCTCTAAAAATGTCGTAAATTTGTAACATGGAAGAAACAAACAGACAAAGAAAAATTGCAGGAGTTTTGCAAAAAGATTTGGTAGATGTGCTGCAAAAAGCGGCCCAAGATGGAATGAAAGGAGTTATTATTTCTGTTTCTAAAGTACATGTTACTTCAGATTTAGGAGTTGCTAAAGTATACTTAAGTGTTTTTCCATCTATCAAAAGAGATGATATTATAAAAGGTGTTGTATCTAATACTATTTTAATACGTCATGAAATGGCGAAAAGAACCAAAAATCAATTGCGTAGAATGCCAGAATTGTTATTTTTTGGTGATGATACACTCGATTATATAGAAAAAATTGACAATTCTTTAAAAGGAGGAGATGAAGATCCTATTAAAAATCCAGAAGTTTTACCAAGACGTAGAAAACAATAAATTCAAGTAATTTAATTGGGTTTTTCTCTATACATAGCCAAAAGATATTTATTTACTAAGACCAGTAATAATGCGATAAACATTGTTACTATTATAGCCTCATTTGGAGTAATTATAGGTTCCTTAGCCCTGTTTATCATCCTTTCGGGTTTTTCTGGTCTGCGTACTTTTAGTTATAGTCTGTTGGATGTTTCAGATCCAGATATTAAAATTACATCCGTAAAAGGTAAAACTTTTCTAATTACGGATGATGTTCAGCAAATTCTAAACAAAAATCAATCGATTGAAACAATTTCTAAAGTTATAGAAGAACGCGTTTTTTTAGAATACAATGATAAAAGTGAAATAGCTTACATAAAAGGAGTTGAAGATAATTACCCGAAAATTACACAAATAGATTCCGCTTTAAGTCAAGGAACTTGGTTGGATACAACCTACATAAATACGGCAGTAATTGGCAGAACAATCGCAATAAAATTATCTTTAGGAGTTCGAAGTTTCGGAGAACAGTTGCAAATTATGGTTCCGAAACCAGGAACAGGTTTTATAAACCCTAACAATGCATTTTATAAAACAGAAGTTCAAATTGTTGGTTTATACAGTGGTACAGAAGAGTTTGAAAGTAAATTTGTCTTTGTAACTTTATCACAAGCAAAAGACTTACTAAATTTTAAAGAAAATCAAATTACAGGGTTAGAATTAAAATTAATCGATAGTAAAAATTCAGATATTGTCGCAAACGAGCTTCAAGAAAAATTAGGAAACGATTATAAAGTGCAAACTAAAGAACAGTTAAATGAGGTTTTTTATAAGGTAATTAATACTGAGAACTTTGTTTCGTATCTCATTTTTACATTGATTGTAATTATTGCATTGTTTAATGTAATTGGTACAATTATTATGATGATTATTGATAAAAAAGACAATCTAAAAACCTTATTTAGTTTAGGAGCCACTGTAAAAGAGATTAAAAAAATATTTGTGCTTCAAGGATTTTTGCTTACTTTTTTTGGAATGTTCATAGGATTGATTGTAGGAATTATTTTGGTTTTTGTTCAAAAAAAGTACGAGCTATTTATGATTACAGAAAACCTAGCTTATCCAGTAGAGTTTAGATTTTATAATCTTTTTACCGTGATTTTAACCATCACCATTTTAGGTTTTATAGCAGCTAAAATTGCGAGTAGTAGAATATCTAAGGATTTTATTGAAAATTAGTTAGGGTATAGTAAAATATCTTAAAAGCATAAATATTTTTGAACTTTAAAGACAATACTTAGAAGATTCCTCTACACAAAAGTTTAAAAATTAAATCTAGTTAGATTAATTATTTGTGATTAGAATGTTTCTTTTTAGTAATCTCTATTCTTTGTGAACGAGATTTACTTTATGCTTCATTTAATCGATACTATTAGAAAGTCTAAATTAATTAGTGTCTATCTAACATCCATTTAAATTTACAACTTTACACTGCTTTTTTTTATTTAGCTAGAAAACAAGAAACTATTGATGAAATTCAAAAAAAATATAAATTGATTGAAAAATTAATGTATTTGGGGAATAATCATATTTTCAAACATTTCTTCTACTTCATCAAAAGCGGCAAACACATCTTTTGCGTCGTCAGAAGTTACCATTTTTGTTCTGTACTCTTTAAAATGCGGAATTCCCTTAAAATAATTTGTGTAATGTCTTCTCGTTTCAACAACGCCTAAATGCTCGCCTTTCCAATCAATTGCCATTTGTAAATGTCTTCGAGCCATTTCTGTTCTCTGAGCAATGGTAGGTTTTGGTAAATACTCTCCGGTTTTAAAAAAGTGTTTTACTTCATTAAAAAACCAAGGATAGCCTATAGAAGCTCTACCAATCATAGCGCCATCTAAACCATATTTATCGCGCATTTCCATCGCTTTTTCTGGGGTTGTAACATCTCCATTTCCAAAAACAGGGATGTGCATTCTTTGGTTATTTTTTACTGCTGCAATTGGTTTCCAATCTGCATCACCTTTATACATTTGTGCACGAGTTCTACCATGAATAGAAATTGCGGCACAACCAACATCTTGCAAACGTTCTGCCACTTCTACAATTCTTATAGAATCATGATCCCAGCCCAAACGTGTTTTTATAGTAATTGGTAAATTTGTATGTTTAACCATTGCTTCTGTGAGAGAAACCATTAAATCGATGTCTTTCAAAATTCCCGCTCCGGCACCTTTTGATACTACTTTTTTTACAGGGCAACCAAAGTTAATGTCAATAATATCTGGATTCGATTTTTCTACAATTTCAATAGTTTGTAGCATTGATTCTAAATTAGCACCAAAAATCTGAATTCCTACAGGTCGTTCTTTTTCGTATATGTCTAGTTTCATGATGCTTTTTGCTGCATCTCTAATCAAACCTTCAGAAGAAATAAATTCTGTGTACACAACGTCTGCACCATTTTCTTTACATAAAGCTCTAAACGGAGGATCTGAAACGTCTTCCATTGGTGCCAGTAATAATGGAAAATCTGGTAATTCTATGTTGCCTATTTTTACCAAGGTAAATTATTTTTGTGCAAAATTAGTGTTTTTATTCGTTAGAACCCAAATTCCGTAGCATCCTAAAAATAATTCTGCAAAAGTGGCAAATTGATGCTCAAAATTAAGGGTATCGTCATGAAAGAAAATTAGTATTCGCCCAAATCCTAAACCAATCCTAAAAAATCATATTTGTTTGGATGGCATTTTTTAAGTATTAATATTTAAAACACCAATTATCCAAAGAATAGAAAAACCCAAATATAAACCCATAATTTCTTTTTCAGAAATTTTGTATCGAGAAGTTTTTGATTCGGAACTTTTAGGAAGGATTTAAGATGGGCTTGTTTCTAAAAATTAATTTATATCTCAACTTCTTCAGTTACTCTTTTTACAACTACTTTACTTTTATCACCTTCTTTAAAAATCGATAAAGCTCCCATATAACTTATCATATCAACAACAGTGCTGTCGCCTAAATGTATAACAATATCATCTTTTTGTAAACTTCCTTTTTGTGCCTGCTTCCCTTCGCATACTCCGTCAATACGCATTCCTTTTCCATCAAACATGTAATCAGGAATTACACCCGAACCAACTTTAAATCGTGGCGTTTTTTCACTTTTATTTTTTGTTTTTCTAAAAGGTGATTTTCCGTTATTATCTAAATTAGTAATGATGTTAAAATTATAACTGCTGATGGTTTCCATACCTTTATAATTTGGTTTTTCAGAATCATCTCCAGGCTTATGATAATCTTCGTGTTACCTAGTAAAAAAGAGCAAAACAGGAATGTCATTTAAATAAAAACTTCTGTGATTGCTTGGTCCAACGCCAGATTCTTTCTGAATTAATTTAAATTTTTCTTAATGAGACTTTAAAGTTTTGTTTAAATATTGGCGAAGTTCCTGTGCAGTAAACCGCTAACGCAGAATCCTTTTTTAAACGATCAACCATATCCATGTTAATCATATACAATACTCTTTTTGAGTCTATTGTAGGGTCTTTTACAAAATAATTAGAACCTAATAAACCCATTTCTTCACCAGAAAAAGCGATAAAAAGATAATTATTTTGATGTTTTTACCTTTCATTTTTGCTGCTAAATTTAGTAAAATAGCAACACCAGAAGCATTGTCATCAGCACCATTATGAATTGCTTTCATAGAATCTCTGTATAAAGAACCTTCGCCGCTAAAACCTAAATGGTCAAAATGAGTACCAATAATTACGGTGTTTTCTACTTTGTTATCAATAAACCCAATTACATTATCCCCAGTAATTGCGCCATCACCATTTACATTAAATTTAATTTCATCATGCGGATTTGTTTTAGCCTAAAGGTAAAAGGTTGCAAATAATCTTCGGTTCCTTTTGGCGCTAACCCAAGTTCTGTAAATCTTTTTATAATATAATTGGCAGCTTTTTTTTCGCCTTTTGTGCCTGTTTGTCTTCCTTCTAAATCATCCGAAGCTAAAATAGTTACATCTTCTTTAATTCTAGTTTTTTTTGATTTACAAAGTATTTACAAGCTATAAAAAGAGATAAAAAAAATTAGAAATAGGATGTTTCTAATGATGTTAAATATTAATTTTGTAAAATTAAAGTAATATTAGTACTTATTAAAATCTATAAAAAAATGAAATATAAAATACTTTTTTTACTGTTGATAGTTGTATTAATGACAGCCTGTAAAAACAAAAAAAAAGAGACAGAAGTTATGAATGCTGATGAAAATGTAAATTTAAAAGACAGTTTAATTTATTCTGAGGAAATCCATTTTAAAACCTTGAAGCAAATTACTTTTGGAGTTGATAACGCAGAATCCTCTTGGAGTTTTGATGATCAGCAACTAGTATTTCAGTCTAATAATAAAAAATTGGTTTTTTCATTAAATAGAAATAATGGAGGAGGCCTTGACACAAATCTTTTTACAGCAAAGAGGCAAGATTAAAATGGCTTGGACTAGAGAAAAAATATTAGAGAATATAGAGGTTTTAATGCGAAGTAAATTTGAAACTCCGCAACAAGCCTTTCTTTATTATGACAGTGATAAAGACGGTTTATTAACAAAAACTGATTTTAAAAACTTATTAAAGGAAGCCAATGTTAGTGTTTTAATAAGAGGTTTGGTTGCCGAGTTTATGATGAAAAGTTTTGACAAGAATAACGATAATACTGTAAGTTGGGAAGAATTTCAGCAAGCAATTAAAGAATCAGGAATAAAAAAGTAATTAACATTATTTTTAAAAATTTTAGTATCTGTTGTTTAAAGCCAGCTTTATTGAGCAACAGAAATCTAAGATTTAATAAAATGGTCTCAATAGAAACATTTATTTATTTTGATAAAGGTAAAGATGCTTGTTTAAACCGATATGAATTTAAAGCTGCGATAGCAGAATTAGATAGCGGTTATTAATTATTCTAATTCCACAATAACTTCATTTTTTCTGTTTAGCAATTCGAAGGGAGCGTTGTATCCTAAAAAGTAAAAATTGGTAGTATATTTTATTCCATTTTTGTTTAAGGCTGCTATTAATTTTGCTTTGTAATCTTTTATTTTGTCGTCATTTGCCCAACCACTAAATGTAATTGACGCAATTTTTTTGGCAGGCATTTCTGTAAATTCGATATTACCATTGTTTGGCTTTGGTAAACTTTCTTTTGTATATTTTTTTGGCACTAAGAACATCATTGTACTTGTATCATCAATTGTCATAGCAACTGGCGATGTCATTGCTATTTTTTCATTTTTGTTATTTCCCCCAAAAATATAACCTGCTAAAATTGAAAATCCTTGGCTAGAAGTTTCTTTATAGGTTTTGTTTGAAAGCTTTACAGATGTAAAAAGTGATGCTTTGTAATTTCTAACTTCGAAATCGCCATAATTTTTAACCACTTTATAAGGATACTTCTCAATATTTTTTTGACTGATTACAAAATAGAGTTGAAATAAGAAAAAAAGAATAGCGACTACCCCTAAAATTACAAATAAAATTTTCATTTTCATGATGTTGAATTAAGTATTAAAAATACTAATTATTTACTATACGCGGGTTGTTATTTAAATAAAAAGTGTTTGTTTGTAAATACATTAATCCAATATTAAACTTTGTTTTTTACTTCTATAAATTTGAATATTTTGCAAAAATGTTTTATTGCTTCTACTTTTTAATTAGCTTATATTTGCAGACATTTTAGAAATCAAATTTAACAAATGAAGAATATTAGAAACTTTTGCATTATCGCACACATTGATCATGGTAAAAGTACTTTAGCAGATAGATTGTTAGATTTTACGGGCACTGTAACTGATCGTGAAAAAAAAGAGCAGTTATTAGACAGCATGGATTTAGAACGAGAACGTGGTATTACCATAAAATCGCATGCAATTCAAATGGATTATACGCATAATGGAGAACAATACACTTTAAATTTAATTGATACTCCTGGCCACGTAGATTTCTCTTACGAAGTTTCTCGTTCAATAGCTGCCTGTGAAGGTGCTTTGCTAATTGTAGATGCTGCACAAAGTATTCAAGCACAAACGATTTCTAATTTATATTTGGCTTTAGAGAACGATTTAGAAATTATTCCTGTTTTAAATAAAGTAGATTTACCATCAGCAAATCCAGAAGAAGTTACAGACGATATTGTAGATTTATTAGGATGCAAGCCAGAAGATGTAATACATGCAAGTGGAAAAACGGGTTTTGGTGTTGAAAATATTTTAGAAGCAATTATTAATAAAATTCCTGCTCCAAAAGGTGATCCAGATGCGCCATTACAAGCTTTAATTTTTGATTCTGTATACAATTCGTATAGAGGTATTGAAACTTATTTTAGAGTTATAAACGGAGAAATTAAAAAAGGGCAACAAATTAAATTCATGTCAACTGGCAAAAATTATTTTGCGGATGAAGTTGGTACTTTAAAACTGACTCAAGTTGTAAAGAAATCTGTAAAAACTGGCGACGTTGGTTATCTAATTACAGGAATTAAAACTGCAAAAGAAGTAAAAGTTGGTGATACAATTACCGATGCTGCAAACCCAACTGCAGAAAGAATTGATGGTTTTGAGAATGTAAAGCCGATGGTTTTTGCAGGAATTTATCCTGTAGATACAGATGATTTTGAAGAATTGCGTTTTTCTATGGAAAAGCTACAATTAAATGATGCTTCGTTGGTTTTTGTTCCAGAAAGTTCTGCTGCTTTAGGTTTTGGCTTTAGATGTGGGTTTTTAGGAATGTTGCATATGGAAATCATTCAAGAACGGTTAGAGCGTGAGTTTAATATGACCGTTATTACAACGGTGCCTAACGTTTCTTACCACGCATACACCAAGAAAAATCCAGAGGAAATTATTATCTTAAATAATCCAACAGATTTGCCAGACCCATCAAGATTAGATAGAGTAGAAGAGCCATTTATTAAAGCTACTATAATAACAAAATCAGATTTTATTGGTCAAGTTATGAGTTTGTGTATCGAAAAACGAGGACAAATTACAAATCAAACATACTTAACAACAGAAAGAGTTGAACTTGCTTTTGAAATGCCTCTGGCAGAAATTGTATTCGATTTTTATGACCGTTTAAAAACAGTTTCTAAAGGATATGCTTCTTTCGATTATCATCCAATTGGTATGAGAGAATCAAAACTAGTAAGAGTAGATATTTTATTAAATGCACAACCGGTAGATGCGCTTTCTGCACTTTTACATACAGATAATGCTTTTACAATAGGTAAAAAAATTGTTGATAAATTGAAGCAATTAATTCCAAGACAACAGTTTGATATTCCTATTCAAGCTGCAATTGGAGCAAAAATTATCGCTAGAGAAACTACAAAAGCGTTGCGTAAAGATGTAACGGCAAAATGTTATGGAGGAGATATTTCTCGTAAACGTAAACTATTAGAAAAGCAGAAAAAAGGTAAAAAGAGAATGCGCCAAGTTGGTAATGTAGAAATTCCGCAAGAAGCATTTATGGCAATTTTAAAGTTGAATGATTAGTGAATTAGCCAATACTTTTTTGAAATAAGAAATAAGATAAATAATTATAATTAATGACCTTTTTGAGAAATCAGAAAGGTTTTTTATTTGAAACTATTTATTGCGTCTTTTTAAATTTACTTGTGATAGGTTCGTTTAACAAAAACTTTTTTTTGCAAACGACATCAATTTTATCCGGATAAAAAATAGGTGTTTAAAATGCACAATGTCATTTATATTTTTTAATTTGATAAAAAGAGTCCTCCAAACCAGATTTTATAAAGGGTTAAAGCATAATTTATATGCTTTTGCCTTAAAAAAAGAGGAGACTTTTTCCTTTAAGGTTAAAAAACGTTTTTATACATTTTTACTAAAAATTACAACAAAAAAAATACTCTTGAATTTTTGTCAAGAGTATTTTTGTCACGAGATAATTGATAAAAAGCATCTGCGATGTTAATCCCTACCCCCTAATACTTGTAAAGCCCAATATAAAAGCATTGCTAAAGAACTTAAAGCAGCAACTAAATACGTTCTTGCAGCCCATTTTAAAGCGTCTGAAGATCCTGCTAATTCTTCTTGAGAAACCATATTTTTATTTTTCAACCAAGCTAAAGCTCTGTTGCTCGCGTCATATTCTACCGGTAAAGTTATAAAGCTAAATGCGGTGCCTAAAGCCATAAAAACTAAACCAGCAACTGCAATTATAAAACCAATTCCTGTTTGCCCTGCACCTGCGCCTAAAATAAGACCACCAAAAACCATCCATTGTGAAAAGTTTGAAGTAAGACTTACAATTGGCACTAATTTAGAACGCATTGTTAGCCATTCGTATGCTTTTGCATGTTGTACAGCGTGCCCAACTTCATGAGCCGCAACGGCCGCAGAAGCAGCATTTCTTTGATTGTAAACAGATTCACTTAAATTAACTGTTTTATCGGTAGGGTTGTAATGATCTGTTAATCTACCAGGAGTAGAAATTACTTTTACATCATAAATACCGTGGTCTGCTAACATTTTTTCAGCAATTTCAGCGCCACTCATGCCATTTCTTAACTGAATTTCAGAATATTTTTTAAATTTCTTTTTAAGCGTATTGCTTGCTAGCCAACTTAATAAAGACATCACACCTATTAAAATATAAAATCCTATCATAATATTTACTGTTTTAAAATTTTAGTTCATTTTTGTTCGATAAATTTACAACATAAAGTATTCCGTTTTTAATTTAGATTAAAAAAATGCCAAAATGTCAAAAAAACCTAACATATTACTTGTTTATACAGGAGGAACCATTGGAATGATTAAAGATTACAGAACAAATGCTTTAAAGGCGTTTGATTTTAGTCGAATTTTAGAGAAAATCCCAGAATTAGAGCAGTTAAATTGTGTTATAAAAAGTATTTCTTTTGATATTCCGATTGATTCATCAAATATGAATACGCAATATTACAGGGATATTGTAGAGATTATCGAAAATAATTACAACGATTTTGATGGATTTGTAGTTTTAACAGGTTCAGATACGATGTCTTATACCTCTTCTGCCATCAGTTTTATGATTGAAAACCTACAGAAACCGATTGTTTTTACAGGTTCTCAATTGCCTATTGGAGATTTAAGAACAGACGCAAAAGAAAATTTAATTACTTCTATAGAAATTGCTAGTGCCAGAAAAGGAGAAAAACCAGTTATTTCTGAAGTTTGTTTGTATTTTGAGTATAAGCTGTATAGAGCAAATAGAACCACAAAAATTAATGCAGAACAATTTGAAGCATTTGCTTCTATGAATTATCCAACTTTGGCAGAAAGTGGGGTTCATTTAAACTTTAGTGAACATTATATTTATAAACCGTCGGAAGTAGAAAAGAAAATAATCATTAGAAAGAACCTTGTAACAGATATTTTAATTTTGAAATTGTTTCCAGGAATTACTAAAAATGTCGTAAAAAGTATTTTAAACACGAAAGACTTAAAAGGAGTTATTTTAGAAACTTATGGATCTGGTAATGCGCCAGACGAAATTTGGTTTTTAAATTTACTGAAACAAGCGATTGCTAAAAATATTAGAATTATTAATGTTACCCAATGTTCAGGTGGAAATGTAATTCAAGGTCATTACGAAACAAGTGTTGCCTTAAAACAGATAGGAGTTATTAGCGGTAAAGATATTACAACAGAGTCTGCTGTTGCAAAATTGATGTACTTGTTAAATGAAAATCTTACGTTAGATTCATTTACTTTTTATTTTGAAAAGCCTTTAAGGGGGGAAATGTCTAGTAAATGATGGGCTTAAATCTAGTCGATTTATTAAAAAAGAAAGATTTATGCAATAAAAGTGCAAAAAAACACAAATTGCACAAAATAAATTTTTTTATGCATAACATTTTTTGTTACTTGGCACTCTCTTATACAAAAGAGTCGAGATTCTTAAATTTATAAAATATTAAGTATCTTAATTTTCTTTATTTGAGATGAAAATTATATCTTTAACCCGTTAACTGTCCAGTTTCACAACGTTATTGTTTTTAATATCAAGTCTAAACTTCTTTGTGAAGCTTAGCGAAACAAAGAAGTTTAGACTTGATATTGGTTAGAACGCTTCCTTGCCTATTTTTGT
>Ga0105050_10005298_pt1 | contig 16607 bp, 19 predicted proteins | sample FRY01_FD_78088 | JGI IMG/M metagenome (GOLD analysis project Ga0105050, IMG submission 78088) | Freshwater microbial communities from Lake Fryxell liftoff mats and glacier meltwater in Antarctica - FRY-01 | ecosystem: Environmental > Aquatic > Freshwater > Ice > Glacier meltwater ... | reverse complement strand
TGCGCGCGCACTTTGGGCGTTCGGCCTGAAATCGGTCCCCCGGACCTTTTTCCTGACGGCCTCGTCCGGCCCTGCGCGCGCGCTTCGGGCGTTCGGCCTGAAATCGGTCCCCCGGACCGTTTTCCTGACGGCCTCACCCCCGCATCCGCGCCCCATCGGCGTCGAACAGCGTTTCCGTCACCAGCACCGCAGGCCGCCGCTCGCCAAGAATTTCGATCTCCACCGCCAGCCCGTCCTGTATCTTGTCGGCGGGCAGGAAGCCCTGTGCCACCGATTTCCCGGTCCCATGCGAGAAGCCGCCCGATGTGCAAAAGCCGGCAACCGCTCCCTCCAGCCAGATCGGCTCCCATGCCACCACATCGGCATCCTTCGCGTCGACCACGAATGCGCACAGCCGGCGCTTCGGCCCGGCAGCCTTTTCCGCCATCGCCGCCGCCTTGCCGATCCATTCCACCGGCTTGTTCCAGCGGATGAAACGGTCAAGGCCGGTTTCGCAGGGGGTGTAATCCGGACTGTATTCCCGGCCCCATGAGCCAAAGAACTTGTCCAGCCGCAGCGACATCATCGCGCGCATCCCGAAGGGACGCAGGCCAAATTCGGTGCCCGCATCCGTCAGTACCTGCCACAGGTGCCGCACCGACATCTGGTCGCAGTAGATCTCGAAGCCCAGATCAGCGGTATAGCTGACGCGCTGCACGATGCAGTCGGCCATGCCCACGGTGATACGCTTCACATCCATGAATTTGAACGCTGCCGACGATACATCCGCCCGCGTCACCTTTGCCAGCAGATCGCGTGCCTTGGGCCCGGCAATCTGGAAGCCCGACCGCGCGTCCGAGATATTCTCGACCCGCACACCGTCCATTGCGTGTTGTTCGAACCAGCGCCCGTGCCAGCCCTGCGCGCCATAACTTGCGGTCAGCTGGAACTCGGTCTCCGACAGGCAGGACACGGTAAAATCCCCAATGATCCTGCCCGATACCGCCAGCATCGGCGTCAACGAAAGCCGCCCCGGCTTCGGGATCAGCCCGGCCATGATCGTATCCAGCCATTCGCGCGCGCGCACGCCTGTCACGCGGTATTTGCCGAAGTTCTGCACCTCGTTGATGCCGACGCCACCGCGCACTGCCAGCACTTCCTGGCGTGTCGCCTCCCATGCGTTTGACCGGCGGAAGGTCGGTTCCTCAAACGTCGGCTCACCCGGCAGGGCGTGGTAATTCACGACTTCAAGGCCGTATTGCTGGCCCCACACCGCGTTCAGGCCCGTAAAGGTGTCATACATCGGCGTGGTGCGGAACGGCCGCGCTGCCGGCTTCTCCTCGTTAGGATAGGCGACCGAGAACCGCGTCTGATAGTTTTCGATCACCTTGGGCACGGTATAGCCCGGCGTCGTCCATGACCCGAAACGTGACACGTCAAAGCCGCGCGGATCACGTTCCACCTCGCCATGGATCATCCACTGCGCCAGCGCGAGGCCCATGCCACCGCCCTGCGAAAAGCCCGCCATCACGGCGCAGGCCGACCAGTAGTTGCGCAAGCCCGGCACCGGCCCGATCAGCGGGTTGCCATCCGGGGCAAAGGTGAACGGCCCGTGGATCACGCGCTTGATGCCAGCGCGTTCCAGCGCGGGGAAACGTTTATATGCGAATTCGATGCTGTCTGCGATTTTGTCATACTGCTCGTTGAACAGCTCCTGCCCGAAGGCCCAGGGCGTGCCATCGACAGACCACGCCTCGCAGGGCTTTTCATAAAAACCGATGCAGAAGCCCCGGCCTTCCTGCCGCAGATAGGATTCGCCGCCCGGGTCCATCACATGCGGGAATTCCTTGCCACGCGCGACGATTTCAGGAATGTCGTCAGTCACCAGGTATTGGTGTGCCATCGGCAGCAATGGCAGGTAAACGCCCGCCATCGCCCCCACTTCCCGTGCCCACAGGCCCCCGGCGTTCACCACATTCTCGGCGATGACAGTGCCTTTTTCCGTCACCACTTCCCAAGACCCATCCGGGCGCGGGTTGGTTTCCAGCACGCGGTTGTGCAGCACAATCTCGGCCCCGCCCATTTTCGCGGCCTTGGCGTAGGCATGGGTGGTGCCATAAGGGACAAGGTGCCCGTCCAGAGGGTCGTAAAGCGCGCCCAGAATGCCCTTGGTGTTTACCATGCCATCGGTCATCGCCTCGACTTCCGACGGCGTCAGGATCGCGGTATCCAGCCCCATGTAGCGGTGCTTGGCCCGTTCCGCCTTGATCATGTCAAAGCGTTCCTGATTGTCGGCCAGCGTGATGCCGCCCACATGGTGCAACCCGCAGCTCAGCCCGGTGATCGCCTCCAGCTCTTTGTAAAGCCGGATGGTATAGCCTTGCAGCGCCGCCATGTTGGTATCGCCGTTCAGCGTGTGAAAACCACCGGCAGCATGCCAGGTGGACCCGGAGGTCAGTTCCGACCGCTCGATCAGCATGACGTCGGACCAGCCGAGTTTGGTCAGATGGTAAAGCACCGAACAGCCGACGACACCGCCGCCAATGACAACGACTCGGGTATGGGTTTTCATGGAAGACTCCGCGCGTGAATTTGTGCCAGAATTGCGCGCCACAGCGTCAGGCATCATGCCCGAACGCGACAAATTCTGTCGTAAAACTCTCCCCTCTTTCCAGATAAAAATATCCCACGGGGGTGCGGGGGTGTGAAACCCCCGCCGCCTGCAAAACGCGCTACTTCTCCGGTATCAATCCCTTCGGGCTGAAGCGCAGCACAAACAGCAATATCACTCCCATCGTCAGCAGCCGCATATGCGCCGCCGCATCCTGCAAATGCACCTTCAGCGCCGACCCGTCAGCCAGGCCTGCCGTGATCCCGTCCATCAGCAAAAGCCCGATCGGTTCCACCATCACCCACAGCCACCAGATCAGAAAGCCGCCCAGAACCGACCCCCAGTTGTTACCCGACCCGCCGACGATCACCATCACCCAGATCAAAAAGGTAAAACGCAGCGGCTGGTAGGTGCCGGGTGTCAGCTGGCCGTCAAGCGTGGTCATCATAGCGCCGGCCACGCCGATCACCGCCGACCCGAGGATGAAAATCTGCAAATGGCGGCGCGTCACGTCCTTTCCCATCGCTTCGGCGGCCACTTCGTTGTCGCGGATCGCGCGCATCATGCGGCCCCAGGGCGATTTGAGCGCCAGTTCCGACAGGACCACCACCACCAGCAACACCGCGCCGAACAAGCCCGCATAGCTCAGCTTGACGATGATCGAGGATGTCGTCACCGGATCAAGGCTCCAGTCCGTCGCCCAGGCAAGGAACCCGGGATCCTTTTGCAGGTTCACCTCATACGGCACCGGGCGGGGCAGGCTGATCAGATTCTTCACCCCGCGCGCCAGCCAGTCTTCGTTTTTCATCACGGAGATGATGATCTCGGCAATCCCGAGCGTGGCAATCGCAAGGTAATCCGATCGCAGCCCCAAAGCCGTTTTGCCTATGGCCCATGCCGCCACAGCCGCAAAGACCCCGCCCATCGGCCATGACAGCAGAACCGGCAAACCAAAACCGCCGATGTTGCCGGCATTGTGCGGACTGTTCGCCTCTACTGCGGAAGCCGCCGGATCGAACACCGCGCGATAGATCACAAAACCCAGCACCAGCACCGCCAGAACGACAACGCCCCGCAGGCGGCCCCTGGACAGCTTTTGGTAGACCACAATCGCCGCCCCTATGGTCGCGGCCCCCAACACCAGGCTCAGCACGATCCCCGGCCCGCCCGCGCGCCACGCATCCTGTAACGGCACCGAGGACGTGATCACCACCGCCAGCCCGCCAAGCGCAACAAAACCCATCACGCCGATATTGAAAAGCCCGGCATAGCCCCATTGCAAATTCACACCCAAAGCCATGATCGCCGAAATCAGCGCCATGTTGAGGATGCCCAGCGACGAGTTCCAGCTTTGCACAAACCCCGTGCCGATGAACAAAACGGCTACGGCCGCAAACAGCAGCGCATTCTTGCGGGCAGAGTTACCGCGGGCCGGGCGCTGCGCGCTCATACCGATTTTCCCTTGAAAAGCCCGGTGGGCATGAACAGCAGCACGATGATCAGAATGGTGAAGCTGACTGCAATCTTGTAGTCGGTGGACATCAGCTGGATCAACCCTTCAGGCGCGAGGCTGTCGGGCAGGGCGTAGGTCAGCACCTTTTTCCATGCGTAGGTCACAGTCACCTCGGAAAAGGCAATGACGAACCCTCCGGCGATCGCACCCAACGGGTTACCCAGACCGCCGACTATCGCGGCGGCAAAGATCGGCAGCAGCAGCTGGAAATAGGTGAAGGCCTTGAACGATTTGTCGAGCCCGTAAAGCACACCCGCTATCGTCGCCAGACCTGCCGTGATGATCCAGGTGACCTGCACCACGCGTTCAGGGTTGATCCCCGACAGCAGAGCCAGATCTTCGTTATCTGAAAACGCCCGCATGGATTTTCCTGTCCGGGTTTTGTTCAGGAACCAGAACAGTGCAGCGCAGACGATCACGGCGGAGATCAAAGTGATGCCTTGCGTGGTTTTGATCGCCAGCCCCTCTGCCAACCCGGTGGCCGTCTTGAACTCGCCCGCGGTGATCAGAAAGCGCCCGCCATCGGCAAAGTTCTGTTCATCGACGCCGATGATGAACCGCACGATACCGTTCATGATGAACATGACTCCCAGCGACACGATAACCAGAATCGCGGGAGCCGCCTTTTGCTTGCGGTAAAAACGGTACACAAGCCGGTCGGTGCCAAGCACAAACAGTGCCGTCACCACGATACCCACCGGCAGTGCCAGCAATGCAGTTGGCAGCACGCCAAAGCTGATGCCCACCGATTGCAGCGCCCAGGTGACCAGAATGGTCACCATCGTGCCAAAGGCCATGGTGTCGCCATGCGCAAAGTTGGAGAACCGCAAGATGCCATAGATCAATGTCACTCCAAGCGCCCCAAGCGCAAGCTGCGCGCCGTAGGCCAGACCGGGAATGAAAACGAAATTGGCGAACGTGATGATTGCGTTCAGGAAATCCATCACACTCTCTCCCCTTGCTGTGTGGTGTTGACTTTGACCGGCGCTCTGTGCAGCGCAATCCCGTTCATGTCGGACGTTACCGACGGGCTGCTGGAACCGCCATTCAGCGGACGGGGGCCGTTTTCGGGATTGGTGTTGGTTTTGCGCACGTCTGCGCGGCACAAGCGGGCGGCCGCACGCATGCTGTCGTCTGCAATGCCGGGCACCATTGCCACAGCCGCCATCGGCAGAACACACAAGGTAGAAACCATGGGTTTCATCGTCTCAGCCCCCCAGAAAGGAACGACGGACCTCGGGGTCGGCCATCAGGGCAACGCCCGTATCCGTGAAACGGTTTGCACCCTGCACGAGGACATAGCCCTTGTCGGCAATGCTCAGCGCCTGCCGTGCGTTCTGTTCCACCAGCAGGATGGAAATCCCGCTGCGGGCAATCTCGATGATGCGGTCAAACAGTTCGTCCATCACGATGGGCGACACCCCCGCCGTCGGCTCATCCAGCATCAGCACTTTTGGCTGCGTCATAAGTGCGCGGCCTACGGCGACCTGCTGGCGCTGGCCGCCGGACAATTCACCTGCCGCCTGATAGCGCTTTGTCTTCAGGATCGGAAAAAGGTCGTAAACCTGCGCCAGCGTGCCCTTGATATCGTCTCGGCGCAGGAACGCACCCATTTCAAGATTCTCCTCCACCGTCATCGAGGTAAAAATGTTCTGCGTCTGCGGCACAAAGGCCATGCCCTTGGCCACGCGGGCCTGAGGGGACAGCGCAGAAATATCCTCGCCCGCCAGCAGCACCCGGCCGCCCCGCAGTGACAGCATCCCGAACACCGCCTTCATTGCGGTGGATTTGCCGGCGCCGTTCGGGCCGACAATCACGGCGATCTGGCCTTTTTCGACGGCAATGGTGCAGCCATGCAGGATATCGACCGGGCCATATCCGCCGGTCATCGTCTCGCCAATCAGGAAAGGTTCAGCCATGCACTACCACATTGGCCAAAGACGAAGAATTTTCGTACGAAAATTCTTCTCGCAAGTTAAAGCAAGTGTAAGATTTTTCGACGAAAAATCTTCGAGCTGATCCAACAGCGCGTCAGCCATGCTTCACCACCTTGTTCTTCAGCCCTGTCCCCAGATAAGCCTCGATCACCCTTTCGTCGTTCTTCACCTCGTTTACCGTGCCCTGCGCCAACACGCGACCTTCGGCCATGCAGATCACCGGGTTGCAAAGCCGGGCGATGAAATCCATATCGTGCTCAATCACGCAAAACGTATAGCCGCGTTCCTGATTGAGCCGCACAATAGCATCGCCGATGGTGTTCAGAAGCGTGCGGTTCACGCCCGCGCCCACCTCATCCAGAAATACGACTTTTGCATCGACCATCATCGTCCGGCCCAGCTCCAGCAACTTTTTCTGCCCGCCCGAAATGTTGGCCGCGCGCTCATCCGCCAGATGCGAGATGGTTAAAAACTCCAGCACCTCATCGGCCTTATCACGGATGCGGCGTTCTTCGGCTGCGACGGCATCGCGGCGGAACCACGCGTTCCATAACGTCTCGCCTACCTGTGCTGCGGGCACCATCATCAGGTTTTCGCGCACCGTCATGCTGCCGAACTCATGCGCGATCTGAAACGTGCGCAGCAAACCCTTGTGAAATAATGCGTGCGGCGGCAGGCCGGTTATATCCTCGTCCGCCATCCGGACACGCCCTGACGTAGGCGCCAAACGCCCGGCGATCACGTTGAACAGAGTGGTTTTTCCCGCGCCGTTCGGCCCGATCAACCCGGTGATCGACCCTGTGCCAATCGCGAGCGAGGCCCCGTCAACAGCGTGAAACCCGCCGAAATGCTTGTGCAAATCTTCGACGACGATCATCGTATTCTCCCCTTTGATCCGCCGTTTCGCGCCCCTTTGCGGGGCTGCGCCTGCGGGTCATGTGTTCAAACAACGGCCCGGCGCACCACGCGCGCCGGGCCGTTTCCCCTGTTACAATGTGTCCGCGGTCAACGGAAGCCGATCGTTTCTACCTTGCCGTCCTTGATTTCGATCTCGCGGTAACGGCCTGCGTTCTCCCCGGCTCCGATCAGTTCCACCGCTGTTGCGCCTTCATAATCGATGTCGGTTCCGGCCTTCAGCAGTTCCAACCCCTTGGCAAGTTCACCGGGATAGATTTTTTCGCCCGGCGCGTTGGCAACATCCATCACCTTGCCTTTGTAATCCGCCGATTTCGACGAACCCGCGGCCTGCATCGCCAACACGAAAAGCGCCGCCGCGTCATAGCTTTCGGGCGAATAGGCCGATGTGCCGTCGAAGTTCAGGGCTTTCGCCATCTCTTCGAACGTCGCCGCGCCGGACGAATCCGATCCGGCAATCTGGCCGTAAGACCCGTTCAGCCCGTCACCTATCGCTGTGGGCAGCGAGTCGCCGACCATGCCGCCCGGCAGGATGAAGGTCGAAAACGCGCCCGAATCCAGCGAGGACTGGATGATACCCTTGCCGCCCTGATCCAGATAGCCCGCCACAACCAGCACTTCCCCGCCAGCCGAGGCCAGCGCGCCGACTTCGGCCGAATAGTCGGCCTTGCCGTCTTCATGCGCGGCGTTGATCGTGATCGTGCCACCCTTGGCCGCGAACGAACCGGCAAACGCTTCGGCCAGACCCTTGCCATAGTCGTTGTTGGTATAGGTAAGCGCTACGGTTTTCACGCCACGGTCCATCAGCACGTCGGTCATCACTTCGCCCTCGCGGGCATCAGACGGTGCGGTGCGGAAGAAAAGATCGTCGTCTTCGGCGGTGGAAAGCGCGGGCGACGTCGCCGAAGGCGAGATCATCACCACGCCATTCGGGCGGGCCACGTTCTGCAGCACCGCACCGGTGACGCCCGAACAATCGCCGCCGATGATGCCGCTGACCAGATCGGTGGTGACAAGCCGCTCGGCTGCGGCGGTGGCAGCAGCAGAAGCGACGCAGGTGGTGTCAGCGCGGATCGCGGTGACAGTGGACCCGTCCAGCAGCAGGCCGGAATCATTGACCTCTTTCAGCGCCATTTCAGCCGCTGCGGCCATTGCGGGCGTAAGCGATTCGATCGGGCCGGTAAAGCCGATCAGCAGACCCAGCTTGATGTCCTCGGCCCCGGCAGCGGTTGCCAGAAGCGTGATGGCCGTTGTGGCCAGAAGCAGTTTTTTCATTGATAACTCCCATGTTGGATCGAAATCCTGCGACCAGCCTAGTGCGCCCCTGATCAAAAGAAAAGCGGGGTTGATCGACGGGTCAACGATCTGCTGCATTGCCGGTCTCCGGCGGCTCCGGTTCGGGTTTCAAGCATGTCCGGGGCGTCAAAGCGCCGCTGCACACGGGGTCGCGTATTGTTTTTGTGGGATATATGCCCGTATCTGGCAGGACAACGGTTCTTACAAAGAAGGCGAGCATGCCCCGAATGCCTCTCGTTTTCTGAGCTTGGCCGACACAGCGGGCCTCGACACCGCGGCTTTCATAACAGGGGTGCAGATATCGGCCGGCCCCTTGGATCACCACGATAACCGACGGGCTGGTGAGCCATGGGTCTCGCCGTCCTGTCTGACTGGCGTTTTCTGGCGACGGAATGGGATGGCCTGCTGTAGTTGTTCCCGGGAAAGGTGTGCGGCGTCTGCCACCGTTGCGCGTCCGGCCTGGGCAAACGTCTGCTTTGCACTGTGTCTCCGCGCAGTGGAAGGCGATGATGATCGCAGTTGCCTGACGTTCGGCGTGGAGCGGGCGCATTGATCCGGATATGGTGAATGTCCACCGCATCACAGGCTTGCCTCCCGCCATGCGATGCGCTATCCAGCGCCGCGATGGGTTGTTAGCTCAGTTGGTAGAGCGTCTCGTTTACACCGAGAATGTCGGCGGTTCGAACCCGTCACGACCCACCATCTTTTCAAGGACTTAGCGGATATTTACGAGATGTCTTGGGGTTCACTGAACCTTACGTATTTCGCCGAAGTTGAGGGCCTCGGCAGCTCTGGAGAGGTGCTGAGGTGAAAATCGTGCGTAAGTCGAGAAGGTGATGCTGACATTGGAGTGGCCCAGGTACTGGCTGATCTCTTCCATCGGCACACCAGCCTCGGCCATATGGACTGCGGCTGTGTGGCGCAGCACATGGAGCGACACGTCTTTGAGGCCGACATTGTTGATGGCAGTGGTGAAGCCCTTGCGAATGGATTTGACCGGCCCACCGTTCCACTCGATCACGCTCTGTGTCACGGCAGCTTCGCGGGCAATCACCAGGGCGGCCCTGAGCGTGGTGTTGATGGGGACGATTGCCCTTCCTTTGCGGGTGCCGAACATGTCCCGGCGCAGGTTGATCTGGCCGCGGTCCAGGTCGACGCGGTCCCAGGTGAGATCCAGGACAGCACTAACCCTTGCAGCCGTGGTCAGTAGAACCAGAATGGCCAGTCGGATATGCGGCTCGCACTCGGCTGCCAGGAGCTTGTTGATCTCCGGCCGCGAGAGATACCGCTCCCGAGGCATCGGCTTTTGCGGGCGCTCGATATGAGGAGCTGACGATATCAGCTTCATATTCTCGGCCCATTTCAGACATGTTCTCAGATGTCCGAGCTCGGTCCAGACCGACCCTTGCATCAGACCGGCTTTGCGGCGCCACTTGTCATAGTCGCGGCAGTGCTCGGTTGTGACCTGATCGGGCCGCAGGTGTCCGAACTTCTCCAGGACAGCCTTTCCTGACGAACGCATGTTCTTGACGACAGGCCGGCCAACCCGGTCTTGCAGATAGGCTTCCCAGAGATCGCGGATAATGTGCCCGGTGGCCGGGATCGTCTCTCTGCGGATGACATCTAGGGCTTCTGCTTCGGCCGCCTTGGGATCGAGTGCTTCAAGACGATAACGCTTTCTGGCTCCAGCTTCGGTCCAGGTGACGACGTAACGACCGTTGAGCCGTCCGATCCGGTATTCGCGCATTCGTATTCCTCCACGGCGTTCCTGGGTATCCGCAACATGCGCCCGACTCTGAAGTGCGGTAAAGTGCCTTTGTGACAAAGCTGGCGAATGGTTTCCGAGCTGCAATCCCACCTATCGGAAAGCGACTCGGGTGTGAACGGTCTTGCTGGTTCAGCCATGGCCCTACACCACTTGCAAGGACGGGATCATGATCTTGCCCAGCGTCATGACGTCCATCGGATAGGTCAGGTGGTGATTGATCGACAGCTTGCTCCATGACGTCTTGGGTTTGGAGGTACGACCGGCACCCATCAGCTTGATGTAAGTGCTGCCTGACTTGGCATAGACCACATCATCGAGCGTGAAGAGCTTGGCCTCTGAATAAGCACCATTGAGGCGCAGAAGCACGCCCCCCTGAAGGGGTTGAAAGATATCCATCGTTGTGGTTCCTCACTGAAGGGACTGAATTTGTTGCCGGTCTCTCCCGACTGTCACCGCTTCCTGGGCCTGCAAGGCTGCACGGTTAACCCATCTGCTACCCCCAGGTGGAGGTTTGCCCTAGCGCGGATCGGACTCACATTCCTTCTTCCTGCTTGTGTCTAGCCAGTTCCCGCGCAGGAAAAGACCGTGATTGGTATGATGAACCTTCCCGGACTATGCCGGGAATATCAGTGGTCAGCCTGAGTGGTTTTCACCAGGGATCGTTTTTCGGTTCTGGATCCAGCCGGTGAAATTGCCATGAAGCTCAGGATTTTCCCAACCCGTATCTGGTGGGAATTGGCACAGCTCTCGGCCTGTGTTGAACACGTCAGGCGTTGCCTGGTGTTCGACCGGACTGGCATGGACCCGGTCGCTGCCGACCAACAACGCATAGCGTTCCAGCTCTGCTTTCCATGTTGAATTACCATCGAAAGGCTTGTAGCTGATGCGCGCACAACGGGCGGCTGAAATCTTCCGTAGCAGGTCATTTTTCAGCTTTTGACATTCGCCTTTATCTGCTTTGTTGCGCTCGTCGTCAGTGATGTATGGCATATGCCAATCACCTGGAGCCAGCAGTTCAGGCTGAGCCCCGTCGATTGCTTCCTTCACCATAACAGCCAGATCCCGCAAGTGTGGTTCGGCCGCTTCGTGATCCCGGAGCCAGAGGAAGTTTGACCACTCCGTCGACGTGACCAGTGTGTCGATCCACATGAAGGGTTCGAGCAACCGGTTCACGATCTGCTTGTGGTAGCCGGCTTCCATGAAGCCTTTGGCGGCATCAAGCGCGTTGTCTCTGGCGATGAGCCAAGCGCCTTCACGATCCTGACGGCTCATAACTCCGTCCCAATGCAAAGCAACAACTTCGTCGCATTCAGCTCCAGCCTGCATGCCTCTTTGATTTTTGCCCCAGTGCCAAGGCACAAACGGCGCCGACTTGATCTCATCCAGCATGGTCTGGACCGGCACAGCGCGAGAGCTGCGTGCGTTACGGGACAAGTCTCTGTCACTCATGATGTCCAGGGTGTCCAGGACATCATCACGCAAAACGCTGTCAATGCTTAAGACCCGATGGGTTTTGACTTCAGCATGAATGATCCGCGGATAACGCAGATGCAGCGTGTAGATCGGCGGAGCCTGTTGGCCGACAGAAGCCAGGATGACTTTGGCAAACATGCCGTTGCGGGATGTGTCAGGGCTTTGCAACTTTGGTGCCTCCTTTGCCTTCGGCGTCCAGGATAACAGCGCGCAGCGTGGCGTTGCGGGCATCGAGCAAGAGCCGCAGAGACACGGACCGCTCGGAAGTCACTGCCAGCTTGGCAATCTTGAGAGCCATGCTTTCGAACTCGTTGGAAGTTTCGCGCTGGATGGGGGGCAGGTATTTACCTTCAAACCAGCGCATGATGTCGGGGGCAATGCCCATGGGTGTGTTCCTCAGGTTTGGGGCAGGTCGTCAGAGAGAATGGCGTCGACCGGGTGATTGGGTTGATCCTGGTAACGCCCCGCATACTCGGCCGTTTCCTGGATGCGCTCGAAGATCACCTGAGCGATGCCGGTGCCTCTGCGCAGCAGGATGGGCTTCATTTTGGCGTAGCGAAGCTCAAGGGTCAAAAAGCCCCGCCAACCGGGCTCGATATTTGTGGTCATCGAGGCATCGACGCCCATCCTGGCCCAAGTGGATTTGTTGAGCACCCGACCCATAAGATCGTTGGGCATGTGGAAGTATTCCATGGCGTTCGCCAGCACAAAGCGGCGGCCGTAAAACATCCAGACGTCCTTAGCCAAACGGATGTCATAGCCACATTCGGTCAGGCCATGGCTGAAGCCCTGAAACCGCCGTTTGTCTGAGAACATGCCAAAGATTGGTTTGGCTATGAGTAGTGCTTGTCCATTTACGATCACGGCAAGTCTCCTGGGGGGTTGGCCAACATCGGGGGATATTGGCAGAAGATCACCTTAATCTTTCAGGTGGATCAGTTGACCGTATGGCACGGTTTTGTTCAGGTTGTCCACACAAATCCAGATGATAGGTATTCCTGGATTATCGGGAATACCTACTTCCAGATCTGTGAAAACGATCATGGCTGTCGGGTTGTTGGCTTGTGCGTGCTCGAACACATCCGCCAAATCTGTGCCGCCCCGGCCTGTGACCACAATCTTTTCGAAAGGGTCATCCTTCTCAAACTCGTAGACGTCGTGGATCTCGGTGTCGAACGTCACCAGGGTCAGTCGCTCTGGGGTGAGTGTTTCCTGGATAAATTTGACTTCGGAGTTGAAGCGCAGGATGTGTTGATCCGTGATACTTCCTGAAATATCCAGGTAATATATCAGATGCTCCAGCCCGTTCCGACCGGTGATGCCGGGGATCATCGGATCTTCATAGCGCCGGTTTGGCCGAGTGAAGGAATACTCCTGGCTCGTCAGCGCATTGAAGAAGTTGTAGAGGATGGTTTCCCACGGCAGCTTGGGGTTCAGGAACTTGTCGATGATCAGAGTGATCTCGGCCGGTATGTCACCAGGCTTTCCTCCACTCATGCCTGCGCCTGCCATAGCAGCCACGACGTCAGCGATCAGGTCTGGCAGATCGTCGGCACCGGCAGGCATGATGTCTTGCCCCAGACCATCTTCAGAACCTGGCGGAGGAGTTGACCCAGGACCACCTGGTTTCTGAAGATGGTCATAGATCTCGTCGGTCGACCAACCAACGAACTGGGCGTCCATCACATATGGAAAACCATCCATGTAGTAGCCATGCTGCTTGAGCAACAGGTTGATGACGTGGTCGGCAGCGATGTTCCATACGTCAGGGCAGCGCCCATTCAGCCTGGCTCCGTGCATCAGCGCATTGTGCCACAGCTCGTGTGCCAGCACTGTCACTCGGGTCTTGGCATCCAGCTTCATGAAGAAGTCCGGGTTCCAATACAGCTTCTTGGAACTGATCGCTGCGGTGTCGATCTCCGTGGACCAGACGAAGCTCACTTTGCACAAGAGTCTTCCAAGGAAGCCAGCGCCTTGTTGAAAAAAGAGTTGGCCCTTGGTCTTGTTCAAGAGGTCGTTGATGTTCTCGCTCATTGGCGTGGTTCCTTGAAGTTCATTTGCCCATTTTATGAGTGTCGTACTGTCCGAAAGGCAGCATGCTTCCTTCAGCCGGGTCTTTCTCGATCCGGTCCAAGCGCGCAGCCTCGGCGGGGATCGGGGCGTCATATGATGAGATGCTGCGAAGGTACGCTTTACCTTTCTTGGTCAGATCGGCGTTGTACCCCATTACTCCGGGGTTTGTGATCAACCCATGCTCTCGCAAAATTGCAACCATCGTTGATCCCCCAGAGTAACCCATGGAGTATTTTCGCACCCCATCCGCGACAACCTGTCGGGGTGTCATGCTGCCAAATTTGGCGTTGGCATGAACGCGTATTATTTCTTCATCAGTGATGATTTCAGCGGGAGTCATCACTCACCCCCTTCGCAATGCGCGCCACGGCGTCAGGGTCGGCGGCGAGGGCGATCATGTGTTTTTCTACTCGGCCAAGAGCACCCTGTATCAAATGCGCAGTTTTAATGGCGGCATCATACTCTAGCTGGTATGCCATCGACGATGCCAGCCTAATAGCGTCTCGCTCTTTCTTTAGACACGCCATCGCAGCTTCCAGCCCCGCCCGCACACCTTGTTTTATGCGGGTGTCATCACTTGGCAGGGTTATCTTGATGCTGTCTGCATGAATGTCGATGTCGAAATCCTGACTCAAACCGTCGTATCTCAGGTCTTCGTCATCCTCGTCTTGGATCTCTGTGTTTTCATCTGAACCATACCAGGCTTCACGCCAGGTGTTGGGCATGGCCGGTGAACCAGAAGAGTGAATCTGTAGCCAGTGTATTTCCATCCAAACCGTGACGTCCTGATCTCGCAGCTCTTCGGTGAGATAGAGTTTGGTTTCTACCTCACCATCCTCGACAAGAGTGAATGTGTGGATGATTGTCACTGCAAATACCTCGCCATCTTTGCCATATATTGCCCGAACTTTGGGTGCTCCGAGCGGATCTTCGGCTTGCGAGTGACGGCGCCGCGGCTGAACACGACCTGCATTTCGATGTCGAAACGGGCGATGTATTTCAGCACCTCGTCCAGGTCTTCATCGGTGTTGAAGTTCTCGACCAGCATCGACATGGTTGCAAACTTGGTGCTCATCTCGAGCGGGATCGGGGTGTTCATAGGATCATGCAGGATGTCCCGGAACTTGGGCAGCCGGTCGTATTCCTGAGCAAAGGTGATGAACTCGACCGCAGCGCCGTAACCGATGGTACCGGCCACCCTGGCTCCGATCTTGCTGGACACGTCCTTGCCTTTCACCATGCGGGAGAGAAACTCCCAGGTCCGGGGACAGGGGAATGTCTTGTCCTGGTGGTCGGGCCGGAAGTCCATCAGGCGGGTGCCCATATAGGATATGAAGCCGGTGATCCGGTAGTCGATGCCGGATTTGAGTGCCCATTCCAGCCACTGAGCGACATCGACTTCCAACTCGAAGTGGATGATCCGGGACTGGAGCGCCGTGCTCATCTGGTTCACAACGGCCTTGTCGGACATCTTGTTGCCGGCAGCCACAATGGCACACGCGGGGTGCAGTTTGAACGATCCGACCATGCGGTCGAGGATCAGCTTGTAGGCCGCAGCCTGCACGGGCTTGGTGGCAGAGGTCAGCTCATCGAGGAACAACAACCAGCCGTCGTAGCCTTCCGGCAGCTCGTCGCCTTCCAGGGGAAAGATGTCAAAAGGCGTGAACGTCGCCTTGTTGCCAGTACGCATCGGATAGCCCTGAAGGTCTTCCGGGGTGCATTGGCTCAGGCGCAGATCCAGCAGCTTTAGCTTGAAGTCCTCGGCGAACTTGTAGACCAGCGACGACTTTCCCACGCCAGGCGAGGACGTGAAGATCGGCGTCAGGCCGGCAAAGACTGTTTCTTTGATCTCGGTGTAGACGTCTTTCGGGGAGATGGTGAACATGGTTTCAGAGCCTTCACATTGGAAGATTGCGGGAAAAACAAAAATGAGAAAGTGGATTAAGCGGCTGGCGATACTCCAGCCCGCAGGTTCACAACACCTCTTGGTCTCTCTCCTCGTCAGTCAATAGCGCGACCAAGCACCGTTCCGTGACGTCGTTCCCTCGTAAGGGATCCTTGTTATATTACAGGAAGTCTCGCAGTAGTGTTTCAGCCTGCCGGACTTGATCCTTGCTCATCAGATCGAGCGCCTTGGCGATGACGATCTTGGCCTGACTGTTCTCGGACACGCCGGACACCTTGGGTGCGTTGAGCTGAACGACAGCCGTGGTGGCTTTGGTTGCAAGACTGGCCCGGCCGATTTTGGAAACATAAGCCACGCCGAACACACGGGCGATGTCTTTGACGCCCGTGTCCAGATAGCGCACGACCTCTTCGACTTCGGCATTGGTGTGCTCGTAGGTCTTGGCCGAAAGCTGACCGATCAGCCGCATGTCTTCGAGCACCCGGCCAAGGCGTGTGGTCATCAGCCGGATGAACTTCTGGTTCTTGGTCTCGTTGTCAGGGACTTTCGAGTTCGCCTGAGCGTTAGAGTTTTGCGCGTTCATGTGGGGTCTCCTTCTCAGGACGCGATTTCAGTGATCGGCCCTGACTCTCCAGAACCCAAAACAACGACTCATCATTACCGGGATATTACAGAAACATCCAGCTAATATTTCGTCTTTATCAGGTTAAAACTATAGGCTGATCTGGCTTCCTCATGCGTGACCCAAACCCAGGCCATGACATAGGCGCCTTCATGGCTGGGTGAGACAATGGCCAGTTCATCGACTTCGACCTCTCCGTCGATTGAGTGCTTTTTGCTGGCAGCAGTGATAAAAGCTTTGTCTTGAGCCTGAGCTTTCTGGTTCAGATTTTCTTCCAGCCTTGTGCTGAGAACTTGTTTCAAACGCACCCTTTCAGACCCCATGACAGGGTCTGTATCTGTGATGCTGGAAAGACCCAGAATAACCAGCTTGAGCTCGTCGTCAGTGAGATGGATGCAGCGCGACAATCAAGATGAGAATCCAGCGTCAATCAGGATGAGAACGCGGGTTTGGGGGCACGTAGGAAGGGCGTAGCCCGACCGGAGGGGCCCCAAACCCGCGTTTTGCCCGTAAT
>Ga0105050_10005296_pt1 | contig 16613 bp, 12 predicted proteins | sample FRY01_FD_78088 | JGI IMG/M metagenome (GOLD analysis project Ga0105050, IMG submission 78088) | Freshwater microbial communities from Lake Fryxell liftoff mats and glacier meltwater in Antarctica - FRY-01 | ecosystem: Environmental > Aquatic > Freshwater > Ice > Glacier meltwater ... | reverse complement strand
GGCGGATCCCGGAATTTTGGAGTGGAAGACTTTTCTTGAAATAAGATCTGATAAAAACATGATGATTCCAACAACCAAGAAAGATACAATCAATCCATAAGAATCAATTACCTGAATTAACTCGGACATATCAGGATATCTTTTGAGACTTATTGAGGTAGGAAAAAACGAAAAAGCCAATAATCACTGGGATTACTCCTGCTGCGATCGCAAGGCTTCCACTTGTCACGGCAGCTTTTACATTGAGGCTAGCAGCCATTGCTACCACGACTGGGATATAATGCTTCCCCCAAAAATCTACCCCATATTCTAATTCGGGTTTGTACCAGCCTTTCCTTTGAAATACCTCCTTAGTAAGTATCAAAATAATCATCGCAAAACCAACGCCGCCTACATTTGAATCGATACCGATCCAATGACCTAGCAAAGTTCCTATCCATTGGCCAACAAGAAAAGAAAATGCCAAAAGAGCGATGCCGTAGATCATGATGTGAAGTGTTTTTTCAATTCGTTTTTAGTGACTTTTCCCATTGCATTTCTAGGTAAATCATCTAATTGAATGAATTGTCTAGGTATTTTGTAGGCTGCAATTCGTTCTTTTAGCCAAATAATTAATTCTTTTGAATTGAATTCAGTAACAGTAATTAAGGCAGCCACTAACAATTCACCCCATTCAGTATTAGGAATCCCAACTACTGCACAGTCTTTGATTAGAGGGTGTGTTCGTATGACTTCTTCAATTTCCAGAGCTGAAATTTTATAGCCGCCAGACTTGATAATATCGATCGAATCTCTTCCCAAAATCTTATAGTAACCCGCATCAAACTTCGCAATATCACCGGTTTTAAACCAACCATCTGAAGTAAAAGTCTTTTGTGTGGCTTCAGGTTTACCCCAATAGGCTTTGAAAACTCCAGGTCCTTTCACTTGAATCTCACCGGGTTCAGCTGCTGAAACAAATTTATTTGATTCATCCACAAGTCTGATTTCCACACCTGGCAATGCCTGTCCGATATGTCCAGCTCTTCGCTCCCCAGAATAGGGATTACTAATCGCCATCCCGATCTCGGTCATTCCATAGCGCTCTAGCAGGTAGTGTCCTGAGATTTGATGCCATCGCTCCATGACCGTAACTGGTAGCGCTGCCGAACCTGAGACCATCAGCCGAAACTTTGCTAAGAATATTGAAATTTGACCCTGTCTTTCCTTTGGAAAGCTTTCATAGCTTGAAATAAGCTTAAAGTAAATCGTAGGCACAGCCATAAAGACCGTTACTTTTCCAGTTTCAAAAAGATCAAAAAGCTGCTCTGCATCAAAAGGACTTAGAAAAGATATAGAAGCGCCTGACCAAAGCGCACAAGAAAGCACATTGATAATTCCGTGCACATGATGTAGCGGAAGAATTCCAACAGTGTGATCTGAATCGGCCCAGTTCCAAGCTTCAACTAGGGTGCTTATTTGAGACTCGATGTTAGCATGAGTCGTTAAGACTCCTTTTGGTAAACTCGTCGTACCAGAAGTATAGAGGATCATTGCCCCTCTGGACGATTCGATCTCAGGCAATGAAGCGGACTCTATCACTGATGAGAAATCTGAAATTTGAAAAAATCTTATAGACTTATTCGCTCGGGCTGGGGCGAGTACATCCAGATATTCATCGCTTGCAATTATAACTGTTGCAGTAGTATCATCCAATACATATTTCAATGAAGGAAAAGGGTAGGAGATGCAAAGCGGAACTGCCAAACCTCCAGCCTGCCAAATAGCCCACTGTATGGTCACATAATCAAAACCGGGAGAAACCATAAATGCGACTCTCGCTTCATTTAGATCATTTTCTCCAACTAAAATATGTTGGGCGATTTGCTGACTTTTCGAAAGTAATTGACCAAATGTATAAGATCCATTTTTATCAATAACAGCAATTTTGGAAGGGTTTTGATACGCTTTCTGGAAAAGTTGGTTCATTGATTTTGGACGATCTTTTTCAATTTCTCACAAAAATAGGGAATTAAGATTCATCAAAGTAAGATAAAATCAATCTCGTATTTATTTCCCAACAGCAGTAAAAAATCAATTTTGTTACGAATTAGATCATCTCAGCTATTTCAAAAAACTGATGTTATTATTTATCGATATCAAATCGGATAATTATTAATACCAGAAAAAAATCAAACCTTTTTTGGTCTAATTGACTTACAAAATGACCGATAGTCATTATGAAGATAAATAAGCACCAAACCCCGGCAATCCGAAAGCAACAAATCCTACTGGCGGCGGAAATAGTCTTGCTTAAAGATGGCCTGCAGAATTTCACCATCGATCAAGTAATCGCTCATGCACAGATAGCGAAAGGTACTGTCTACAAATACTATAAAACAAAAGATCAACTTCTAGCTGAATTATCCATAAAATCAGTCAGTATGATGTTTGAAGCATTTAAAAAGTCTGTTTTAGATCAAGAATCAAGTATTTCTAAAATCAGAGCAGTGTGCATGGCATGCTATCAATTCTATCGTAATAGCCCCCAATATTACAGCCTGCTGAATTACTTTGAGCAGCACGGAAATGAGGAGGAGCGAGCGGAATATTTGAAAGTAAGTATGGCACTCCAACAATTTATTGAGCAGATCATAGATGAAGGAAAAAAGTCAGGAGAGATCAACCCAGAGCTAGAAACTCGATTTATTGATTACATCATTTGGGCCTGTTGTGTTGGAGTCATTCAGTTTATAGATTCGAAAAAGTCCATCATTCCTAATTTCAAGCAGATTAATCAGGAGAAATTGATTGAAACCTTCTCCCATATTATTACCTCAGGATTATCAAATTGAATACTTTAAACAACTGTGACTAATAGTCATTTTGAAAAAATACCCAACATTTAAATATAAAGACCTTACTACTAATCCTTTTCCCCTTTAATAAATGAAAAAGAACCTTTACCTAACCTATTTACCCTGCCTTTTTCTGGCGCTCCTGATTCAAAGTTGCGGTGGAGAATCCTCGGCAGATGAAGCTTCCGATCAGAAGGCAGAAACCATCGGAGTGATCCAAAGGAGCAAGCTGCAGCTTATGGAAGTCAGCTCAAAAAACAAGCAGGTCGAAGAATTGATCAGTGGGCGAGTGATCGCCAAAAACGAAACACAACTCTTTTCGGAAGTTCAGGGATTGATCCTAGCAAGTTCAATCTCCATAAAGCCAGGAATAAGCTTTAGAAAAGGGCAAACGCTGTTGAGCATTGAATCGGAGGAGTTTCGTCTCAATCTTCAATCTCAGAAAAGTGCCTTTCTAAATACGTTGACTGGCATCATGCCGGATTTAAAGTCCGATTATCCGGATAATTATCCAGAATGGCTTAAGTATTTGGATACCATTGACATCAATCAGTCTTTGGCGGAATTGCCAGCTACGAAGTCCAAAGGCGAGAAATTTTTCGTGACTTCTCGTGGTATATATACTTCTTTCTACAGTCTCAAGGCCTTAGAAAATAGACTTAGTAAGTATTCCATAGTAGCACCTTACAATGGAATCATCACCAATGCTACGGTCGATGTCGGAGGATTAGTTTCCCCAGGTCAACCCCTCGCTACTATTATCAGCAACGAGTTTGAAATCGAATCCGGGGTATCGCTTAAAGTGGGGGCTCAACTAAAAGTGGGTGAGAAGATTACTTTTTCGAGTAATGAAATGTCTGGTTCTTGGATCGGAACACTTATTCGAGTTGGAGGAACTATTGATGCTCAAACTCAAAATATTCCAGTTTACTTTCAAACCAGTGGTCAACATATCAAACCTGGAATGTATCTGAGAGGAGCCTATGGATCGGCTAGCTTTGATGATGTGTATGTGATTCCAAGTTCTGCCCTCGGAAGAGATCAATCAGTTTTGATTTTGCAAGGAGATCTCATCATGAGCAAACAAGTCGAGACGATCCAAATCATCCAGGATTCGATCGTAGTAAAAGGTCTTTCTGCTAAAGATCAGGTGATTTTAACTCAGTTTGCAGAACCGGTAGCCGGTAAAAAAATCGTGCAATAAGATGAAAAATATCATTGAATTCTTAGCACAACGTCCCAAGACGGTAGACATCCTGATTGGTTTGATATTGGTGGTTGGCCTGATCGCAGTGGTCAATATGCGATCAAATTTTCTTCCTCCTGAACCTGTTAACTTTATCACAGTCAACGTAGTCTATCGAGGGGCTTCGCCTCAAGAAGTAGAAGAGGATGTCATAAATAAAATTGAAGATAAACTTGAGGGGCTTGGAGGAATAGATCGGGTCACTTCAACTGCTTCGGAAAGCTTTGCCGCTGTCAGGATCGAACTTACTGAAGACGCAGATCGCAACGAGGTCATCCAGGATATCAATAATGCAGTAAACGGGATTACAACTTTCCCCAGTGGAATAGATACGCCTGTCATTGCAAAAGAGGAAATCCTGAATTATACCATGACACTTGGAGTAGTAGGCGAAGGAACTGTAAGAATGCTCAAAGATTATGCGAAAGGCATCAAGGATGAGTTGATTCTAAATCCCAGCCTAACCCAAATCTTCATCTCAGGCTATCCTGATGAGGAAATTGAAGTGAAACTACGAGAAAATGATCTTCGTGCGTACCAATTGACCTTTGAGGAAGTTGCTGATGCAATCAACAGTAGTAATATAAAGGCCTCTGGCGGTGAGTTGGAGACAGGAAAGCAGCGGATTTTAATCCGTTTGGATAGTCGGAAATACTTTGCAAAAGACCTGCTTAATATCACTGTTAAAGCAACCCCCGATGGGAAAGTCGTGTATCTCCGAGATATCGCAGATGTGCAGGATCGCTTTGCTAATAAACCAGATCAAAGTTTTGTCAACGGAGAACCGGCGGTGACGCTGAAGGTATTCAGTCGAAACAATGAAGATATTCTTGACAATGCTGAAATCCTTAATGCCTTTGTAACGGACTTCAATTCAAAAAATGAATTGTTTCAACTGATCATCATCGAGGATCGAGGTATTCCTTTGAGTGATTCCATTTCTCGATTGGTCAATAATGCATGGCAGGGAATCCTCTTGGTCTTAATAGTATTGGGATTGTTTTTAGATCCTAGGATCGCTTTTTGGGTTGCATTCAAAATCCCGGTGTCTTTGCTCGGAATGTTTATCCTCAGCTATTTCTATGATCTGACGATCAATCAGGTTTCCCTATTCGGGACGATTATCGTACTGGGAATCATCGTCGATGATGGAGTAGTGGTGGCTGAGAATATTTATGAGAAATTCATGAAGGGACTTACACCCCTTCAGGCTGCGATTCAAGGGACCATTGAAGTGATTCCCGCAATAGTTTCTTCTCTGCTGACGACTGCTTTTGCATTCAGCATTTTCTTCTTTTTTGATGGCCAATTGGGTGATTATTTCTCGGATGTAGCATTTGTAGTCTGCGGAACCTTATTCGTGGCTTTGCTGGAAAGTTTGTTTTTCCTTCCAGTTCACATTGCAAGATCGAAAGCGCTGCGACGGGATGATAAGCCTTGGAAAATCACTCGGATTACCAATAGTTCGCTACTTCGATTCCGTGATAAATTTTATTCCAAGCTGATTCGATTCAGCTTAAGATTCCCTATAATTCCAATTATTGTAGTTTTAATTGCCATGGTTTTGACCATTGCTGCGCTGGGTTCAGGATTGATCAAAGGCACATTTTTCCCAAATATTGATCAAGATCAGGTGACTGCAAATTTAGAATTGCCGCTGGGAACTGATGAGCGAATCGTTCGGGAAAGGCTCGATCAAATTGAAGCGGCAGTATGGGAAGTGAATGACGAATACGCTGCCGAGCGAGACGATGAACTCCAAGTCGTTCGGTATATAGAAAAAGTAATCGGACCAAAAAGTAATGAAGGGTTCTTGAATATTTATATGCTCGAAGGTGATACTCGAAATATCCTCTCATATGTTGTAGCCGACAAAATCAGAGATAAGGTGGGACCAATCCCAGAAGCAAGAAACCTTTCTTATACCAGTTTGTCTGCTTTCGGAAAGCCTGTTTCGATCGCATTAATTGGCAAAAACGAAGAAGAGTTACGCACTGCCAAAACGATGCTTCGAAAATATTTGGAAAAGCAGGAGGACTTGAAAGATGTGACTGATACCGATAAACTTGGGATGCCGGAATTGGAAATGACCTTGAATGCCAATGCACGATTGCTTGGATTCTCTGAAGCACAGGTTTTTGATCAGATCCGAAAAGGGTTCTTTGGCTTGCAGGCACAGAGTTTACAGCGAGGAGATGAAGAGGTCAAAATTTGGGTCAGGTACGACGTGGAAGATAGAAGGTCTGTCAAAGATCTTGAAAATATGCGCCTCACGACACCTGAAGGAGCTTCTTATCCGATGAGTAAGTTGGCAACTTTCAATTATAAAACCAATGTGACTGAGATCAATCACCAATCCGGTACGCGAGAAATACGAGTGGAAGCCGATAAAGCGGACTTGATGGTATCGGTTCCAGCAATTCTTGGAGCTGCGGAAGCAACAGTTTTGAAGGAGATTAAGGAACGATTTCCAAGAATCCGATACACCCTGGAAGGTGAGGCGAGACTATCTGGCAAGACCCAAAGCTCAAGTCAAGGACCGACAACTATGGTATTTATCTTGATCGTAGCAACGCTGATGCTCAACTATCGGTCTGTAGGTAAGACTATGGCAATCTTAGCGATGCTTCCATTTGCTTTTGTGGGTGTTGCTTGGGGCACTTTCATTCATGGAATTCCCGTCAGTATCTTCTCCTTCTTGGGATTGATAGCACTCTGGGGAATCTTAATAAATAATGGCCTCGTACTCGTATCCACCTACAATGAAAATATTCTGCGGGGAATGAAATTAAAAGATGCCTTGATGGAAGCAGCCATTTCCAGATTCAGACCGATCGTGTTGACTCCGATCACTACGGTGTTTGGATTGGCACCCTTGCTGTTGAGTAATTCAGTAAGTGCACAGTTTATCAAACCAACTGCGGTTGCGATTGCTTACGGATTGATTTTCGGATTGGTGCTTTCACTTACGTTCCTGCCGGCAATTCTACTGCTGATCAACAAGTTGAAATTTGTAGTGCATCGACTGTTTCATCGAAATTCAGAAAAACAAGTCGAGCAATTAGACGAAGTCCTCAAAGAAATTACCAACGAACTAGCCTAAAACGTATGAAAAAGATATTTATCAGTTTACTGTGGGTTCAAGCTTTCGTTTTTCCGCTTTACAGTCAAACCACCTCAAGGGATCAAATTTTAACCCTGGAAGATGCCGTAGATTTGGCAATTATCAATAACAAACAATTAAAAATCCAGCGTAATCTTGTCGAAATCGCTGAAAACAATGTGTTCAAAGGCAATGCGGGTTTGATGCCAAGTATACGATTAGCAAGTGATGCGAGGCTATCTGAGAACAATGCCAATATCAATATTCGAACCTTTATAGACAATCCACCACTAGTCAAATTGGAAGAAAGCGGAGTTCAATCTACTACGCTCAGTGCGGGAGTTCGGGCAGATTATTTGTTGATCGGAGGGTTTGGTGGAAAATACCGCTATAAACTTCTGGAGAACGAACGAAGCATTTCTCGTTATCAGCAAGAAGTGTTCTTGAATAAGTTACTTTTGGGTATTTCTACGCTTTACTTAGATATCGCCAAGCTGCAAAGTAGGGAAGAATTGCTTATCGAGAATGTTGCAATCAGTCGGGAGCAATTAACTAGAGTAGAAAATAAGATTGAGTTTGGGCAAGCTACCGGGGCTTTAGCCTTGTCAGCGAAAACCAATATTAATCAAGAACTCGATGCGCTTGACAATGTCCTCCTGCTGAAAAACAACCTGATCAAAGAACTGAATTTCCTAATGGGAATCGAACCTGAGACTGCCTATCTGGTAGCAGTAATATTTGTTGATCTCGCCATGATGGAAGTGCAGGAATTGAAAGCTAAAGTAATTGAAAACAATCCAGCCTTGAAGATTAATTCTGAGTTTCTGATGGTATCCAACAATCAGTTGAAAGTTAGAGAATCCTTCAAATATCCAACTTTGAATGCTTTTGCGGATTACGGTTATTTCCGCCAGGATAATCAAGTCCAGCAATTAGCCAAATTAGAAACCCTGGGCTACTCCGCGGGACTATCGCTTAGCTTCACCGTTTTTGATGGAAAGCGTATCAATCAGGGGATCCGAAATGCTAAAATCGAAATTGAAAACGTGCAGACTCAACTTTCCTTAGCGGAAGATGAATTGGTCAAGGAGGCGGTCAAAGAGCAAAGCCAATTGGTGATATTGAAGACAAAGCTTGGCAGGCAGCAAAATGACCTCGCTACATTTGAGGATAATTTTAGCAGAACTCAGGATCGATTCGATCGAGGATTGGCAAGTTCTTTGGACCTAAGGGAAGCCCAGCGCTCGCTTTTTAATGCACGAATTGGAATCAACGATAGTAAGCTTGACATCTTACAGTCTATGAACCGAATCCGGAATTTGACGGGTGACTTTATACATTTATTGGAATAAAATTCAGTAAAAAAATCATAATAAAAGGCTCAGAAAATCAATCTGGGCCTTTTTTATGTGTTTATTTTTATCAAAATCCCATAGCTTTATCATCACCTCGAGGATCTGCACCACCTTCCAGTTTACCATTTGGCAAAACCAAGATTGCATCGACCTTCCCAATGATTGGGTTATTATTTTCTAAAATAATGTAGCCTTTCGCTTTCAGGCCTTGGATCAAAGTGGAATCAAAAGAGTCTGGTTCGAAGCTGACCAAATCAGGAAGCCACTGATGGTGGAAGCGAGGTGCTTCAACTGCGGCCTGCATGCCCATCCCAAATTCATAGACATTGAGGATAGTTTGTACGACTGAAGTAATGATTGTAGAGCCACCGGGAGTACCTACCACCATCCAGAGTTTGCCGTCTTTTTCTACTATTGTCGGTGTCATAGAGGATAGCATTCGCTTTCCCGGAGCAATAGCATTCGCTTCTGCGCCGATCAAACCAAACATATTAGGTACTCCAACTTTGGAACTGAAATCGTCCATTTCATTATTCATGAAAAATCCCAATTCGTCGATATATACTTTGGAACCATAGCCTCCATTCAAAGTAGTGGTTACAGAAATTGCATTTCCATTCGCATCCACAATCGAATAGTGAGTAGTCTCCATACTTTCACCAAAAATAATATCTCCCTGAGCGATATCAGAAGATTTGGTAGCCTGATCCATACTGAACGTTTCCATTCTCTTGGTCAAGTAATCCTTAGCCATCAATGCAGCTACTGGAATTTTCACAAAATCCGGATCACCCAAATAGAAATTCCGATCTGCATAAGCTCTTCGCTCCGCCTCAACCAAGAGTTGGATATATTCCGAACTGTGATGACCGAGTTTTATCAAATCGTAATCTTCAATCATCCCAACTATCTGAGCGATCGTCACTCCCCCAGAACTTGGTGGGGCCATGGAGATGATCTTTAATTCTTTGTAGGGAAAAACGATAGGATCTCTCCAAGCGGCTTGGTAGTCGGCTAAATCTGATTCAGTAATAATTCCACCTTTCGCCTGTATAAAACTGGCAATTATTTTCCCAGTCTCACCAGTATAAAATTCAGCGCTACCATTTGCGGCGATCCGCTTGAGTGTGTTAGCTAAAGCAAGGTTTCTCACTGTATCACCTGCTTGATAGACCTTTCCATAAAATGTGGACTCGCCATTCACTTGAATGAATGTATCTCTCATCCGTTCAAGACGTTCTGCTTGTCTTGGAGTAATCACAAATCCCTTTTCTGCCAATTCAATCACTGGCTGGATAATATCTGCCGGGTTTAGCTTTCCAAATTTGGCCTGCGCCTCAAAGATCCCAGCAATTGTTCCCGGAACCCCCGATGCCATAGCTCCCTGAGTGCTGAGTCCCGGAATTACATTGCCATCCGCATCCAAATACATATCACGTGTAGCTGCTCCAGGTGCTTTTTCCCGATAGTCGATCGAACCCACACTGCCATCAGCCATTCGGTAAACCATAAAACCGCCACCGCCCAAATTCCCTGCAAAAGGGTAGGTGACAGCCAAGGCCAGTTCTGTGGCCATCATGGCATCAAAGGCATTTCCACCTTGTTGAATAATCGCTAAACCGATCGCTGATGCTTCCACTCTGGCGGAAACCACCATGGCTTTCTCTGCGATTTCTCCTTGAATAGCAGCTGGCGTTTCTGATTTTTCAACACAGGAGAAAAAAGAAAATACTAAGCCTGTTTGAAGGATTAGTATTTTGGTGAGGGTTGCAAATTTTCTCATTTAATCTTCAAGAAGGGTAGTGTTGAATAGTTTTAGAATTCGCTTGTATTCATCTGTCCATGAGCTAGGCTCTACAAATCCGTGATCTTCTACTGGATAAATTGCCATTTCCCAATTGTCTTTTCCAAGTTCGATCAGTCGCTGGGAAAGTCGAACTACATCCTGAAAATGAACATTGACATCCACCATGCCATGTGCCATCAAAAGATTTCCCTGCAAGCCCTCAGCAAAGTAAATCGGGGAGGATCTACGGTAGGAGATCGGATCATCTTCTGGAGTGTTGAGAATATTGGCAGTATAGCCATGATTGTAATGCGCCCAATCGGTAACAGCTCTTAGAGCTGCGCCGGATTTGAATACCTCAGGTGTAGTGAATAAGCCCATCAGGGTAATAAATCCACCATAACTTCCTCCATAGATGCCGATTCGTTCAGCATCTACTCCCTGAGAATCTACCAAGAATTTTGCGCCATCGACTTGGTCAGAAAGATCTTTGCCTCCCATATGTCGGTAGATTCCTGTTCGCCAATCTCGCCCATAGCCTGCAGATCCACGATAATCAATATCCAAAACCGTATAGCCCATGTCCACCAATAAATTGTGAAACATGTATTCTCTAAAATAGGAACTCCACCATTTGTGAACATTTTGTAAGTAGCCGGCACCGTGGACAAAGATGACCGCAGCACCATTATTCTTAGGTGGATCTGGGGAATAGAGTCGGGCAGGAACTTGCGCACCATCTTCAGCAGTAAAGCGAACTAGCTGAGGATCTCTCCAATTATATGCTTTAAATTCCTTGCTTTGACCAAAAGTCACTTGAGTTGGAGCGGCACCTACTTTGTTATCCTGTAGGTAGATTTCTTCTGGTTTATTGCTGTACGAATAGAGAACCGCCAATTTCTTCTCATCTGGGGAGAGACTCACTTCATTATTTCCAGTTAAGGTGGTCAGCTTCTCCATCTTTCCACCCATAAGTGGCATCCGATAAAAATGGCGTTCACCAGGATCAACTTCAGATGTCGTCAGATACCAAGACTTATTATCTTTTGAGATGAAGGGATCAAAAACCTCGTAGTTACCTGAGGTCAGCGCTTTTTTCGCGCCGGTTGTCACATTCAGTAAATAAAGGTGCGAATAGCCTGTTTCTTCGGATTGAAAATAGATATGTTCATTATCTGGGAGCCATCCAAAAGTACCGGGAGAGAATGAGTAGCCAATACCAGGACCCGAAATCCAAGCCTCATCGCGCTGTCGATCTAAGGTCTCTAAGGCCCCAGAATTCAGCTCCACCTTTGCGATCCATCGATCTTTATTGTCTACTGATCTGACTTGGATTACCGCATTTTTTCCATCCGGAGAAAAGAATGGACCTGCAAAAATCACTTCGCGCTCTTTTTCCTCCCAAGTCTTATCTGGGTAGTCTTTCACATAATCCGGAAGATCCTTTATCCCATCGAGATTAGATTTACTGATAAAATAGATTGTATCCCGCTGAAGATCATAGATTCCAATTTCAGTTTTAGTAGGCTTTGTGCCTACCTTTGAACGCGAATTCAGATTTTCGGTATAGCCCGAAGCAGCTACATAGTTGGGAACTTTGGTGGGCTTAGTTGTTTCTGTCTTGTAGTTTGAAAATGTCGCATATCTCCCATCTGGGGAAAGTTGAAGTCCAACAGGATTCTTACCGGAAGTATAGTAGGTGAATTCCTTTTCGTCTTCATCTGCAATTGATTTTCGATAAGCTTTTTGAAGTTTGGCCTTCTCCTCACGTTCAGCCACTACTTGAAGTAATGCGAGATTCTCCGCTTCCAGAAATTCGGGGGTTGTATCGTTGGATGAAGCAGATTTGGGAGTGGGAGCAGAGCTTGTAGAGATTTGAGTTACTTTTTTTACAGCTTTGGTCCTGCGATCGAGGACGTAAATATTATTTGAAGAATTAAAAGCGATTTCATTTTCGTTCGCCAGAATAGTTGGGTTGGAAAAATCGCTGTGCCAACCTAAAATGGTACTTACTTTTCCTGACTTCATTTCCTCCAACAGGAGTTTGCGATCTTCTTTGAAGATCCGGAATGAACGATCTTTTGAATAATTGGAACCTCTTTCACCAAGTATTTTTTCCTCAGACCATTTGACTTTTGCTGGCTTGCCAAGGCGCTTGATAGCTATGCTGTAGAGTGAATCCGCAGGGTCTTTATCCAAATTGTACTGGAAGTATATTTTCTGCGAGTCCTCAGACCATCGGATGCTGGAAGGAAAAGTACCCATCCAAGCGGGATCTCGCATGATGTACTCTACAGAAAGCGGGACTTGCCCAAAAACACTTGAAAAGTAAATAAAAAATACTGGGATGAAGAGTAGCTTTCGATTCATAAGATTCATTTTTGAAGTTTAAGATTATAATCTTTTCCGGAATTCTTGAAGTTCTAACACTATAGTATTCAGTTCTTCTTGAAGTCGGATATTCAACTCATACGAATTGTCAAGATCAGCCTCTATCTCTTCCAACAACTTTTTACTTGATAGCGCACCTATGTAGCTCATACTTGGCTTGGCTTTGTGACAACGTTTCTTGATTGTTTCAAAGTCAGCATTTTCATAGCAAATAGTCAATCCCTTCAAGTCCTTAATACTGGTTTCCAATATAATTTTGATCATATTTTTTATCATTTCCGGATCATCATCACCAAAATACTTATAAATTAATTTTTCGCTGATTATTGTGTACATGGGAAAGAGCTGAATTGACTGTTACAAAATTCCTTTTTCATAAACTTAAAATATTTTTCAAAAAGTACGATTTCCTAGCTTAGGTGTGTACTAATTGTGTGTGCCTGCAATTGCAAGATTAAAGGCCGAAAAGTAAATAATATAAAGTAAACACTAGTATAACAGGTATTCTTCTTATTTATCATTAGCCTAGGCTGCCTCGGTAGATCTTCCCGCCAGTTAAGTCACGAAAATTAGACTATCTCCATAATTGCAGACAATCGCATTAATAATAATGAATAATAGGCAATTACTTTCTTCCAAAGAATTAATTTTACAGGATGAATTTATCATTGATTTGTAATGTATGAACAAAAATAAAAAGCTTTTTCTTATCCTTTTTGTGATTTTCATGTTAGTCATGTGTTGGATAGGCTACGATATTTCGCAGCGCACGACTTTCCCTGGTTCAAAAGGGAATTTAAAAGAACGAATAATTACTGGCGAAGAGAACGAAAAATAATGACTGGAAAAAAAATAGATGTAGATCGAATAGACCTCGATCGGATGAAAGATAAGACTTCTGAAAACCCCGGTTTGTTGACCTATGGTCATCATGCGGGGAGTGCAATTATCAAGCCTGAGGATAAAGGAAAGATCACAGGCAGGGCAGTGGCAGCGATGCATAGTCAGACGGACATGCAGATGTCCCAAATTTATCAGCAAATGCAACTGCTCGCAGATCAGGCAAAAAAAATCAAAACTCGAGTAGAGGTATCGGAAAGAATATACGGTGCATCCATAGCATTCGAGCCATTGATCAATCATACCTACTATTTATATCAAAAAGAGGAGGGAATCGACTTTTTAAGTATGATTGGACCGGAGGAGTGGGGCAGAAAAAAGAAGTGGTCCGAGTTTATTGCTGAAATAAAATTACTTGCTGATCATACTTGGGATATTATTCGGGAAAATATTTAATCCATGGATAATTTAATGACTCGACAACTTGACCTAATCCTTCGGGAAGGTCAAGTTGAATATGAGTCAAATTTTGATTTGGAAGTAAATCCCTCTTTTTTGGACCAGAAGGGGAAAGCTTGGCTTCAGCAAATCTATGATGAATTGGGAGGTACTGGCAATCTCCCTTTATTGGAAAAGCTGAAATTTGATTTTAAATTAAATCGCAATCTTTTTGTATACAATGACGAGCTGCATTTCAATCGCTACAGATTAATTACGCTTAGGTCTGATTTATATTCTGAGTTCGATTTCCAATTTACCGAAGGCGTAAAACGGGTCAGTCGGACCTTTGAGAAGGAATGTCTGAAAGTCGGAATGCAAGAACGGATCTGGAACGGCTCACCTTTTTCAAAAGTTTGTTTTGGAAAAGCTTCAGAACCTGCTGATTTTACACGAAATGGGAGTCCAGGCTGGAAACTTACCGCTTATAATGATGCTCAAATGGATTTGCAATCAAGAATCCATGGTTATAAAATTTTTAGACTTTATCCCTATGAGACGCTGATGACAGGCGGCTCACTCAAGCGTTTGGATCAATTACTCGTCAATTCCAAAGAAGAGCAACAAGTGATGATTTTGAAATGGCTGATGCGGAAAATAGAAAGGTAATAGACACCCTGTAATGAGTATCCAAACAGGAAATCAACCTTCAGATTTTACCAGTTGGTACACTGGTGGTGTCGCCCAATGATTAATTATCAGAAGCCTGACTTCCTTTGGTTCTTACCATATTCAAAGATTCTAGAAATTATTAAAGACCCTGATTATGATTCTACTTTCCTAAGAAGTCAACCATTGAAACTGTTGGCCAAAAGGGATTCAGCATCTTATCAGAGTCAGTAATTTGTAAAATCGCGCTCATTTGGTCAAAAAATAAATATTTAGTCAAATATCTTCTTCACCATTGATACCCTAATACTTATCATATAAACTCATTTATATGCTTTGGAATCGCAAAGCGCTAATTAAGTTAAATTATTTGTAGATAATTTTGGACAATTGGAGGAATCTGTAATTTTTTATAACCAAAGCTTTCCGTGAGGCGTTTTATTTGAATATCAACGTGTTATTTAAACTAAATTAACTATTATGAATAATCCAAAATTTAACCTGTGGAGATCATTTTCTCTTCTTGCAGCAATCGGATCGGTTCTGATTTTTTCTTCTTGCAACGATGATGAAGATCCTGTCTACACTACTAACAATATCGTGGACGTGGCTTCAGCTAATCCTAATTTTACCACACTCGTTGCGGCTGTTACAGAAGCGGGATTGGTTGACGCACTTTCTGCATCGGGTCCCTTGACAGTATTTGCTCCGACCAATACTGCCTTTTCAGATTTTCTTGGGGCAAACAACTTAACTGTCGATCAGTTATTGGCAAGTTCTGGCCTAGGTGACATACTCACCTATCATGTGGTAAGTGGAGCTATAGCATCTGGTGATGTAAGCACCGGCGGCGTAACTACTTTGAATGGTAGTCAATTTTATGTTAGCAAAGATCCATCTGACAATTTATGGATAAACGGAAATTCACAAATTATTCAAACCGACATTGCTGCTGAAAATGGAATTATCCATGTTTTGGACTATGTTATTACCGCACCGACCCAAAATATTGCCGAAATAGCAATTGCTGCTAGTACGGGAGCAACGCCAGAATTCACTCAGCTGGTAGCGGCGTTGGTTAGAGCTGATTTGGTAGAAAACGTAAGTGGAGGTGTAACAGATAATTTAACTGTTTTTGCTCCAACCGATGCAGCATTCGAAGCCTTATACTTAGCACTTGATGTAAGCGGAGTAGATGAAATCCCGGTAGAATTATTGACTGATGTCCTATTATATCATGTGGTGCCAGCTAGAGCATTTTCACAGGATTTGAGACAAGATGCCAATCTGCCTACTTTGTTGGGAGGTCAAGAGTTAACAGTTGATTTGGCAAATCTTCAAATTAATGAAAGTGGTTTGGTCACATCGGCTTTGAATATTCACGCGACAAACGGAGTAATACATGCAATCGATCAAGTATTATTGCCACCAAGTTACAGTGATGCATCGGCCACAATCACGATTTCTAATGAAGGCGCAGCAGCTTATCGCGTTGATGCCTTAGACGGAGAAGGTGCCACAGCGGAGTTGGGCGTGAGTAATACCGGAATTGCTTTGGCTGGAGGGTTGAGATATACCTTCATCAATAACGGAGGTACAAATCATCCCTTAGAGTTCAGAAATGCAGCTGGTGATGTTCTTTTATCTCAAAATGCTGCTGAAGGAAGCTTTGAAAGTGACACAGCAGTGAATTTTGTAGTAGATGGGGCTAACGTAAGTTTTACGCTCACTCCAGATTTAGCAGCCGCGATTGCTACTTACAACTGTAGTATACACGGAGCAATGGTAGGTGCAATCACCATCGCTGGATAATTAAAAGCTTATATTTTTATTGATTGGTTATCTCCGTAAGGAGATAACCAATTCTCAAGTTTGGCTAATTTCTACCATAAAATAGTGCGGATAGGATAGGATTAGCTGATTTTTTGAGGCTTTGTAGTTTTTTCTG
>Ga0105050_10005293_pt1 | contig 16617 bp, 15 predicted proteins | sample FRY01_FD_78088 | JGI IMG/M metagenome (GOLD analysis project Ga0105050, IMG submission 78088) | Freshwater microbial communities from Lake Fryxell liftoff mats and glacier meltwater in Antarctica - FRY-01 | ecosystem: Environmental > Aquatic > Freshwater > Ice > Glacier meltwater ... | reverse complement strand
TCGGCCCCGACCTCCACGCCACAGTCATCTGCCCCGCCAGGGCCTCTCTATGCCGCTGCCCGCTGTTCGCCGAATCAATGTCGCTGCCCTACGACCTGCCCGAGATCATCCATCCGCCCGCCGACCGCGACGGCCAACCCCTCACGTGCTGCGCGGCCGGCACGATCCAACTCACCCCCGACGTCGGCGTCAAGATCCGCCAACGCGACCCGCTCTACAGCCCCGAATGGGAAGAGATCTACGACAAGCGCGGCGTGATCGAGCGCCAATGGTCCAAAGGAAAGCAAAGCCACCGCCTCCGCGGTGACGAGATCAACGTCCTCGGGATCGCAGCCCGCCAAATCTTCACCACAATGGGCTACACCGCTGCAAACATCATCGCCACCCGCGCCTACGCAGCCATCACCCCCGAGTACAACGCCCCAACCCTCGCCGAGCCCAAGCTCTGGCACCCAGACCGACCCAAAGTCGGTCGCCCCCGCCTGCGGAAGGTCGCATAGACGCGCCACCGGTCGCGCATGGCCCCAGACTTCCCGTCGCGCCGGCTGCACCGGCGCCAGCTACACCCTCGAGTACCTCGCCAGATACACCCACAGATCCAACCGGCGTTCGCTGATATCACCGAGAGATCGCAGACGTTCACGTACCGAGCCGGGTACTTGGTCTCGAGACCGCACCCACGGTCTCGGATTCGAACGGTCCATCACAAGGGCGTGGTCCCCGGACAACGCGTGGGGTCGGGTGAGGTGCGCCCAGTCCTCTAACCAGCGTGGCGAGGTACGAGTCGATCGAGCGAACACGGCCCCAAACCTTTTCGACGTGATCGACGTCAAGGCCGCCGAGGAGGCTCCGGCGATCGATGCACCAGACGCGTAGCTGAACCGGTCGCCGGGCCGGGACCTCACCCGGCCTCTGCTCTACGCTCGCCGTGCTGCCCGGAGTCCCCAGTTCTGCTCGACTACTCGCATGCTGCACCAGACCCGGTGTCGCCGTGCTCTCGGCGAAGGGACACCCCAACAAGGACTCCAGATACGTGCCTGATTGAGGTAGGGGCGCCTGATGCTCGAGCTCGCATTGGCAGCCTCAGGTCTTGCGAACCCACACGAGCTGCCACCCCACACGAAAACCCGGGACGCCTGCTCCGATCAGGTGGGCCGAGCCCCGTCGCCTCACACGCCTCGAGACACCTCGCCCGGCGACGAATTACCGCACATTTCGACAATCGCCAAGAGACATTGTTCTTGCGAAAACGTGGTCTACCAGGGGTTATGGGCGATACCCCTTAGGTGCTCTCCCCTCAAGGGTTTTCGGCGCCGTAGAGCCCGCTTAACGCACATTTTCGTACCGAGAACCTTGCTATTAGCCCTGTCTATTAGCCCTGTCTAGATCAACTGCGCCAGGTCGTAGGCCTGACGGGTGGCAAAGGCCCATCGCCGCGGGGCGTATGCGTCTCCCAAAATATGAAGCTCGGCGTGTTTACCCTTCAACGAGTTGTAAAGCTCGTTTTCTGAATGGCTGCTGGTAGCAAGAACAACCGTGTCGATCTTTTGTAAGACCTCTTCTCGGCCACTGTACGAATGGGCAACGCGCACCCAGTTTTGACCAATTTCTACCGCACGAGTGCACATCTGCACATTCACTCCCGCAAGATCAACGAGGGCCATCATGGAACCTATTGAGTACGCGCCCACGAGTGGCGACGGCGTGACGGCGGGGAAGATGACCGTCACTTCGTGACCGTGACCGGCAATATGTTCGGCAATTGTGAGTGGCGCCGGACTATCATCTTCGGCAATCACCAAAACCCGCTTACCGGGTGTGACATCGCCTTCAATTACTTGTGCCACGGTGAGTACGTGCGGAAGTGTGTCGCCAGGAATTCCTGGGCGGCGGACCTTCGCTCCGGTGGCAACTGCCACTGTGTCGGCACCAAAAGCAAGGACCGCTGTGGCATCGGCTGACTTATTGAATTCAATACGAACTCCAGCCTCAGCGAGTCGCCATTCCTGGAACGTGACCCACTTCGCATAGTTGGCATTCATTCGCAATTTCGACGACAGCGCCACTTGTCCACCAAGGTGACCTGCTTTTTCCCACAACGTGACGTCATGCCCGCGTTCGGCTGCGAGCCCGGCGAGTTCCATGCCGGCGGGGCCGGCGCCAATGACAAGAACCTTCTTGCGCTTTTTCGTGATCTGCATTCCGCCTTCAGATTCGCGGCCGGCAACTGGATTGCTTGCACACCCGAATCCGAGACCTTCCACTGTGGAACGATGAATGCATTCGTTCAAGCCGACGCATGGTCGAATCGACTGCACGCGATTGAGTTTCACCTTGTTCACCAAGTTTGGGTCGGCGATGTTTGCGCGCACCATTCCAACCATGTCGGCTTGGCGAGCTTCAATAATTTCTGCTGCTCGTCGCGGGGATGTAACGCGACCCACATAAACAACGGGAAGGTGTGTCGCTTTCTTTGCTTCACCGCAGAGAGCAGCCCAGTGACCTTCAGGAAATGTGCCGTGTTGAATGTACGACGGCACACCCCAATTATTCCCAACGTCGAGGCTGAAGTAATCGACCATTCCCTCTTCGGTGAACTTCCTCATCAAGTACTTGCAGTACTCAATGTTGTATCCGCCATCGATGAGCTCATCCATGCAAAGACGCAAGCCGACCGTGACGGGGCGCTTCACATTCTCGCGAATCGCACTGACGATGTCGCGCAAAAAGGCACGCCGCCGTTCGTCGTCGCCACCATATTCATCGTTGCGCTTATTAGTTTTTGGTGAGAGGAAAAACTGGATGATGTCGTCGTGGTTGGCATGCAGTTCAATTGCATCGCACCCCGACTCGGCCGCAATTGCTGCCGAGTCTCCGTACTCTTTTATCAGCCACTTGATTTCGTCAAGATCCATCGCGTGGGGAATGCGAAAATCTGCGTACCCGCTTGGCTCTTGTGAAGGTGAAATTGGTTTTCCGCCCTGCAGCACCATTTGTACAGTTCCATATCCGCCTGCATCGTGAATGGCATCTTGCATTGCTTTCATTCGCTCAGGGAAAATAGGGTTCCGGAAAACCCCGGGCCCGTGCGCCCCGATACCCGATGGTTCGAATCCGGGAATAAGAGGGTTGCGGACAAAGACAGGACCGCCCCCCACCCATTCATTTCCTCCATTAACGCGCGTCGTGTAGTACTGCACGTATTTCTGAAAGTTCTCAATGGGGCCCATGAAGTTGCCCGCGCCCGCCGAGTGCGGTGGCACCATCAGCCGGTGTGTCAGATTCATTGTTCCCACCGTGATGGGCTGGAAAAGAGATTCGTACTGGCTCATCGCCACCCCCGTCGCTTGCAAAATCGAATTGACGACATTCAGTAATCAATTTTTACGTTAGTTACTAAGCAGCCGGTCTCCCGAGACGGAGAACAGCACAATCGGGCTTTTCTCGGTACAAATATTTGCGTTAACCGGGCTCAACGGCGCCGAAAACACTTAGTTAGTAGGGCATGGTGCCGCCATCAACCGGGAACGAGGTTCCGGTGATGCCAGCAGCAACATCGCGAGCGAGGAGAACGGCCACTGCGGCGACTTCTTCCACTTTGTTGGGGCGCTTGATTGCCGACTCTTTGCAAAAAAGAGCAATCATATTTTCATAAGTACCAAGCCCCATTGCAATGGCACTTGCTGGGCCCGTGTCGCGCACGATGTCGGTTTCGATGATGCCAGGCAAGATGGCGTTGACCGTGATGTTGAGTGTGCCCACTTCATGGGCAGCGGACTTCATGAGACCAAGAACAGCGTGTTTAGTTGCGGCGTATCCCGGAATTCCGGGCTTACCTAGTTTGCCTTCCACCGATGACATAACAATGATGCGGCCGGTCTCACGCGGAATCATGTGCTGAAGTGACTTACGCATGCCCCAGAAAACGCTGTGCAAGTTCCAAGTAACTTCGAGCATCCACTCTTCGTCGGTCATCATGGCGACGGGCGCGGTATTTTCAACCCCACCAGAGTTCAACACCATGATGTCGAGCTTGCCGAATTTCTCAACTGCGAAATCGACAATTCCTTCGCAATCTTTTTGGTTGCGAGCGTCGCCAGGGAAATACGCGAGGTTTGGACCGCCACCCATTTCTTTCATTGCAGTCGCACCTTTTTCAGCAGAGCGGCCGTTGATGACAACCTGTGCGCCTTCACGCAAATAGGCCTCTGCAATTGCGCGGCCAATGCTGCGCGTGCTGCCGGTGATTGCTGCAACTTTTCCGTCAAGCTTTCCCATGATGTCTGGTCCCCTTCGTTCGTATCGTTCGTTTGTTTAACTAAATCTCAGTAAGCCGCGGTGCCGCCGTCGACGGAAATCATCGACCCGGTAATTCCTGCGCCCGCTTCAGAAGCGAGAAGCGACGCAACTATGGCAACTTCTTCACATGTGTTCAACCGCTTGATGGCTGCTTCTGAAGCAAACCAATCGAGAAGGTCTTGGTATTCCATGCCCATCGACTTGGCCGCGTCCGGGCCTTCATCGCGCATCGTGTCGGTCTCAATTGCGCCTGGACAGATGCAGTTGATGGTGACACCAGTAGTACCAATTTCCCGGGCACACGACTTGGTGAAACCGTTGATGGCGTGTTTTGCAGTGACGTAGATCGACACGCCAGGCTTGCCGTTCTTGCCTTCAAGCGACGAGATGTTGATGATTCGGCCCCAGCCGCGTGGCAGCATGTCGCGCAACGCCATTTGGGTGCACCAAAAAGTTGACCAAAGGTTCCACGTCAATGCATTTTCGAACGCAGCGTCGGTGAGATCGACCACAGGAGCGTTGTCGGTAGAGCCACCAGCATTGTTCACCATGATGTCGATCTTGCCGTATTTCGCAATTGCTGCGTCGACAATTGCCTGGCAACCCTCGCGGCTCTTAACGTCGCCTTGGACGAAAAAGACGCGGTCTCCACCGTTCATTTCACGTAGTGCTTCGGCGCCTTTATCGGCACTACGTCCGTTGATGACGACGCTTGCGCCGTCGGCATAGTACGCCTCGGCAATTGCCCGGCCAATGCCGCGCGTTCCGCCGGTAATCAGTGCAACTTTTCCTTGAAGCTCCATTTGAACCCCCCGTTCCTCTCGCCACATCGACGACTGTCTGCGTAGAGTAGTCGGGAAATAGGCTCGCGAGAAAAACGGGCCGCAATCAGTCGAAAAGTGGGGAAAAATGTCTCAAGAAGGTTTAGTAGCACTACAAATTGCCGTAGACGAGGTCAAGTCGGTCATCACAACACTCACCGACGAAGAGTGGTCACGCCAGAGTGGTTGCACCGGTTGGACCGTGCGCGACCTTGTCGCCCACATGAGCTCTAACTACAAAGAAACCGTTGATCCTTCCCCTGCGCCTGTCGAGCCAATTAATCTTCCTGTCGAGCGGATGATGGACATGCTCGTCGATGCTCGTGAGAGTTGGACCAACCAGCAGATTCTCGACGAATACCTCGCCCACTGCGACGAAGCCGTAGCTGTCCTTGGCTCGTTCCAAGAAGAACCCCTCGCCTCCACAGTGATTTCGCTTGCCGATCTTGGCTCATACCCCATGAATCAACTCGCCGACGCTTACGCCTTCGACCACTATTGCCATTTGCGCATCGACCTCTTGGCCCCCGACGGGCCCATTGAGCGCAAGGTACCAAACGCCGACGCCACCCGCCTAAAGCCGGCAATTGGCTGGATGATTACGGGAATGCCCCACATGCAGGCCAACCTTGGCGCAGCACTTTCTGCGCCAATCACCTTGACCCTAACCGGCCCAGGTGGCGGAGTCTGGACCATCGCCCCCGCCGGAAACGACATCATGGTAACCGAGGGTAAGAACCCCGGCAATGTCGCCGAAGTGAGCAGCAACGGTCACGGATTCATCGACTGGGGCACCAAGCGTTCCGACTGGCGTGAACATTGCAAAGTCACCGGCGACAATGCCGTCGCAGCACAATTCTTAGACGCGCTCAATATTATTTAGTACGCAATTATTTAGCGGGTTACACCTGCGTGCGGCTCGGCCCAACAGCCGAGCCCTTGAACATCGCCTCGGCGTCGAAACCAATGCGCACATCGGGCTTTAGCTGAATGACCACGCGCGCAGGCGTGTCGAGGTGTGCCACAAAAGCATTTTGGCGATCAGCGCTCTCGGGGCGCACCCGCGCCGCAAGGGCCGCATAGAACCACGCCTTTATGTTGGCATCATCGTGCAAAACGATGTCGCCTTTATATGTGATGGCTTGGCTCACGCCAATATCGGTTCCGCGGCTAGTGATGGCAATGCACCCGCGCGGACGCTTGCGGTACGCCTTAATACGCAGTCGCTGTTCGGTTGCCGTAAGCCAGAAACTTCCCTCGTGATAGAGGTAGTTCATGTACACGCCCACTGGGTCGCCCGTGCTTGTGGTCCACATTAAACAACATTCGGTTTGTTTTGCGATGAGAACACTCTCGCGCTCGTCGGAGAGCTCGAACACCCTTACGTCGTCGTAGTTGGCGGCCATATTTACGCCACCGACTTCTTCTTACGAATTCGCGCAACTGCCTGCTGGCTAGCGAGCGATACGGCAATGATAAGTGTGGTTCCTTGGAAGAGTGGCTCAATCCAAAACGTGCCGGTGCCCACCACAAGTTGCAAGCCCTTGATACCCATCGCAAGTGCGTACAAAGCAATCAATGTGCCCACAACGTTGGGTCGACGCGAGAACTGTGAAGCGCCGAAGAACACTGCGGCAATTGCGGGGAACAAATAGCCAGGGCCGGTTGCGGTAGAGAAGAAGCCGATCTTCAATGACAAAACGACTCCCGTTATGCCGGCAATAGTTGCCGAGGCGATGAGCGAACCCCACACCATGCGGTCGGTGCGTACTCCCGCAAGGCGAGCGGCTTCGATGTTCCCGCCCGTGGCGAACAAGTAACGCCCAACCGGCGTGTGCTCAAGTATGAACCACAAAATTGCTGCGACGATCACGAGGTACACGAACAAAATGGGAATACCGAAGAGTTGATAGCTACCAAATTTCATGTAGCTCTTTGAATACACGCCCGTAATTTGTCGATTATCGGAAATCTTCAGAACCACGGCACTCACAATTTGGCCCAAGCCAAGAGTTGCGATGAACGAGTTAACCCTCAGTTTCACGACTATAAAGCCCGAGAGCACTCCGAACAACATACAGACGAGGACTCCGGCGAGTGCCGCAACACCAGCTGGCAGGTTGAATGAACGGTGGAAATCGTCGGACAGCCACGTGACAACAACCAATGACAGCGAGGTCATCGCGCCAATAGAAAGATCGAATGAGTTGGTGGCAAGCGGAACTAAAAAGGCAAGCGCCAACAAACCGATTGCAACGTTCTCACCAAGAATCAGTTTGAAACTTGCCATGCTCAAGAAAGTATCGGGCTTCCATAATCCAAAGATAATGAGAAATCCGGCCGCCAAATAAATTGCGCTGAACCGGTCGATCCCGAGTCGCGTGAGCAACGATTTCTGCGGTGCACCCACTGTTAATTCTGCTGTTGACACAGGTATTCCTTTCAAAAAACGAACAATACTTAAATGAATTTACGACGCCGTTACAAGGTGAGAGCCGGCCAACAAAAGCTGGTCGATCTTTTCAGCAGAGAGCCCCGCCCCCCGCGTGAGAGTATCGCTGACTTGGCCTCGATACATCACAATCACGCGGTCGCATAAACGCGCAAGTTCAGAGGTATCGGTAGAGCACACAACCACTGCGGTGCCATCGCCAGCCGCCTGGTCGACGAATGCGTGAATTTCTTCTTTTGCGCCAATATCGATACCCTGGGTTGGTTCATCGAGCAGCAACACTTTGGGATTAAGGCGGAAACTGCGCGCCAACATCACTTTCTGCTGGTTGCCCCCCGACAGAGTTGCGATAGGCACTTCGGTTCCTGGCGTCACTACCGACAATCGCTTCACCCACTCTTCAGCTTCGGCCTTTTCAGCCTTGTGGCGAAGGCGGCCACCAGCGGCATTGCGCTCTACGTTGCTTAGTGTGATGTTGGCACGCACGCTCATGAGAGCCAAGATTCCGTTGCGCAAACGGTCGACTGGCACAAATGACAAGCCCTTATTGAGTGACTCACGAGGGTTGCCGGCTTGTAGTTCCACACCGTCGATGAACACATCACCTTGGCGCGCGAGAGCGCCTACAAGCGTGCCGACCATGGTGTCGCGTCCTGACCCGGTGAGCCCAACAATGCCAACTACTTCGCCGGGCTGCACATTGAATGACACGTTGTTGATGCCCGCACCAACAAGATTTTTTACAACTAGCCGCGGCGCGGCCTCGGCGTCGATATGTCGCTCGGTAGCCGCCGACGTCACGCCTCGCCCAACGATCATCTCGATGAGTGAGTCCATATTGAGATCTTTAGTGGCCTTGGTTCCGACTAATTTACCGTCGCGCAAAACAGTGACGCGGTCGGTGATAGCAAATACTTCTTCTAAGTGGTGTGAAACAAAAATGACGCTGATGCCGCGTTTCGTAAGACGTCGCACCGCTTCAAACAACGTGTCGACGTCGGCACCTGGAAGCGATGCAGTTGGCTCATCGAGCACCAAAATGGAGATGCCCTCTTTCGAGTCTTGCAATGCGCGCGCGATAGCAACTGCGGTCCGTGCAGCAGCCCCCAAAGTGGCAACTGGGGCACGAACATTGATGTCGAAACCGAGATCGAGCAACGCCTGCTTGGCGCGCTTTTCTTCAGCGCGCCAGTTGATACGGCCAGCGAATTTTGTTTCGTAGCCAAAACCAAGAGCGAGGTTCTCAACGGTGCTGACAGCCTCGACAAGACCCAGGTCTTGGTGCACAAAGCGGATTCCTGCCGCGTGTGCGGCGGCGGCGTTCCCCATTAGAAAATCATGGCCACGCATGGTGACCACATAGTTGGCGTCGGGCTGGTGAAAACCGGCCAAGATCTTGATGAGAGTGCTCTTTCCGGAGCCATTTTGGCCAACGAGAGCGTGAACCTCACCTTCTTCAATGTCGAGAGCGACGTCGTTCAAAGCCATCTGGCCCGGAAAAGTCTTTGAAAGTGAGTGAATATGCAATGTTATTGCCACAGTTAATTAACGCTCCTCATCATATTTCAGTAACAAAATAAGATCCACCATAAATGGATGGAAGGGAATCTTATGGACTTTAATTCTGCCTGTGGCCTATTGGCATAGGGCACAGATCATTGTAGAGTCAACTCGCCTTGTGAAAGCAATTCGCCCGGCAAATTGATTATAAAACCACCATACAAAACCAACATATAAAAGGGGAACACATTGCGTAAATCAACCCTCCGGGTTGCCGCCGCTGTATTTGCTTTCGGTCTTTTCGCCGCTGCTTGTGGCAGCGACAATACCTCAAGTAACGACACGACGATAGACACCGCTGTAACAGAAGATACTGCTGCTCCTTCAGACACCGCTGCTCCAGCAGTTGATGAAGTTGCCGCTGCTCAAGAAGCCGCCGCTTTGGCCACAACCATCCCAACTGAAATTGACTTGAAGGTCGCTGCTTCGGCAACACCTCCAACAGGTAAGAAAATTGCTTGGATTTCATGTGAACTCCCAAGCTGCCCAGAAGTTGGCGAAGATTGGCCACTCATTGCAAAGACCCTCGGTTGGGAACTCAAAGTCATCAACGTGAAGAGCTTTGAGCCAGCAGTTGGTGTACAGCAGGCACTCGACTGGGGCGCAAACTACATCGCGATCTCAGGCTCACCAATTGCGCTTTACCAGGCTCAGTTTGACGCTGGTATTGCCAAAGGTGTGAAGTTCACTTCCGCATACACCACCGACGCACCAGAGGGTCAAGAGGGTGGCATTGCAGGCCTCCTCACCACTGTTGGTGACGCTTCCTACGTCCAGATGGCAATGAGTTCATTTGCGCCTTGGATCATCGCCGATAGCAACGCTGCAGCAAACGTCGTCATGGTGAACATCCGTGACTTCCCAGTGCTCGTGGCTGCAGAAGAGGCATTGAAGGCTGGCCTTGCCGCTGGTTGTGCAAAGTGCACATTCGACGTCATTCCTGTCACAATCGAAGACCTCGGTGGTGGCAAGATTCCTCAGTTAGTTGCTTCATACCTCCAAGAGAAGCCAGAAGTGAACTACGTCATGTTCGCATTCGGTGGCTTGCCAACAGGTGTTAGCGCTGCATTGAAGACTGCTGGAATCACCAACGTCAAACTTGTTGGTGGCGACTTCTCAGCTCCAAACCTTCAAGAAGTTGTTGATGGAACCCACTCAGCATGGACCTCAAACCCTAAGGCAGAAGCAAGCTGGGTCATGGCTCACGCAATGGTTCTCGACTCCTTGGGCGACACCAACACAGAAGAGCGTGTCGGTGCCAAATTGCAGGTGTTCATCCTTGACACCCCAGAGGCTGCTAAGGCAATCCTCGACGGTGGCGGCCTTCAGAACTGGAAGGGTCCAAAAACAATGGCCGATCAGTTCAAGGCTCTTTGGAACATTAAGTAATCGAACACAACGTTCTCTCTTGTAGAGATGTTAAAAAGGGCGGGTGCTACGGCACCCGCCCTTTTTGTTTGTGCGTTAGCTCACCAAACTGGCAATAGACCACACCGCTGCAATTCCGCCAGCGATGATCATTGTGAGTGTGCGCCCAAGTGGTGCGCGAGGAAGATCTTCTTTGCCTTGTGGGCCCAGGGGGGGCTTCACGAGCGCAAGAACGTTGCCCACACACAGTGCGCCACCGAGTGCAAGCACCAAGTAGGCCAAAAGGTCGTCGCCAAGAAACACCGAGGGTTATTGACCCTTCGATGAGAAGTTGTCAAAGCGCGTGTAGTTCGCGGAGAAAACCAGTCGCACGTCGCCGATCGGACCAGCACGGTGTTTTGCGATGCTGAGATACGCATCGGCCTTGCGCTGCGGATCGTCTTCGTACATTGCGGGACGATAGAGAAACATCACCACGTCGGCATCTTGTTCGAGCGCGCCTGACTCACGAAGGTCAGACAACGTTGGGCGCTTGTCTTGACGCTGTTCAAGACCCCGACTCAACTGGCTAAGTGCCACCACGGGAATCTTGAAATCGCGGGCAAGAATTTTTAAGTTACGACTGATTTCGCTCACCTCGAGTTGGCGGTTTTCTGAACTCGAGTTACCACCCATCAGTTGCAAGTAGTCGATCACGATCATTCCAAGATCACCGTGTTTCGCCGCAATGCGGCGAGCCTTGGCGCGAATTTCCATGACGGTGACAGCAGAGTTGTCGTCGATATACAACGGCACCGAGAGGCGCCCAATTGCGCGGCCGATTCGACGCCAGTCTTCGTCGTTTAAACGACCGCTACGCAATTTTGTGCTGTCGACGCGACCTTCACTCGAGAGAATTCTTTGTGATAATTCGGCGCGGCCCATTTCAAGAGAGAAAAAGAGAACAGGCTTATTGGTAATTGTGGCGACGTTGACGGCCATGCCCATGGCCAACGCGCTTTTACCCATCGCGGGTCGCGCACCAATGATGTTGAGCGTGCCTGGCTGAAGCCCGGAAAGCATTTCGTCAAGATCGACAAAACCTGTGGGCACACCTGTGATCGGGTTTCCCTGCTCCATGATGTTTTCAAGATGGGTCATTGTTTGAGGCATCAAGTCATTGATGCGCACCATGGAGTCGGTAACTTGATTTTGAGCAACATCAAAGATCCGCGATTCGGCTTGGTCGAGAGCATTTTCGATGTTGTCGGGTTGGCTGTAAGCGATTTCTGCGATCTCCGATGCAGCACCGATGAGACCCCGCAACAACGCTGTTTCGCGCACAATGCGCGCGTAACGGTCGGCGCTCGATACGGCTGGCGTGCGATTTTGAAGATCGACGAGGTAGTCGATGCCACCGATGCTCTCGAGCAAACTGGCGCGTTGCAACTTGTCAGACACCGTGACCACGTCGACGGGCTCACCGGCAACGTTGAGAGCCTGCATTGCATCGTGGATGTGTTGGTGTGAGGGCTTATAAAAGTCGCTTGGTGAAACACCGCGTTCGGCAGCAGCACCAATGGCGTCTTTCGACAACAACATGGCGCCAAGAAGCGACACCTCGGCATCGAGGTTGTGCGGTGGAACGCGCACAGCAGATCGCCCGGGTTGAGGCATACGAGTATCAGACACGAGATCTACCTTGCCCTAATGACCCTGTGGATCACTAGGGGCAAGACGTGTGGATAAGCCTGTGGATATCTGTGGATATCTAGCCAGCAGAAACATCGACCGAGACAGTGCTCGTGACGTCGTGGTACAAAGAGACAACCACTGAGTGTGTGCCAACGGTGCGAATTGGTGTCGCCACATCAATGTCACGGCGATCAACCTCAATGCCCGCCTGGGCCTTGATAGCAGAGGCGATGTCGGCTGCGGTAATAGAACCGAACAAGCGGCCTTCGTTGCCTGCCTTGGCGCTCACTTTCACAGTGACAGCGTTCAAACGCGCGGCGACGCCAATGGCTGCCTCGCGTGTGGCGCGCTCTTTTGCATCGCGTGACCTACGCATCGCTGCCGCCTGCGCCATGGCGCCTTCGGTTGCGGTGATCGCGTGACCGTGGGGCAAAAGAAAGTTGCGGGCGTGGCCCTTGGCGACGCTAACGATGTCGCCTCTCTTGCCAAGACCCTTAACATCACTACGCAAAATAACTTGCAACATCAGACTTCCTCGCCAATCAACTCGACTGCTTCAACTTTATTGTTAGTTTTGTCGTTGGTGCCGGCATCTTCGATACCCGCAGCCGCCGCATACTTATCAACTTTTTCATTTTCGTCGCCCCGATCGCGATCACGGCCGCGATCGGAACCCGACCGTGGTGCACGAGCGGATGACACCTTCTTCGAGTAGGGCAAAAGAGCCATTTCTCGAGCATTTTTTACCGCACTAGCGATTTCTCGCTGTTGCTGCAGCGACGTACCGGCAATGCGGCTACCGCGGATTTTTGAGCGGTCGGACATGAAGCGCCCCAAGAGATTGATGTCTTTGTAGTCGATGAACTTCACACGATCGGTGTCGATGACGTTCGGCTTCTTTTTGGTCGGCTTGCGAATGGCGGCTTTCGCCATGCGAATTTTGTTTGATTTACTGGTCATGATTTTCTCGCTATTTTCGTTCTAGAAAGGTTCTTCTTCCCCACCCATATATGGGTCGGGAGCTGGATTACTGGTTGCGCTACGGGGGGCGGCCTCGCCACCACCTTGACGTGATTGACGCTCGACTTGGGCAGTTGCCCAACGCAAGCTTGGTCCGAGTTCGTCGGCGACGACTTCGATAGCCGTGCGCTTGTCGCCCTCACGGGTGGTGTACTCGCGCTGCTCGAGACGGCCCGTGACAATGACGCGAGCGCCTTTTGCCAAAGTTGCCGCGGCGTTTTCGCCCAGTTGACCCCATGCGGTGATGTTGAAGTAAGAGGTTTGCTCTTGCCATTCGCCATTGACCTGATACCGACGACCAACGGCGATGCCAAACGAGGCAACTCCGCGTCCACCGGTAGTGAAACGCAATTCTGGGTCACGAGTGAGGTTGCCGACGAGCGTGATTGAGTTTTCTGACATATGTGTCTCCTCTTTTAAGAGTGTGGGGCGCCTTAGGCGCTGACCGCCAACATTCCGCGGCGTTGAGCTTCGTCGTCGGGCAAGCGCATGAGCTTGTGACGAACCACTTCATCGGCAATACGGAGCGTGCGCTCGACTTCGTTCAGAGCGCCACCCAGGGCCTCTACGTTGTAGATGACGTAGTAGCCGTCGTCTTTTTTATTGATGGGATACGCGAAGCGACGCTTGCCCCACCAATCGGGATTGCCGTGAACGCTGCCACCTACTGTGGCGATAGAGGCCGTAATGGCCTTGACCTGCAGCTGAGCAGCGTTGTCGTCGAGGTCGCCACTGAGGATGACCATTAATTCATAAGCACGTTTCATGTGCATTTACTCCCTTCGGGCACGGTACGGACCGTGGCCCCGGTGTGGGGCAGGGTGGATATGGAAACGAAATCGTACCAGCGGCGCTCAGCATCGAGACATTGTGTGCACAGGGGTGCCACACCCGTTACAAAACTATTTATCTAGGCAGATTTGGCTCGTTTAGGGCCAATCGGCACCGTGTACAAAAGATGGTGCCAGCGGCACCTCCGACATGCTTCCACCACATAGGCCGTGTGCTCGCCCGCCCCGCTTGCTGCGCGGCGCTGGATCGCAGCCATTTCGCTACGCGTGGTGATGCACCGCCCGTGCGATGGAAGATGCGGCCCAAAAGCATAGGTGACAAGGACAAGCTGGTCTGCGGAGCAGATTGGACATTTAGAGCGTGAGACTTCACCGAAGTTGCGAGCCGCGCGCATGAGCTCGCCGTGGGCGTCGCAGATTTGATCGACGCTGATGCGCCCTCGCCGGTACTCATTAATGAGGTGCTGGCGGGCCAAGCGATGGTCGATGGCGCCACCAGCTCCGCGTAATGACCCTGCAGCAAAACTCATGAGAAGAAAGGCTAGTCAACAGAGATCCCCAACCGATAACCGTGCTCTTGGCACACTTGTGGTGTGATTCCTGAACGGAAAGTAGCAACATGAACAACCCGGTTGGCCCGCAATACACCATTTCATTTGGCCCAGATGTGGCTGACGAAGCCGAACTGCGCCTTATTGGCGACATTAAAAGCAAACGTGTCGTGGAGCTAGGCCTGCCCGTCGGGCGTGCGAACTCCATTGCTATTGCCCAAGCCGGGGCGCGCTCCATTGCAATCGATAATTCGCCGGAGCGAATCGCCGCTGGTCGTCGTGGCGCTGAAGCGGCGGAAGTTCGTGTGGAATTCCATGAGGGTGAACTCGCCGAACTTGGATTTATCACAAGTTCATCTGTCGACTTGGTGCTTTGTGTTGAGCGCCTCACCACGGTCGACGACATCGACAGGCTCTTGCGCCAAGTCCACCGAGTGTTGAAATCTGAAGCCTCGTTCATCGCCATTCTTGAACATCCGGTGGCTGCCATGTTCGATGACGACGACTCCATGGCGCGTCGTCGCTACGGGGCGAGTACCGGTCTCACAATTAGTGAACTGTGCATGTCGCTTCAGCGAAGCAACTTCGCCCTTGACGTGTTGTATGAACTGATGCCCACCAACAAGCCCCGCGCATTGGTGCCGAGCACCCTCGCAATTCGCGCCCGCAAACTCGGCTCTTAAATCAATTTGCCTGTTCGCTCCACCACACATCAAGGCGTCGACCAATTTCTTCTTCGCCCAACATGCCTTCTTCAATGCGGATTTCCATGAGGAAATTAAGCGCTCGGCCCACATCGCGCCCTGGCGTTAATCCAAGTCGCTCCATGATGGCTGCACCATCGAGTTCTGGGCGTAAAGCTGCCAGCTCTTCTTGTTCCATAAGAACCGCAATACGCGCTTCAAGTTCGTCCATACGCTGAGAAAGTACTTGCGCTTTGCGCTCGTTACGCGTGGTGCAGTCGCACCGTGTGAGCACATTGAGCTCATTCAGAAGTGGCCCCGCATCGCGCACGTAGCGGCGCACCGCCGAGTCGGTCCAGCCCATTTGGTATGTATGAAAACGTAAGTGCAGCTCGACGAGAAGCGTGATTGCATTGACATCGTCGGTGGAATATTTCAGGGCCTTCAGGCGATCGCGCGTCATTCGCGCACCCACCACTTCGTGATGATGGAAAGTAATGCCTTTACCTTTTTGTATGGAGCGCGTTTTTGGTTTACCTATGTCGTGGAAAAGCGCGGCGAGTCGCGTGATGCGGAAATCAAAATTGTTGCTCGCGTCGGGGCGTACATTTTCCACCACCGCAAACGTGTGCGTGAGAACGTCTTTGTGTCGATGAATCGGATCTTGCTCCAAGCTCATGGATGGCAACTCAGGAAAGAAGTGCGCCGCCAAACCTGAATTAACTAAAAACCACAGCCCCGCAGTGGGGTGGTCGACCACCATCAGTCGATCAAGTTCGTGTTGGATGCGCTCCCGCGAAACAATTTCCAAACGAGCAGACATGTTTTTCACTGCCTCAACCAATGCGGGTTCTGGCACAAGATTCATTCCGGCAATGAATCGCGCGGCACGCAGCATGCGCAATGGGTCGTCGCTAAAACTCTCTTCGGGCGATAACGGCGTGCGTAATACCTTCGCCATGAGGTCGACAGCGCCGTTAAAGGGGTCGACCAAAACTGGCGAAGCCGCGGTGAGTTCAAGGGCCATTGCATTAATTGTGAAGTCGCGCCTTGAAAGATCGGCTTCGATTTCATCGGCAAATTGAACTTCAGGCTTGCGCGAATCGGGGGAATATGCCTCAGCCCGATGAGTAGTGATTTCGTAGGTACGCCCGTTTTTACGGGCTCCGATGGTGCCGAACTTTTCGCCTTGGGTCCAAATCACATCAGCCCAACCCTCGAGAATCGCCTTGATCTCATCGGGGCGAGCGTTGGTCGTTGCGTCAAAATCCATTGCTTCAGGAGCTAAATCGATGAGTTTGCCAGTGAGGAGGTCACGAACTGTTCCGCCAACGAGATACAACCGCTTCTTGGCTACAGCGAATCGCGCGGTGAGAGGGGCGAGTTCCTGGAGGGTTG
>Ga0105050_10005292_pt1 | contig 16618 bp, 18 predicted proteins | sample FRY01_FD_78088 | JGI IMG/M metagenome (GOLD analysis project Ga0105050, IMG submission 78088) | Freshwater microbial communities from Lake Fryxell liftoff mats and glacier meltwater in Antarctica - FRY-01 | ecosystem: Environmental > Aquatic > Freshwater > Ice > Glacier meltwater ... | reverse complement strand
TGCACAACCACGCACTTGGACTACCGACCCGGGAGGTGATGAGAGTTCCGGGTCGGCGATGGTTTGGATGCTGTCAATGACAAGCAACGTGGGCTTTACGGATTCGATTGCTTTGAAGATGTTGAGCAGATTCATTTCCGGAAGCAACCAGACATTTTCATTGAGTGCACCGAGGCGTTCGGCACGGAGTCGCACTTGCTGTGCGCTTTCCTCGGCGGTGACATACAACGTGCGTGTTGGCCACGATGCGAGCAACTGCATGAGAAGGGTGCTCTTGCCGATACCTGGTTCGCCGCCAAGAAGTGTGACCGACCCAGGAACAATGCCACCGCCAAGTACGCGGTCGAGTTCAGGAATTGTTGTTGCTTGTGGTTGCCCAACACTGCCGTCGATTTCGGTGATGGGTTTTGGTTCGCCGGGAGCGACGAGGGCCATGCCGGCAGCGAGGGAAACGAATGGTTCGTCGGGGCCTTCAACGTCTTCGATAAGGGAGTTCCACGCACCGCATGTGATGCACCGACCAGACCACTTTGGGTGGGAACCCGCACATTCGGTGCAACGATAGACGAGACGAAGTTTTACCATCTCGCCAAAGATAGGCGCTGGGTGTGCGTTAATGCACGCGCGGACGGCGTTGTTGCTGTTTTGCGTAGACCAAGATTCCGAGTATGGCCATAAGCACGAGCCACACAATGAGCAACACGAGGCCGACTTTCGACATGAGTCCGCCCAAGGTCCCCGCTATGTCGACATTTTCCGACACGGTGGCAAGGTCGACTGGGGTGCCATCGGTGGCAACGCGCCAAGTAATAACCCCGTTTTTTTGAAGTCCCGTTGTGGCCTTCACTTCACCAGGCATCGTTGCTACAAACTCAATACTGATTGCTTTGCCAAGGTCGAGCCCGGAGTTCTTCACCGTGTCTTCGTAGGGCGTGGCACCCAGGGTCTTCAATAGATCGTCATCAGCAAAGGCCTGTAGGCCGCCGGTCACCTCGAGTCGGCCAGCGAGGGTCCACTTCGAATCGCGTGGTTTTCCGTCGCGTCGAATAATGACATCGCGGAAAGGGCCACGATTGCCATTTAGTTGCATGAGGATCGCACTTGCCTGGGCTTCATTTTTGAATAGATGAGTGAGCATTACCTGCAGCCCGCCATCAGCGGTGGGTGTGGGGCCGTCAAGTTTCCAGCCGACAGCCTTTAGGTCTTCGAAGTTCAGATCTTCGGCAAGTTTCGGAACCTGCTTGACGATGCCGGAGTCGGCCACCAAAGTGACGAGCACTTGGCCACTGCCATCGCGATTAACCGTGATGGCAACTTTGGTGTCTACTCGGCACGATGATAATGCTAAAACCGCACCGCACACCGCGAGTATGCGATGTAACAGTGCGGTTTTGCGAATCACTCAGGAATGATGGGGGTGACGTCGCTGGAACTAGCAACTTCAGCTGCCACCGGTGGTTGGATACCCTCAACTGTTTTAAACGAGAACCGTTTCTCACCGGCTTTTTCAGGGTCGTCTTCGGTGTCGGCGACAATGATGAACCCGGCCGAGAATTCCTTGTTGAGAATTTTCTCGGAAAGCGGATCTTCAATGAAGCGTTGGATTGCACGACGCAATGGACGAGCACCGAGTTGTGGGTCGTATCCGCGTTCAGCCAAAAGTTCTTTAGCTTCTTGCGTGAGTTCGATACCCAAACCTTGGCTTTCTAGTTGTCCGGCGAGACGCTTCATCATGAGGTCGACCATTTGGACAACTTCGGCTCTGGAGAGCTCGTGGAACACGATGACTTCATCGATGCGATTCAAGAACTCGGGGCGGAAGTGCACCTTCAGCGCCTCGTTGACTTTTTCTTTCATGCGCTCGTAAGACACCGCTTCGTCGCCGCTGGTGAAACCAACATTGACTTTGCGGAGATCTTGCGTACCCAAGTTTGAGGTCATGATGAGCACCGTGTTGCGGAAGTCGACAGTACGACCTTGGCTATCGGTGAGGCGACCCTCTTCAAGGATTTGCAGAAGCGTGTTGAACACGTCGGGGTGAGCCTTTTCGATTTCGTCGAAGAGTACAACGCTGAACGGTTTACGACGAACAGCTTCGGTGAGCTGGCCACCCTCTTCGTATCCGACGTAACCCGGAGGAGCACCGACGAGGCGGCTCACCGTGTGCTTCTCCATGTATTCGGACATGTCGAGTGCGATGAGGGCCTTGTCGTCACCAAACAAGAATTCGGTGAGTGTCTTTGCGAGTTCAGTTTTACCAACACCGGTTGGGCCAAGGAAGATGAACGAACCACTTGGACGCTTCGGGTCTTTCAACCCGGCACGAGTGCGTCGAATGCTTTGGCTTACCGCTTTGATGGCGTTTTCTTGACCGATGATGCGCTTATGGAGTTCGACTTCCATGTTGAGCAACTTGGCGGTCTCTTCTTCGGTGAGTCTGTACACGGGGATGCCCGTCCACAGACTCAACACCTCGGCGATTGCTTCTTCGTTGACTTCATCGAAAAGATCAACGCCAGACGCCTTGATGTCGGCTTCTTTATGGGCACGTTCTTCAAGAAGTGAGCGTTCTTGGTCGCGCATACGACCTGCTTCTTCAAACCGTTGTTCTTCTACGGCTTTCTTTTTCGCTTCTTGAATTTCGGCGATCTTGTTTTCAAGTTCTTTTAAGTCGGGAGGTGTTTGCATGCGCTTGATACGCAGGCGGCTACCAGCCTCGTCGATAAGGTCGATTGCTTTGTCGGGCAAAAAACGATCACTGATGTAGCGATCGGCAAGGTTTGCCGCTGCGACAAGTGCCTGATCGGTGATGGTGACCCGGTGATGCGTCTCGTACTTGTCGCGAATTCCTTTAAGAATCTCGATGGTGTGAGCAACTGATGGCTCTTCGACTTTGATGGGTTGAAAGCGTCGCTCGAGAGCAGCATCTTTTTCAAGATGCTTACGGTATTCATCGATTGTGGTTGCACCAATTGTTTGGAGTTCGCCACGCGCAAGCATTGGCTTCAAGATGGAGGCCGCGTCGATTGCACCCTCGGCAGCGCCAGCACCGACGAGAGTATGGATCTCATCGATGAAGAGCACGATGTCGCCGCGTGTTTTAATTTCTTTCAGAACCTTTTTTAAGCGTTCTTCAAAGTCGCCGCGGTACCGACTGCCGGCAACAAGCGCGCCGAGGTCGAGTGTGTACAACTGCTTGTTCTTCAATGTATCGGGAATATCGTTACTCACGATTTTCTGAGCAAGACCCTCGACGATTGCTGTTTTACCAACACCAGGTTCACCGATGAGAACAGGGTTGTTCTTTGTTCGACGAGACAGAATTTGCATGAGACGTTCCATTTCGCGCTCACGGCCAATAACAGGGTCAAGCTTTTTCTCGCGCGCTAGCTGGGTGAGGTTGCGACCAAACTGATCGAGAATTTGACTTCCACCTTTGTCGCCGGTTTCTTCCTTGCCGCTGGTGGGGGCACCCGGAGCTGGGGCTTCGCCCTTGCCGGCAGGGCCTTGGTAGCCACTCAACAATTGAATGACTTGTTGACGCACGCGACCTAGGTCGGCGCCTAACTTGATGAGGACCTGAGCAGCGACTCCTTCGCCTTCGCGAATGAGTCCGAGCAAGATGTGCTCGGTGCCGATGTAGTTATGACCAAGCTGCAAGGCCTCGCGCAACGAGAGCTCGAGAACTTTCTTGGCGCGAGGGGTGAATGGAATGTGGCCAGAGGGTGACGAGCCGCCTTGGCCGATGATGTCTTCAACCTGTGCGCGGACGGCTTCAAGCGAGATACTGAGTGACTCAAGGGCTTTTGCGGCTACTCCTTCACCTTCGTGAATAAGGCCAAGCAAGATGTGCTCGGTGCCTATATAGGAATGGTTGAGGAGGCGTGCTTCTTCCTGAGCTAACACGACAACTCTTCGAGCCCTGTCGGTAAAGCGTTCGAACAATTTGACCGCCCTTTTCTGGTGCCTGTGGTGCACTGGAATACGTGTTCAAAGTGTATCGGCACCGTTAGGGGAGGGCGCATCAAGCGCCGTAACCTTCGGATGTGGCAACCGGCTCCCCCCTCCTCCAGCTCCCCTCCATGGGTCGCGACCGAGAGCGGGTCGAAGCCGCGATGTTGGCGGCGGTAGAAACCTCTGACGACTACCTCACCGAGATCGCTTCGCACCTTATTAATGCCGGCGGGAAGCGCCTCCGGCCCGTTATGGCAATTGCCGCCTCGCTGGTGGGGTTCAATTCAGGTGCCTCGGAGTCTGCAATCCAAGGTGGCATTGCCTGCGAGCTTGTGCATCTCGGGTCGCTTTACCACGACGACGTCATGGATGAAGCAGAGACTCGCCGCGGAGTTGAAACGGTGAACGCCAAGTGGGGAAACTTGCAGGCAATTTTGGCCGGTGATTTTTTACTTGCGCGCGCTTCGGAAATCGCCGCATCGCTAGGTACAGAAGTCGCGATCCTTTTATCGCGCACAATAGGCCGCCTCTGTGAAGGGCAAATTGCCGAGTTGCGCCATACCTACGACGTGAAGCGCCCGGTGCCAGCATATTTTAGAAGCATTGAAGGTAAAACCGCCTCGCTTTACAGCACCGCGGCGCGCATTGGTGGCATCGTTGCCAATCATGACCGTTCCGTAATTGATGCACTCACCAATTACGGCGCCGCCTATGGAATGGTGTTTCAAATTGTCGACGACATTCTCGACATTACCGCCTCCGATGCCGATTTAGGTAAGCCCGCCGGACACGACATGGTTGAAGGCGTATACACATTGCCCGTCATCCTCACCATGACATCAGGAGTTGCAGGTGCAGATGAACTCACAAAAATGTTGGGAAGCCCGCTTTCAGCCGAACAACAAGCGCGCGCGCTCGACATTGTGCGTTCCGGACCAGGTGTGCAAGGGGCAGTCAACGCCGCACGCGACTATGTGTTAGCAGCCGAAAAGTCATGTGCGCTGTTGCCCGATGGTGAAGTGACTAACGCGTTGCGTAGCGCCACCGAAGTGCTGCTTGAATCTGTGAACTGAATTAATCGCTGTTAGTCAAAAATTATAAGAGCGCACGTGCGGCAGCAAGACCACTAAGCGCCGCGCCTTCAATACGCGGGCCGAAAAATGCATCGCCAGCAAGAACAAAATTTCCTGAATCGTGCACCCAACAATGCTTGGGCCATTGTTGTTGTGGCGTGGCGAAGCGCCACTTTTTGTAGTTGCTTTCTACGATCTTTGCATTGCCAATGTACGGTGCGGCGAGTTCGGTGAGAAGTCGATGGGCATCGTCGTGGGGGGTATCCCAATGAGCAAGACTCCATTCGGGGTTGGCATGAAATGTCACTGCTGGCACGCGTGAAATTCCCTTTGCCATGTTGTCGCCGATAAACGAAAATGTTTCGTCGGGGTTTTGAAGTCCGCCCGGCGCCGGAACCTCGCTTGGCGAGTCGAGAACTGCAAGAAGCGCAAGCGTGCGATGGTAGTCGATGACACGCAGATCGTCGGGCAGTTCAACGCCTGCAGTGAATGCGAATCCAAAACTTTGCGCGATTGGACAGGTCATCACGATTGCGTCACATGAGATATGTGTTCCGTCGTCGAGCGTGACACGCCATCCGGCACCTTCGCGCGCAAGAGAGAAAACGAGTGAACTGCAGCGCACTGAAAGATCTTGTGCTAAATATTTTGCGATAGCAGTCATCCCGGTTGTACCGATGTAACGCGGATGGCCATCGCCACCTGCTTCAAAACCCCGGCACCATTCGCGCACTACGCCAGCCGAAATCCATTCGTCGGTGAGACGAGCAAACTCCGGGTCGCGCACGGTGAAAAATTGTGCGCCGTGGTCGAAAGTGCCTTCACCAATTCGGCGCGTAGCTAAACGACCACCTACCGCCCGCCCTTTGTCGACAACGGTTGTTACATGACCCGCATCATGCAACGTTCGTGCGGCGATGAGACCCGAGAGGCCGGCTCCGATAATGACGCAATGCATGGAAGGAGAGTTGCAGCCTTACACCGCTGATGCGGTATCGAAGGGCGACTTATTGTTACGAAACGAACGTGGTTCAGTGACCCATCGCGAGTGCATTCGTAAAGTTATCGCAGTTGATGAACGCGCAAGATGAGTTCTCGGGCGAATGGGTCGAGCTGACGCCCTGCAATTCGTTCCGTGATCATGATTGCTTGCGAAGGGTCATCGACGAGTCCACTCCAACGGACATAGCCACCCATAATTCCAATGATTCGGTCGCCGACCTCTTCGGCATGGACCATAATTTTTGTGTCGCCCGCGAGAAGGATCTTGATTTCTTTGTAGAACAAGATGAGCCATGGGTTGATGTCGTCGGCTCCGCTTAGCGGGCGGTGACGGTAAGGGAGATTCAACTCTTCATAACTGTGCAAGTTATGGGGGGCGCCAATAATGGAAAACACACTTGCAAAGTTGTTTTCACGCAGCCAGATGATTTCTTCTTGGCGACGAACACGGCGGTGGTTGACGCCGTATCCACCCGGACGTTCGCAAATAGCGAGACGATCTTTGATGATCCATGTGAGGTTCCGGGGTTGAATCCCGAGAGCCCATTTTCCACGCAGTTTCGGAGGCATTACTGCAATCTTAGACGTTGATTGGATCTTCTCACCTGCCTACCGCCATCAATATTGCAACCAGGGTGAATTCCTCGAGCAACCTCGAGGACTCTTTCCACCGTCGCTGAATCGGGAGGGTAGGGGTTGGCGAGCCATGTACGAATCGCCCGGCGTGCAAGAGGAAGTGGCGCGGCCGCTAGGGCGATTGCATCGTGAACATCGATTCCAGTGGAAAGCTCCACAAGAAACTTCTCGTCGGCACCCATCAAAAATGAGTCACGCGCCACGATTGCTGCGACATCGCGGCGTGCAATTGAGTCGAGAAGTGGCATCAGTTCGTGGCGGACACGATTGCGTTGAAAGCGTGGGTCGTCGTTGCTCGGGTCGACAACGATGAGAATGCCAAGTTCGGTACAAAGGCTGTGAGTGTCTTTGCGACGAATGCCGAGCAACGGCTTGTTGTGAGCCCATCGCATTCCCGACAAACCGTGGGTGCTTGCGCCGCGCATCAAGTTGATGAGAACAGTCTCGGCCTGATCGTCGGCGGTGTGACCCGTGAGAACTCCGGGCGGAAGTAGCGCAAAACGCGCAGTGCGAGCGCGTGCTTCGAGATTTGGTCCATCAATAATGTCGGCACGTAATGACACAAACTTCGCACCTAATTGATCGCAGAGGTGCGCAACGACCCGCGCTTCATCGCCAGAGCCTTCTCGTAGACCATGATCAACGTGGTACGCGGTGACCGCGAGACCCGACGCTATGCCAAGTAGCAGCATCGCCATGGAGTCGGCACCCCCCGATACGGCACAGGAGACACCGTTGGGGCTTGTACTTGGCGAGGGAAAGTTCGTGTGCGAGAGAATCTCGCGTACTCGCAGATGATCACGCAATTGTTGCGTGCCGAGCGTCATGCGAGAGCCATCAACCTAACGGTTGCGGCGACCTGGGTAACGAGTGGCGCTTACCTTGCTCACGTAACCAGCGATCATGGCAAGAACCGTGCCCACGCTGACCACGGTGAGAATTACACCGATCCACCAATGCCAAACTTCTGCTGCAATCATGTCTTAATCGTAGCCACTAGTACCTTTATTTATGGCTCTAGTATTTGTAGCTCTAGTATTTGAGGCTCCAGATAGTTTTTTATGGCTCAAATGTGCGTGAGACGTTGTCGATGGCTCCGACAAATCGTTCGAGCAACTCGGCGAATTGGGTCTGCTCGTCGGGTGAAAAGTCTGACAGAATCTCGACGATGGCCTTCAGTCGGCGTTCGGCAATAATGGTGTGTCGGCTGCGACCCGCTGGGGTCACCGCAACCGTCACCACGCGTCCGTCGCCAACGAGGGTGTTGCGCTCTGCAAGGTGCAGTTTTTCAAGGCGTTGAATGGCGCGAGTTGCCGTTGAGGGGTCGACACGAAGTGCTTCAGCAAGGTCGCCCATTCGCCAGTATTCGCGCTCAACAATGAGGTCGAGAGTGTCGACTTGACCTGGGTCGAGAGCCGACTCGCCCTCGCCGAATAACTTTCCACGCAGTGCCGAGCCAGCAGCGCCACGACGAACTTCACGCCACGCCCACCCGATGGCCCGAATGGTGTCGGGGTCGTTGACGGCATTTACGGAAGTATCGGGGAGCGGAGTCACTGAGATCAGTTTGGCAGACTTTATGCGGTTGTTATGCCTTGTTGATTAGAAATACGAAGTAAAGTCCTTGTAGCACCATGCAAAGTCACTGAGAGCACCATTTCACTTCTGCCCATTGGTGGAGAAATTGCGTTGCCTCCCACCGACCTGATCCAATTTCTGGCAATTCTCGAAGCCATTCATGCTGATCCGAAGTCACGGGTGGGTCTGAAATGCGTTCCTTCGTTAAGTCCCGCCGACGCCACTGATTCCACGGCTAGTTGAGGAGCGGCGTTAGTCGGGTGTAGCGCGCACTCACCATTGGTGACGACAAAATAAAGTCGGCAGTTGCTGGGTTACATGCGACGGGAATATTCCAGACAACCGCGATGCGTAAGAGTGCCTTGATGTCGGGGTCGTGAGGCTGTGGCTCGAGCGGATCCCAGAAAAATAACAAGATGTCGATAAGGCCTTCGGCAATGCGCGCGCCAAGTTGCTGATCGCCGCCGAGTGGGCCACGGCGCAGTCGTTCAACAGTAAGCCCGGTGTGTTCGCTGATGATGAGACCAGTGGTACCAGTTCCCACCAAAATGTGATTGGCCAACTCATCACGATGAATCATTGACCACTCGAGCATTTGCGGCTTCATGTTGTCGTGGGCAACAAGCGCGATACGTTTTTGCGGCGTGGTGTCAACGCCGTTCGGGTTCTCGGAGGGGGTCATCTCCCTAGTGTTGCCGAATTTCTAGCGAACGACAATGGCATCGTCACCCCAAGGGGTCACTTCGCCTTCTGCACGAAAGCGGTCGGGGAGTTCTTCCACCATGTCCCATGTGGCCGAGAGCCTTCCCACACCAACACACATCGCAACATTTAAACCGAGTTCCACAATTTGTGGTTCGGTAAAGTGTTTGCGAAGTTCGTCGTGAAATGCATCGTCGATAGCGAGGTGATTGGTGGCAAAGAGTTCGCCATAACGAATGGCGATACGTTCGGCATCGGTAAGACCGTTGGCCTCCATTGGCTTTTCAAGTGAGCACACAAGATCTTCGGTGACGCCATCTTTCAATGCATCAGTGTAACGAATTGCCATGCAACTACGGCACTGGTTGTGAAATGCAATGCGCAGGCGCACAAGTTCGATGAGCCGTTCGGGCAGCGTGCGGTTGACTTTTAGCGATCCGGCAAATGCCGATAGTCCCTTTGCCATTTCGGGGCAGTGGCCCAAGATGCGAGTGAGCCCAAGCTCAAGGGGGGTCTTATCGTCGGCGCGTGACATGCGACGAAGATCGGGGTCAAGCTGGTCAACGGTGAGTTTTGTGATGCGCGACATGCCGTAACTGTAGGAGATTTTGGGCGCTGCGTAAACGGCGGAGCAGCTGTTAGCCGTTGGCTTCTAGAAAACCGATGATTTCAATGATCTGTGCGCTCAAGGTGCTGCGCCATGTCTTTTCGAATCCAGCCGGAGAGCCATTTGCAATTGACCTCAAATAGTCGGTGACAATTGTGGGCACCCCTTCGATTCCCGGGGCAAGCTCCATATATAAGGCAAAGTCGCTACATGCCTGGTGCCCACCCTCGGGAAGGTTGAGGCGCCGGTGACCAAGCGGGCTCTGGGCGAGCACGCTCCACGCCGGGTCGGCATCGGTATTCGGTGGCGTGGTGAGGTCACCTTCACCAACAAGTAAGAGCGTGGGCACCGGAATGCGCGCAATGAGTTCAGCGGGCAACGCTCGCGTGTAGGCCTGGGCGCCAATGGCGACACGAAATCGATTGTCGGCAGGCAGCCCATGAATGCCCGTCGTGGCAACGAGTGCCGTGAGACCACCGTAACTGTGGCCGCCAATATAAATGCGTGCTGCGTCGATGACATCGCTAATACCGTTCATGAGATTGTTGGCTTCACCAAGTGCGCAGTCGACAAGATAACTAACGTCGCCCAAGCGCTGTTTGTCGTTGGTTTCATCGTCAACATTTTTTCCCGTGAGCCAATCGGTGAGGGTGTCACCTGGGTGGTCGCCCGAAACAATAACCATGCCTGTTGCGGCAAGTGCCTCACACAGTTGGCTGTAGTTAATACGTAACCCTGTACGACCATGTGACCACACAAGAAGAGGAAACTTGCCAGAAAGAAGTGGGGGTCCTTCAACTGCTAATGCTGATGGAAATGCGACTCCGGGCAACAACTCGTATGCGGTAGTTGCCTCGGTGCCCTGTGGTGCCGCGGGATACCAGACATCAACACCGAGCATTCGATTATCGCGCTTCGAGTCAAGAACAAGAGTGCTTGAATGTCCGATACGCATGTTGATGACTTTAATTAGTTAGTTGGTGCCGTGCGAGTGCGCAGACGAAGCGAATCGTCCAAACCAGTTGGGGTTGCGCGTTTGCATAAATACTTGCCCGGGCCCTTCGAAGTGGAATACAAGACCTTCACCACCAAGGAGTGATTTCATTCCACCCCATTTGGGGTCGAAGTCAAAATGACTGAATCACCCGGTAAACCCATCGCCAAATCGACAAAGCCGCCATTGGGGCCAGCCGTTGCAGTGGTTTGGAAAAATGATTCACCACCTAAGGCGGAACGCTTCAATGCCTTTAAAAATCGTAGTGTCTGAGACCCGTCCACTTTGCCTACCGCTTCCTTGTAATGTTTTTGCATGTCGGAACTTCAAGGAAAAATTGCCATAGTCACGGGTTCGTCGAGCGGAATCGGAGAATCGATTGCGCGCCGGCTTGCAGAGTTGGGGGCATCGGTAGTTGTGAACTCGTCATCCTCAGTCGAAGCGGGCGAGGCTGTAGCAAAGTCGCTTCCCAACGGAGCGATGTATGTACGGGCCGATATTTCGATAAAAGACGAGGCCTTGAATCTTCTGGATCAGACAATAAAGAAGTTTGGCAAACTTGACATTTTGGTGAATAACGCCGGCTGGACAACTCCCATTCCACATCACGATCTTGAAGCCCTTACCGATGAGATTTTTATGAAGACATTTGAAGTCAACGTATATGGGACATGGTTCTTGAGTAAGGCCGCGATACCACATTTGAAAAAAAGTGAGGATGGCAACATCATCAACATCACTTCGGTTGCGGGTGTGCGACAAGTGGGAAGCTCGATGGCGTATTCAATGACCAAAGCAGCGCTTAACCAAATGACGAAACTAATGGCCAAGAGTTGCTGGCCAGTTCGCATCAATGCGGTAGCCCCTGGTCTTATAGAAACACCATGGACCGCCGGCTGGGATGCCATGCACGAAGCGGTGGCGAAGACCGTCCCATTGCGCCGCTCAGGAACGCCCGACGACTGCACCGAAGCAACGCTCGGGTTACTACGCACGAAATATGCAACGGGTCAGATCTTCGTGGTTGATGGTGGACTCACGCTCATGTCGTGAGCGACTTTAAATTGATGACATTGACATCGGCACGCCTCACCAACACTTGTTACTTCGCAACCACGCCCTTGCCCGCAACGAGTGGGAGGTCGAGAAATGTGCGAACACCCGTGGGTGCAGCACACACCGAGGGGATCGAGTGCACAGCCCGCAGGGCAGTGCCCACAAGGCCATCTGTCGTCCATTTGTTAGCTTCGAAGTGCAATTTTGGGTCACCATCGATGGTGCACACCCACGCCGGGCTTTGCCACTCGGGTGCGACACTCTTGTGCACTTTGTAGATCGCCTCAAGGCGAATGACGTCGCGGCCATAGGCCACCCCGCACCATTCCCAGCGTTGCGCCGCCACTGTTCCGCGTGGCACAAGACCTGCGGCGATGGTGATGTCTTCGGGAGCAAGTTGTACTTCGGAATCGACAGTGATTTCATCGAGGTCCACGCCGAGCCCGTCGGCGATCATGAGGACACTCTCTTTGAAGAGTCCGCTTAACCACTCGCGGTATCGCGCGGTGTGGTCTTCATATTTCTCTGGAGTAAAGGAGAAGCCCATGCCATCAAAAATAATTTGCGGTGAGGGATAGAACGAGAAGTCAGAATGCTCACGTACCAAGATCGAGTTAATGCTGCGGCAATGCGAAGAGAAAATGAGTGGTACGAGCTCTGCCATAAAGCCCGGGTTGACGCCGGTTCCATGGAGTGACACGCCACCGGCGGCACACGCGTCTTCAAGTTCTTGAAGCACATCAGCACCGTATGCTTTTGGATACACATAACCCACTGTGGTGATTACGTTTTTGCCACTGCGCAGTAACGCGCAAATGTCTTTGGTGTCTTTTCTTGGATCTTCGTTAACTTGGGCGGCAGAGAGAGGCATGTGCAGCACCACGTCGGCATGAAGCGCGAGAATACTTGCGAGGTCGTTGGTTGCTTTCACTCCACTTGGAGCAAGGCCAACAAAATCTGCTGCGTCCTTGCCTACTTTGCTGGGTGATGAAACGTAGCAACCTACAAGTTCATAGTCGTTGTGAGTCAAGATGGTGGAAAGTGATGCTTGGCCCACGTTTCCGGTTCCCCATTGAATTACTTTGATTGTCATGGCGTTACGATAGCGCAGCTCGCGATGCCTAAAATGAGCGAGTGGGCGTTAATGATTTCTCTGATGAACTCGCCGTTACGCCACTTGGCATAAATCCAGAGGTCATCGAGCAACTGGTTGTGTGGCAGGTCAATTACTACTCAGCGAACTTTCCTGATCTCAACCGCGCCGACTGGGAGAGTTTTTACAAAGACGCACTCCATGTGAGTGGGACGGACCTGCCGTGCGTATTGGTGGGCCACGAATCTGGTCAATTAATGGGAACCATTGCTCTTACCGCAACCGATGACCTCACTGATGTAGGTCACTACACGCCATGGGTGGCTGCACTGCTCGTTAACCCGGCCATGCGTGGCGAGGGTCGCGGTCTGCGGCTCTTGAATGAATTGATTGAGATGGCTCGCCAACGTGGTGAAAAGCATTTGTATTTGTAGACCGACGAACGAGCAGCGTGGTATCTGCGCCTTGGATGGCTAGTGGAAGAAGAACGAGAATTTCGCGGAGTGCATATCACCATCATGTCGTTCACGCTTTAGGCGCCACTCCAAGTGAACGACGCGCTAGTTGACCCCGCGTGTAAAGCCCTGCCAGTAGGGCTCGCGCAGCTTGAACTTTTGCAATTTTCCTGTGGCTGTTCGGGCAAGTTCGTTACGGAACTCAACTCGCTTAGGGCACTTATAGCCACCGAGTTTTGTTTTCACATACAAAATAAGTTCATCTTCGCTCAAGCTCGACCCCGGCGTCTTCACAACGAGTGCCATCACAAGTTCTCCCCACTTCTGGTCGGGCACCCCGATGACGGCTACTTCGAGTACCTCGGGGTGTGAAAATACTGCATCTTCCACTTCGATGGAACTTACATTTTCGCCACCCGAAATGATCACGTCTTTTTTGCGGTCTGAAATAGTGAGGTAACTGTTTGCGCCCATGGCGCCGCCATCGCCTGTGTGGAACCAACCATCGACGATGGCCTTATTGGTCTCATCTGGCTGATTCCAGTAACCCTCCATCACCATATTGCTACGCGCCAACACTTCACCTTCGTCGTCAAGAACAAGTTCCACCCCAAGCGCCGGCGCGCCGGCTGCGGCAAAATTGACAGCACGTTCGCCGGGGGTAAGTGCATCCCACTCTTGTCGACGACGGTTCATAGTTAGTAGCGGAGAAGTCTCGGTGAGACCATAAATTTGGGCAAACTCCCAACCGAGTTCAGTTTCAATTCGCTCAATAGTTTTTGTTGGCGGAGGCGCACCGGCCACCACAATCCGCACGCGGTCGCGGCCGGGCACCGCGCCATTCCACGAAGAAGCTGCATCGAGAATCATGTTGGCTACCGCGGGCGCACCACACAACATAGTGACGCCGTGTTGGTCGATGCGTCGAAGAATCTCGGCTCCATCGACTTTGCGCAAGATGACGTGTTCCCCACCCATGGCAGTTACTGCGTACACCATTCCCCAGCCGTTGCAATGAAATTGCGGCAACGTATGTAAGTAGACATCGCGGTCGTTGACTCCAATTTGCCAACCAAAGGTGGCTGCATTTACCCATAAATTGCGATGCGTTAGCTGCACACCTTTTGGTCGTGCCGTAGTGCCGCTCGTGTAGTTGACAGTCGCGGTTGCATCTTCGTCGGGCGTCCATGGTTGTGGTTCAACACCAAACTTGTACAACACCGCATCGGACTCTGCGCCTATGACAAAACGATGTTTGGCGGTAACCGATGCAAGAGCTTCGTCGAGCTCTGGATCGATTATCAGCACTTCTGCACCGCTGTGCTCGACGATGTATTGCACCTCTTCTGCGACAAGTCGAAAATTCACTGGCACAAGAACACGCCCAAAGCCACTCACCCCAAAAAATGATGTGTACAGGCGAGCCGAGTTTTGACTCACAATGGCGACCCGCGCACCATGAGGAACACCTAAGGCATCAAGACCCGCGGCCTGGGCACGCGCTCGTGCGGCTACCTCTTTATATGTGAGTGTGCCCCACGACTCGGCCGGCTGATCGGGCTCATCGGTAATTGCGACACGATCGCCATATACCAACTCCGCACGCCGTAGATGATCGACGATAGTAAGTGGAACTTTCATATGGAAAGTGTAGGCGCCAGAAAACCAACGAATTTAATAAGAGAGCAGTAGTGCTCGCCGTGGGGTCATGACTCCAGTAGCCCTATGAATCGCACTGTAACTAAGAGGGGCGACGGCGACGGACCGCGTGAGTCTCGTCGACTGCTAACTGCATTGCAGCATCTTGCGACAGATCAGAGTTGGCTTCAACCCGATGAGAAAGTTCGATTCGAAAACGAGATGTAAAGTATTCCCAAACTGATTGACGTGACATACCGAGTGCTTCGGCAATTTGTTCCCAAGTTGCACCACTCTTTCGGGCGACCTTCACGCGATCGCAACGAAGCTGTTCGAGCTCGGCTTCACCTCGAGTAATTTCACGCAGCGCGTCAAGCGGATCCGCCGAAAGATGCTTAGAGGTAATCACACTCATGTTGTCAGGATAGCCTGACAACATGATGGCGCAACTACCGTTTAAAAACGTTTGGAAATAATTGCCGTGTCGGGTGGGTCTATTGCCCACGATGGAGCTACTTCCCACGTGTCGCCGAAAATAAGGCTTCTCATTGGGGCCCGCCGCACTGGCCCATGGTTGCCTTCTGGTTTACCCAAGGTGATGGACGCTGCAATGGCAGTGCCTTCAGGAATCTGAAGCAATGCTCGAAGCTCTGGTTCCACGTAACTATGGAATGAAGTGAGCACTCCCCCGTACCCAAGCCCGCGGGCCGCCAATAGAAGGTTCTGACAAGCGGGATACACCGATGCACCTTCTAATGGGTTTGGTTCGCGGTAACGGACAAGGCAAGCAAGTACGAGAACTGGCACCTCTGCCAAATTATCCACGTACTGCTGCATGGTGCGCGCCATTCGGGCTTTTGGAGAATCAGCAACAACACCGGAACCGCTGTCATAACCATCAGTCGTTCGCTTACTGTTCCATACGTTTCGCCCCCCTTGTGCAACAAGTTTTTTTGCTTGCACCGCTATGTCGGAGTCGGTGAGAACAATGAAACGAAACGGTTGCCTGTTTGAACCGCTTGGGGCCCTGGTTGCTGCGAACATAATGTCACGCAAAGCAACTTCTGGAATCGGTTCGTTTTTGTATCGACGAATCGCTCGCGTGGTGGAAAGCCCTTCAAGCAATCCAACTACATCTGCAGCAACAGGGGTCTCTTCAATTGGCGACATCACCACAGAGTAATTCGTGAAGTACAACACTTTCTGCCCGATTCATTTATCTAGTACGCGTATGGAACCACGCCTGAAGCAAAAGACCAACCATGACCTACTTAACAAACTTTGCCGCAAGTGATCCGCCCACGGCCAGCAAGAGCACATATGCCACCACCATCGAGCTGAGATCGGCATTAATGCCACTGGCAACACCAATTCCTGCCAGAACAATAGAGAACTCTCCGCGCGGTATCAGCGTGACCGCGGTGCGCATGGCGCTCCTTTTCGAGAGACCCAACCTTCTAGCTGACCACCAGCCGGTGGCCATCTTTGTCCCTGCTCCGACAATCGCTAACAATATGGCAGGCACTGCAACACTCACTAATGACGAAAGTGCAACTTCGAGACCGAAGTAGACAAAAAACAATGCGGCAAAAGCATCACGTAGAGGCACCAACATTTCACGCGCGCGCTCTGCAACCTGGCCGGAAATGGCAATGCCAAGGAGGAAGGCACCGATGGCATAGGAAATATGCATGTACTCCGCAAGACCTGCAATAAGTGTTACTAGTCCGAGCAACGTGATCAGAATCAGTTCATCAGAACTATTTGCTGTCACGCGATTGATGATGCGCCCAGCATGCGAAGAAAAACTCAATGCACCCACCACGATGA